>CABDYC010000131.1_pt1 | contig 9602 bp, 7 predicted proteins | sample 3421511 | NCBI WGS metagenome assembly CABDYC01 (sample SAMEA5534336, study PRJEB31848) | metagenome | biome: tundra; feature: field; material: soil | place: USA | collected 2013-05 | depth 0.15 m | reverse complement strand
GAACGCTTTTGTGCTCGGCAATGTACTGCCCGGTCTTGAGATGCCACCAGACGTCAGGATCGGCGACATTGCGCGCCGCCATGGCGAAGAAGCCGAGGAACAGCACTGCCAGGAAGACGCGTTTTATGGGGAGCCGCCTGTTCATACCGGTCTCATCATAGCGGGCAGGCAGCTACACAAGATACAATCTCGTGCCACTAACAATGGCCATGTCATAGAGGTAGAGGATCGAGATTCTGATCGGTTGGCCAGGTTCGGGTTCGAATCAGGCAACCTAACGCAAACAGGACTGCCAACGGCAATAGCGGGCTGGTGTACAAAGGCACGTCCCACCAGCGGAGAAGGGTCCTCACCGGCTGCAGCACGGCGGCCAAGGTCAAGCCTGTCGCGGCAACCCAAGGCCAAGCCAGGAGAAGCCAAACCGCGGCCAACAGAAGGCGTGCTAATCGCTTCGATCTCCACAGGACGCTGCGGTAGCGGTGCAGGCACAGGAAACCAGGCAGCAGCAGAAGTTGAGTGTGAGGCGCGAGCGTCGGGATTATCGTGAGCGTTGCAGCCAGCATGAGGCTGATGACGAGGAGGAATCCCGGTGAACTTGCCGGCTGGCGCCGATAGGGCCAGCACAGCGCGCCCACCACCAGAAGCAGCCCGGCAGCGACAAATGGTCCGGCGCGAGAAGTAAACCAAACATCCAGCAGAGAGTGGCCAAAGGTGTACTGTCTGTACGCCCGCACCACGCGCAGAAAGCCGCCGATCCAACCCGGCAGTAACCATTCGCTTCCTCCAATCAACAACAGCATGGATGCAACGAAGCTCCAGGCAAGCGACTGTCGCCGCCGCCAATCGCTCACCGCCCAAACAGCAAGCCAGGGCACCAACACAATGGTGAACTGCGGTTTGAACGTGGAAGCCGCCAAGAACACGCCGGCGAGAGTCAGATGCCCGCCAGTGAGCAGAGCCACCGTTAGCGCCAGAAGTCCGGCCGCAATCAAGCTCAGGTTCTGCAGCCGGATTCCCTGGAGAACCGGGAAGCTGCCCAAGGTGAAGATGACGAACGTGAGCCACGCAATGGGAGGCCCACGGAAATGAAGCCCGCTCAGCCACAGCACAAGACTTACCAGGGTCACCACGACAGAGACATAGACGAAAAAGGTTTGCAGGACAGGGAAAAGCATGTGGACGGTTGGCCACAGCAAGAACGCCGCATACAGTGGATAGGCGAATCCGCCTGCAAACTCGGAGGAATCGCCACGATGGGCGGCTGCCACAGGCGCCCCATAAATCACACTTTGAATTTCGTGCGCCACCGCGGGGCTATATGGGTTGCGACCGCGCAAGAGGACTTCATGCGCGCCCCACCAGGGTGCGTAAAGATCGGAGAACCCAGAGGATTGATCCGCGCTCCAGATCTTCGCCACATAGAAATCCATGGACGCAGCGGAGATGATCGACAGAACGAACCACAAAGCAGGCTTGACGATGGATTGCGGGGGTTTCATCCGGCGGAAAGAGTTCCTTCCCGCAGGGGCGCTTCCACGCCGGTGCGAATCCGGCGGCCTCGCCAGCCTGAAGAATCGGCGATCGCGATGGAGATTCCTGCTACGATCACGCCCGCGATGAGATCGACCAGGTAATGCCACTCCAGCAGAAGGATGGAGGCGACCAGGAGAACGTCATAGGCGCACAGGACAATCACCATCCGTTTCCAGCGCCGCAAGAACCACATCACCACCAGGGGCTGGGCGATGTGCACGCAAGGGAAAGCGATGAAGTAGTCGGTGGAAATGCGATGGATGGGCGCGTGATTCCAAAGCGCCAGCGCATGCATCATCAGAAACTTCTGGATGGAGTAAGCCTGCAGAGTACTGGGAAACCGCGAGAAGTGCGCGGGACATAAATAGTACGGGCCCTGACTCGGCCACACATAAAAGAGCCCGAGGGCAAGATAGTACGCCATCAAAATCGTCCCCACGAACTGCAGACCCCGGTTCTTCCCCTGATAAAGGCTGACGAGAATAATGGCTGCCCCAATCTGGGGAAACATGCCGAAGTAAACGAACTCCAGGAAGCGAAAAAGAGGAAGGGGGAAAGTTCGAACCGCCCAGTGCGACAGGTCGAAAACCGACCAGCCGCGCAGAATCCATTTGTCCATCGCATTGAACGCCGGATCATAAGCGAAAGGGAACCGAACCGAGACGATAATGACGTTGTAAGCGAGCACCAGCAGAAAACCGGCAAACAAGTAAACGGCGGGCAGTACTACCGCAGCGGCGGCCCGGCGTAGTTCGTCCACTCTCCGGCGCTCGCGGAATTCGACGATGGCAGCCGTATCGACAGTCAGAACCAGCGCCTTCATCCAGGTGAATGCCCAGCCCAAAGCAGCGAGGTAGAGCAGGAGAAGAACGATGCGAAGCGGTTCTTGCCGGTAACGTTCGACCAGCGGCCCGATCATCACCTGCCTGGGCAGGCCGACCAGGCACAGCATAGCGGCGAGGAAGACGGACTGCGCCGCCAGCACTAACCAGTAAGCCGTCCCCAGCCTTATCCAATCGAAGCTGGCCGGAAGGTGCAGCCTGCGCAAGACAGGGATGAGCGCGATGCTCAAGAGCAGGCCAACCCAGTAATGCCAATAACGCGGCTTCATTGAGTTCTACCTCAACCTTCCGCAGGGCAGTGCCCGCAGTCCAAGCAACCAGCCCACGGTCGACCGAACGGCGGCAACCGGCTCGGGCTTCTCCGGCGTCCGGTTCTTCCGGCAGAGCACGACAGCCAGCATCGGCAAGAAGATGAAGAACACAGCCCATCGTCCAACTTCCGTGAAGCTGTGCGGAATGTGGTACCAGCGCCAGAGTCCCGCGCCCCAACTGAAAAACACAGTCCAGACAATCTCCCAGCGTGACTTGGGAATCAGCCACAGGATAAAGCTGTCGAAAAACCACCGCTGCGGCATGCAGGCTGCGAGCAGCAGCAGAATCGCATCGCGGTCGCGATAACGCAACAGGGCGAGCAACAACAGCGGTCCGGGCAGGACCAGGAGGGGGACGAAGTGTTCGTAGTGGCCGGTCTGCGCGATCCAGAGTAGAGGCCACCTGGGCATGACCGCCAGGCTCAACGCTCCGACAATGAAGCAGGCCAGGATGCCGCGGCGGCTCGCGCGGGTGAGGAATACAGGCAGCCCGATCTGTGGCTTGGCCATGGTGACGGGGAGCAGGAGCGGGAAGAAGGAGCTGGCGACGATGATTGGAGACCACTGAACGGTGAGCAATCCAGCCCAATAAGGGTAGGCGAGGAAGATCATCAGGCGGCGATAGCCATGCCTCGTCAGCCCAAAGGCCAGCAGGGCGGAACTGATTCCGTAGAAAAGACCGGCGGCGATCTCTGGCTGCAGGCGCACGAAGGGCAGCGCGAAAAGCGCCGCCGTCAATGGATATTGCTGCAGCGGCGTGTCGTATGGATTCTGCCGGGCGAGCAACCGTTGCGCGAGATGCAGGGCCCAGCGGAAATCAGCGGCGTCCTGATGGAGGTGCTTCATCAAGAACCAGCAGAAGACACCGCTGGCCAAGCCTACAGTCGCCGAAACTGCGATGCGCAACTTCATGAAGAGTTCTTCCAAAGCATAAGTTGTAACATGGACGGCGGGGGAGCCAACGTTCGGGGCTGGACGAAAGCCGGAGTGGAGGTATATTCCTTCGTACTCAACTTGCATAAGAATTCTCAACTCGAACTGTGGGTTGCGCTATTTTGCGCGGGCAGCATGTGGTTCTATGTACAGCGCGTGCTCATTCCTTATGAAAGAGCCGACGCGGCGGAGCATGAGCGTCCGCGCGGCAATCTGTCTGATCTCTATCCGCGCTGGCTGGGGGCGCGTGAACTGCTGCTCCACCACCGCAATCCTTACGGCAACGACATCACGATAGAAATCCAGAAGGGATACTACGGGCGTGTGCTGGATCCGGCTCGGCCTAACGATCCTAAAGACCAGCAGGGGTTTGCTTATCCGGTCTATGTTGTATTCCTGCTGGCGCCGTTCATCGGATTTCCGTTTCATTCGGTACACGTTGTCTTTTACTGGCTGCTGGTGGGCTTGACCGCTGCGAGCGTATGGCTGTGGCTGCGTGCGCTGATGTGGCGGTTACCGGCGCTGGCGACTGCCATCTGCATCGTGCTTACGCTGGGAAGCTTTCCGGCAGTGCAAGGCATCAAGCTACAGCAACTGAGCCTGCTGGTGGCGGCGCTGCTGGCGGCATCAGCGGCCTGCGTGGCCAGCGGGTTCTTGTTTTGCGGCGGAGCGTTGCTGGCGCTGGCGACCATCAAGCCGCAACTGGCATGGCCTTTGGTGGCGTGGCTACTCGTGTGGGCGGCGAGCGATTGGCGGGTGCGGCGAAGGCTGGTGTTAAGCTTTGGGCTGGTGATGGCCTTGTTGGTGGCTGGCGCTGAAGTCGTCTTGCCGGGCTGGTGGCGAATGTTTGCCGAGGCTATTCGGCATTATCATCGGTACACCCAGAACCAGTCAGTGCTGGATCAACTCGTGCCGTGGGGTTTTGCGGGAAAGATCCTGGCAGGCGTGGCGGTGCTCGCCTGTGTCTTTTTTCTCTGGAAGTTGCGCGGTGCGCCTGCTGATGCGGCGGAATTCGGCTGGGCGACGGCGCTGGTGATGGCGCTGACCGTGCTGGTGGTGCCCATGTACGCGCCGTATAACCAAGTGTTGTTTCTGCCTGCAGTTCTGGTGCTGGTGCGGGATCGAACATTTCTTACTTCGCAGTCACGCGGAGTTCGTTTCCTGTATCTGGCGGGGGCTTTCGCCCTGATGTGGCAGTGGATCGCAAGTTTGGGTGTGAGCGGCGCTTATTTGTTCGCGCCAGCGTGGGCGCTCAGCGGCTGGTGGTGGCCTTTTCTTGCGACGTTTGCCGTGCCCGTACTCGTCTTCGCGTTGATCCTTCTGAATGTGCGGGGTACGCCGCGCAGGCAAGTCGGGAGCGTGCGGTGAAACTGATCTAATCGGCGTTGCTTGTCTGCGCGATGGACACGCCGGTTAGGAACAGCGAAAGCAAGGGAAGGCTCCTGGTTCAGTTTGCAGCGCCGGGGCGCGAAGCGTAAGCAATATTTCGGTTCTCCGCAAATCTGAGGAAGTAAAGAAGCGAAAGAACTGTTATCGGGAGGTACGTGCCCGTGGCGAGCGGGAGATACCAGATTTTGTGTATCACGTACTCAGGCGCCCAAAAGCTGCAAATCACCAATACGATTGAGGCGATCCACGGAAAAGCAACCGCCGCTGCCGTGATAGCAAACATCAGCCGGGATGCCCACGTTTCTTGCAGACGTTTCCACGAGCGAGCGATCAGCAAAAGGGCGGGTAGAACGATCACCTGATTGTAGAACGCCGACATAGGAATCACGATCAGCGTTGTTGCGAGGACCGTCGTAAGCGCAAGCACGAAAACGGGCGACTTCGCCGATGTCGTCCGGGCACGCCAGCAAGAGACTCCCAGCCCCATGAGGACGAGAGCGGCAGCAGTGTGCCCCCAAACTGGCGTTAGCAGCTCGCCGAGGACTGAACTCGCGCCCGTGTACTGAGGATACGCTACAAGCACGGCAACGAAACGTCGTATCCATCCGGGTGACGTCTTCTCGGCTGCCACGAGAAGCCCGAGCATGGTGGTGATAAATCCCCAGAACAGTCGTTGGCGGCCACGCCAGTCGCCGGCGACCCAGAGCGCGAGCCAGGCGATGAGCAGAAAGACGAGTTGGGGTTTGATAGTAGCGAGGGCCAGCAACGCTCCAGCCAGGAAGAGATGACCTGAGGCAAGCAGGGCGGCTGCTCCCGCCATGAACCCTGCGACTAGCAGGCCCAACTGCAACAGTTTGATGCCCTGCACTACGGGATAACTGGCCAAGGTAAGAAGGATGGATACGACGGCAACCTGGGCCGATGGCCGCCAATTCACAGCATACTGCCACAGAGGAACAATGGACACGGTCAACACGAGTAAGAACCAAAAGAACAAGACTTCTACGACATGGAACGGCAACCCAATAGTTGGGGCCAACAGAAAAACGACATACGCGGGGTACGCGAAGCGCTGCTGGTCCTTGGGATCGTTGGGGCGAGAGGGATCAAGTGGCCGTCCGTAAAATCCATTCTGGATTTCGACTGTGATGCTGTCGCCATAGGGATCTCGATGGTGACGAAGAAGTTCGCGTGCGCCCAACCAGGGCGGATAGAGACTCGACAGATTCCCACGGGTACTGTTGGCCACGTTCGCCTCCTGCTGATGCCGCACTAGGATTCGATCTACGTAAATCCACATGCCAACCGCGGCGAGCGCGGAAAAGACGAGCAATAGTGCGAGTTGGAAACGACGGGACAAAGTCAGGGCGGTACTTGATCAGCGGCAAACACAACACAATCACGTCATTCTACTACCGAACGTCTACAGGAAGCGCCACCGGCAGTCTCGACCAAGGCTCTTCCCGCCGAGGCATGATTCCTGTCATTATTCTTAGGACGCGGTTTCCAGACAGGCTTAGCATGAAGTCGCGCCACACGCCATGGTCCTGAATTCGATAAGAACGCCGCAAAGCTCTGGTTCGGGCGTGTTTCCCGCGCTGGTGCTGGTGCAGGGAAATGAACAGAAGAATATCGTCCTCAACCGGACTCCGTTCAGCGTGGGCCGCAAAGTAGACAAGGACCTGGTGATCGCCGATCCCCGGGTGTCGCGCGACCACGCGCAGATCGTGCTCGAAGCCGAAGGATTTTTTCTTGTCGATCAAGGCAGCAAGCACGGCACCTTCGTCAACGGGGAACGCATTCAGCGGCAAAAGCTGGAGCGCAACGATCGCCTGGAATTTGGGGCGCGCGATTCGGCCTATGCCATCTTCAATCCCGCGCACGGCACCTCGAATACGGCACGCGACTTCCTAAGCCAGATTTCCGGCATCCAAATTTCGCAGGAAACCACCGACCTTGAAAAGTTAACTCTGTTCCTGGAAGCGGCGCGCAAGTTGAACACCGCCGGCGTGCTCGACGAAATCCTGATGACCATGCTGGAGGTAACGCTGCGGCTGACGCGCGCCGAACGTGGCTACGTCTTTCTCAAAGACGACGACGGCAAACTGCGGCTGGCTGCGGGGCGCAACAGCAAGAACGAGCCGCTGCTCGATGACAAAACCATTTCGCACTCCGCGCTGGACGAATCCCTGCGCTCGAATTCCGAGTTTCTGCTTACCGATACCGGCAGTTCGATGGATCTCGCCGCCCGGCAGAGTATTGTCGCCTACGACCTTCGTACAGTCATTTGCATCCCTCTGCGCAAACGGCAAGTGCAGGCCGCGCGCGACCAGCAAACACCGGCACCCAACGCACCATCGTCCGAAGTGACGGGAGTTCTGTACGTTGACTCGCGCTTTGCCTCGCGGGAATTTTCCGGCGTCGGCCACGACATTCTGCGGGCCATCGCGACAGAAGCCGGTTCGCTGATCGAGAACGCGCGCCTGGTGCAGGCCGAGGAAGAATCCCGGCGCTACCAGCAGGAACTGACGATTGCCGCCAGCATCCAGCAGCGGCTGATGCAGGTGAAGATTCCGGAAGTGCCGTTTGCCAAACTGCGTGGCAAGAACTTGTCTTGTAAAGAAATTGGCGGCGACTTCTTCGATGCGGTCAATACGAAGGAGGGCCTCGCGGTGGTGCTCGCGGACGTAAGTGGCAAGGGAGTTTCCGCGGCGCTGCTGGCTTCCACTCTGCAAGGAATGATTTATTCGCATTTGAGTTCGGGCATGCCGCTGCTGGAGGTGGTCGCTGCGGTGAACCACTTCTTCACCGAAAAACTTGTGGGAGAGAAATATGCCACCGTCCTGCTGGTGCGCCTGCGCCGGGATGGCGATCTGGAATACGTGAATTGCGGCCACGTGCAGCCACTGCTGGTCTGCGGTGGAGAGGTGATGCGTCCGCCGCACGGCAATGTGCCGGTAGGCTTGCTAGCCGATGCCACTTTTGAAAGCGCCCGCTGCCAGCTCAATTCGGGGGACCGCTTTATTCTGGTTACGGATGGTGTAACCGAAGCGGAGAATGCCATGGGGGATTTCTTCGAAGACTCGCGACTGGAAGCGGCTGCGGCCAAGACTCCCACGCTGGAAGGCATTTTGTCGGCGGTCTCGGAGTTCTGCGCCGGAAATCCCCTCAGCGACGACTGCACGGTGGTGGAACTGGTTTACTCAAGCGCCGGCGCAGAGGCGTAGCCGCAGCGAGCACGTCGTGGCGGCGCGAAGGCTGTAAAGAGGTGATGTGTGGCCAAGCCTCGTTCTTTCGGTTCTGCGTTTGTTGCCTTGGGCAGCCGCGTTGCGGCTTTGTGCCTCGCGGTTTCTTGCTTCGTTCACGGGCAAATCTATTACCCCAACACAGAAGTTCGCGTCAGCGATCTGCCTTCTTTGACGGCGAAGTCCAAAGACGCCTCCGATGTGCTTGCGGCCTCGCTCGCGATCATTTTCCGCGACAAGGAAGTATGCTGCGGGAAGGACTCCGCTCTTGAAGACGACGTCCAAAGGGCGGATCCCAAGTCTTTGAAAGATGTTCGTGCCAGGCTGCAGGGAAGACATCTGTTGAGCGATGGCCGCCCGATCATGGTCACGGCAGAATATGTGCCGGCGACTTCGCTCGTTATCGGCGCCTTGATCGGCACGCTCTCCGACAAACGACCGCTGCTCATGGAGTGGAATTCTCACTTGTATGTTGTCTACGGAGTGATCTACAGCACGACATACACCGACGAAGGCGGGAGAGTGGATTCGATTTTCAAAATCTTCCTGCTGGATCCGCGATTCTCCGACCAGCGCCGCGAAGTTACCTTCGATCGGCAAACCGATGATTGGGGAAAGGTGCAAGGTCTGTTGATGCTGAAGGCTGCGCCGCAATAGTCGCCCGCGCGACCCAATTCATTTCAACTGAGCTTGCCTTCTACGCCACAACTACGCTGTAGTCTTTGCCTTCCCAACGACTCTCCTGCGGCCAATAAAACGTAAATACGACCTGGCTTCCGGCAGGCAGCGAGGCGGTCGGCAGGTCGAGCGTGTAGATGCCCAGACCGGTATCGCGAGTGTTCGTGTCATGCGAACTGTTCCAGCCGTCGATACTCCAATGCACCAGCGCGGGAGTGAGCAGCACAATGCGCAGCTTTTTGTTGCGCGGCAGGGAACGGCATTTGTTGTTGAACCTCCAGCCGAAGATTTGCCGCGTAGGTTTTTCCACCAGATAGCGTTGTACCGTTTGTGGAGGCTGGTCGAAGATCTTGCCGTCGCGCAGCGAACGGCGCAACTTCACGTATTCGGAGTGCGCCCAAACTAACGGGCAGGCGGAGCCGGAGGGCTTGCCACGGAAAAGTTCCAGGGCGGGAATGTCATCGGCATCCCAGACTTGCTCGGGGAGCAGGCGGCTGTGACCGGTGGTGCAGTTCTCCATCATTGTCAGCAAAGCCTCGGCTTCACTGGGGCGGCCGGCGGCTAGTTCGTAATGAGCGCGTTCCCCAGCCAGCAGAGGCCAGGGGCGGCCGATGCCGGTACCATCGAAAGCCGAGCCATCTTTGTGCTCGCCGTAGCCGTCGCCGTTGTAG
>CABDYC010000123.1_pt1 | contig 9678 bp, 8 predicted proteins | sample 3421511 | NCBI WGS metagenome assembly CABDYC01 (sample SAMEA5534336, study PRJEB31848) | metagenome | biome: tundra; feature: field; material: soil | place: USA | collected 2013-05 | depth 0.15 m | reverse complement strand
GCGCCGCGCGTTCCGGCTGGTTCCAGCCCGCCGTACGCGGAGAACACACGAGGACGCGCTCCAGCGGGCCGGACATAGAATGGCCGTTGAAACGCGTTCTTGTTGCTGCCTCCGGCATCGTGCCTCCACAACGTTTGTGAAACTGCGGAGCCTGATAGGAATCTATATGGGCATTATGGCAAAAGCAATGTGGGAAGGCGCGGTGTTGGCCGAAAGCAATGCGACGGTAGAGGTCGAGGGGAATCAGTATTTTGCGCCGGATGCAATCCGTAAGGAATATTTTAAGCCGATGGCCGATCTCCGCGATCACGCGAGGAATCCCGTGAGCTCCTAGAACTCGACGTGGGCGCGGAATGAGGGTACGAGGACGGGGCCGCGGTCGCGGTTGTACCCGGGGTTCGCGATATGCTGCAGGCCGGGCGCGAGGTAGATGCCGCGCCACAGGTGGACCGTGTAGTAGGTTTCCAGAATATTTTCGCGGCCGTAGTTCAGCTTGCCATCGCCGAGGAGGAAGCCTAGGCCGCCCTCGGCGAGGTAGGTCTGGTGATCTTTGCCAATCGCGTTGGTGACGAAGGCGACACCGGTGCGATCCTGCTTGCGGTGCCACCAGGCGCCATTCGCTCCTAGACCTCCCGCGAAAGTCTGGCCAACTTCTGTGAAAGCGAACGATTCCGTTTTGTCGTTGTTCCATCCAAAACGTCCGAAAGCCGTCAGATTGCGCGTTAGGCTCTGCTCCAAGTTGATCCCGAAACCATACTTGCGCGTGATATGCCAGGGATGGTTGAGGATGTCGGGTCTTGGAACCAAACCTTCTTCGAACTCGGCAACCGCGTTGCGATAAATCCCCATGTTGGCGTAATTCGTGTACGCGAGCAGACGGACCGCTCCCGGTTTCTTCGGAATCAAGCCGCGGCGCAGTTCGTATTGCCAGTTCTCAGAGTGTGCTTGCCACGGCTTCCACACCAAGTCAATTCCGTTGGCGACTTTGGGCATCAGCACTTCAGCGAAGCGAAATCCCCAGTTGCGATCTTCATAATCAGCAGTGGCCCCAACCGTGTAACCGCGGGTGTCGGCAGCGAAGTCCCAGGCTCCGGTCTGGTCAACGGTCCAGTTTGTGAATTGGAAGTGACTGTCGGAGGCGACGGAATTCTGGTCGAAGAAGTCGGCCAGGCCGAACTTGCCGAAGCGTACTTCCAGCCGGCGCCGCGGCAACTCCTCAAACAAAGAAAGGGCATTACGGTCGTTCTCAATCTTATCTTTGCTCAGCGCAAACACCTTGTGGATCATCCCGCGCGCGAGGTAAGGCGCGGTGCTCAGCGGCGAGCCTTCGCCTGGAATGCGGACCACGTCCAAATTAGTAATTCCGCCCAGCCCGAGGGCGTTGCTCAATCCTTTGCCAGCCGCATCTTCCACGTCCACCAGCAGTTCGGTCGAATTGTTCAGCCGCACTCCCGTGTAGAGCGTCATCAGGCGGGAGGTTGCCTTCTCGTAGTTGGTACTCAAACTGTTCTTTCCGCTATAGGCAGCGTGAAAAGGCGGGTGCGTCTGAAAGATGAAATTCATCTGACCCGAGAGCCAGAAGCGGGAGTCTTTGAAGTGGGGGAACATCGCTTCCGTGCCCTCTTCGGGCGGGGGGTCAGCCACGTGAGCGGTGGCCGCCGCGTCCCTCTGCGGGCCGGCAGCGGAATTCGACGCGGAGGGTCCGCCGGGCTGCTGGGCCAGCGCCGGCAGCGCTGGGCCAACGGCGGTGGCAGCCCAGAGCACAAGCAGCAGCCAGCGTGTGCCGAGATTTGCGAATTGGGCTTGCCTTTTCATTTCTTCCGATGTCCCAACGATTGATGCCGCGAAACCTGACGCAGCAGGCCTGGTTCCACTGACCTGGCCTTTTGTTTCTATCCAGACGCTTAACCCAAAGATATCACGATGAGTTAACTATAGTTAATTACGTCAAGCCCCACAGCTCCGGTGGTTGGCGAATCGTACAACGCCAGGCTGGGATGCCGCCAATCACCGAGCTTACGCAGGACTCGTTAAGAGAATGTTACAGACCGAGCTTTGGGCTCTCAGCAGTCCTTATCTGCCACCCACTGCATGCGGAGCGCGCGGCTGCCGTTTTTGCCGGTGACCACGACCCAGTTCATGCGCAGAGGTTGCCGCTCCGTGTTTTGCTCCTGCCACGGAGCAGAGACTTCGTATCGGATTACGCGCGCGAGCTGTGTCGTCGCCATCGCCATTGGTTGTGCCAGCAAAGTGATGCAAGCCATTGTCATTGGCCTCCTTTCTATGAGTGTCAACCCTCTCCTTTGATGTCACGCTTCGACGAAAGCGGTAAAGAGTTCATAAAGATTTCGTCGAAAGCCGCACGAGTTCTCCGTGCACTTTCAGTCGAGAATGCGATGCTTCAGATTCATGACGTCACGATACGGAACAACACCCAAAATGATGCCGTTTTCATCGGTGACAGGAAGCGCCCGGAAACCATAGCGGATGAACGCATCCGCAGCTTGCTTCATGGTGCTCTCCGGGTTGAGGCTGATGATGTTTTCAACCATCAAGTTACTCAACAACACATCATCCTCAGCCATGAACAACTGCTTGATGTCGATTACACCGAGCAGCTTGTCCGTCTCGTTCACGACGTAGATGTACATCACCACATCCATGGATCGAGCCATTTCCCGGAATTTCCTGCGGACTCGCTGCACAGTCATATCCGGCGGACATTTGATGAACTTGTTCGTAGTGAAGGTCAGAATGTTCGTTTCATGCTTCTCCAGGATTTCTTCGATCTTCGCAACCTTGGCCGGTTCCAGCAGGCCGAGAATCGCCCTTTTCTCGGTAGCCGGCAGAACCGCCAGGATGTCGGCCGCCTGCCCAGAGGTCATCTCGCCGATGAGCTGCGCTACCCGTTCCTTCCGGAGAGAAAAGACAATGTCGCGCTGCACGGCCGGGTCAATCTCCTCCAGCGTGTCGGAAGCGTGTTCGGTGTCGAGACCCTCAAGAATGGTCACCCGCTGTCCACTGTCCAACTTCTCGACGATGTCTGCCAAGTCCGCGGGGTGGATTTCAGAAAGCTCTTCCTTCATGATGTTCAACTTCACGTTCCCCTGGAGTGCCCCCAACTGGGAGGAAAGCGGTTGAACATAGGACCAGGGGATTAACTTTTTCTTCGCTTCATCCGCTCGTTTGTAAAAATAGTCGGCGAGACTTCGAAATCCGACCTGACGCAGCAAACCGTAGCGGCTGATGTCGACATCACTGACAACAAGATTGCCGTTAGTGCGCACCAGCCGAATGTCGTAGACAACTTCGACCTCCCGGTCCTCCATGTCCAGCACCTTCTTGTCGATCAGGTAGTCGCGCAGCGGGACTTCTTCCGGACGCAGCTCACGCACGTAGCTGCCGGGATCGCCATTGTTCACGATGATCTCGCGGGGGCTGAACGAGCGCACTTTCGAAAACGGAACCAGTAAAGGCGCTTCGCCGAATGGACGAGCAATCTGGAAATGAGTGACTTCCGCCACCTTGCCTTGGTCGAGCGCGATCACATCTTTCAGCTTGCCGACCTTCCGGTCGTTGAAGTAAGCGCGGGCTCCCAGAAGATCGGTGAGGAAGAAGATCTCTTCCACAGAGTTCTTGACGGCAGTTGTTCCGTTCATGAGACACCTCGAACCTAGTGCAGCAAAGTGATGAACTTGTAGATCATGATTCCGACCAGGAGCAACAGATAGAAGCGCAGCGCACCGAGAGAGAACCGGACCCCGCGCGTCATCTCGATATGAGGCTTTGCGTACTTTTGGTTGATGTCCCTGACGGCTCCGGCCGTATTGCGAAAGAAGTTAAAAATCATTGTTCTTCTCCAAGCAATTGCTTAACCACCGAGAATCTTCGGAAAAATGGCGCTGATCCCATACAGAGTGGAAATAACGATGATCATCACGACAATTCCGATGTTAGCGACGTTCTGAAACAGGCTGTTCTTGTACTGGCCCATGATCTCCTCGTTGTTGAGGAGCAGAATGAGAAAAACCAATGCCGCCGGCAGCAGCGTTACCGCGATGACTTGAACGAACAGAGTAATGAGCACCAACGGGGCACGCGGAATCAACACAACCGTTCCCGCAAGCAACAGGTCAAAGAAGTAATAGGCATAGAACCAAGGCGACTCCTTCACCTTGTGGTTCAAGGAGTGCGCCCATCCGAAAACCTCACCGAAGGCCCATGAACTCGCCAACGAAATGCAGATTGCGCCCAGGAACCCGGCATCGAACAGGCCAATCGCGAGGAGAGCGCCCACGTAGTGGTTGATCGGCATGAAGCGGAAGGCCGCCGTAGCCGCGTCGTTGATGATCTGGCCGGGAAGCAGCGTGGCGGTCAGGATCACGCACCCCGCAGCCACAACCACCGTCAGAAACGAGCCCACGGCGGTGTCGATCTTGCCCCACAGCATGTCCTTTTCCTGCATGCCCTTGTCGACCACGGCGCTCTGCTGAAAGAAAATCATCCAGGGAGCAATGGTGGTGCCGATATTGGCCATGAGCAGGAAAAACAGGGCATTGGTAAATCCGCCGGGCGGCAGGTTGGGGATGAAGCTGCCGTGAAGGATCTTGTCCACCGGGGGGTTGATCATCAAAGCTGCGGGAATGTAAATCAGGTTTAATCCGCAGAATACGAGCGCGACCTTCTCCCAGGTCCAGTAGCGCCCCTGCAGAACCATGGTTCCCATGACGATCCAACTGACAATCACGGTCAGGATTGGCGGCACGCCGAAGATGCTCATGGCCGCCGTCATACCGATGAACTCCGTGATCATGGTCAGCCAGTCCAAGAACACCAGATCCAGAAGAGAGAACCAGCCCCAGAAAGCACCGAAGGAGTGAAAGATGGCCTCAGCATGGCCCCGTTTGGTAACCGCCCCGAGCCGTACCGTCATCTCCTGGACGTAATAAGCTACAGGCCCCAACAAGATCAGAAACCAGATCAGGTGGAAGCCATACTGTGCACCGGTCGCGGTGTAGGTGGTAATGCCTCCGGCGTCGTTATCGGCAACCATGACGATAATGCCCGGACCGGCGATGATGAGGTACAGTCGGATCGTCTTCAGGATCTTCTTGTACCGGTAATAGAATTTGGAAAGAGTATTCACGTACCTTGCCTCAGTGAATTATGGAATCATTACTCGTGCCTGCGGGTCGGGAGTCACGTTGCTAGCGTTTAAGTTTGGAATCTCCGCGCAGCCGATGGAACAGGACGGCGATCGCTGCTCCGCAAAACGGAATCAGGGCAACGGTGATCCAAAACTTGAAAAGCCAATGCACGGGGAACCCCGCCTGCGCGGACTGCGAGCATTACCCGTTCAGCCGTACGCGGGCTGGGCGGGTGGACCGCGGTTCGCGTGTTTCGATTTTGCGCAAGGAAGAAGCGTGCCTCGCGGCACCAGCCTCGATCCCTCGCTGTCTTCAGTTGTTCGGTCAGAAGAAGCAGAGGTGAGGCGATAGGCAGGATGAAGCTTATCGGGACACCTGACCGCTGGTTCTACACCGGAATGCCGCCGGTACTACTCGGAGGCTCGGGTCCAAACTCTGTGTGCATACGTCCTTATTCGGTATTCGGTCCTGGCGGAAGCTCTGGATTTCCCGCCAAAAGTCTTATAGCATACCCCCCTAGGGTAATTGCAAGAGAAAACTTCAGGAAACAAGAAAAAATGCAAGATAAGATTCCGATCATTTCAAAAGAGAAACAGAAGCTCCTTTTTCGCATCAAGCGGATACGCGGCCAGTTTGCAGCCGTCGAGCGAGCGCTCACGGCCGGGGATGAATGCGCAGACATCTTGATGCTGCTGGCTGCCATACGCGGCGGCGTGAACGGGTTGATGGCGGAGATTCTGGAAGACCACATCCGCCTGCACATGATGACTCCGGATCAGGAAATGGAGTCGCCCGAAGAGTTGGGCGAGGATTTGATCGGCCTGGTCCGCGCCTATCTGAAGTGAAGCGGTGCTGTCATCGGGGCTGGCTCGCTTGACCCAACGCCTTCTGATAGCGCGGGTCGGAACGCAAGGAATCAAAGTTCGTGTTGGACTTGATAGCGGCAGAATCGCGGTAACCCAGGTCGACCGACTTCTGCAGCTCAAGCAGAGCTTTCTCTTTGTCTCTGCGACCCGCGTAAGCCAGGCTGAGCTGAAAGTGGTGGGTCGGAGTGCTCTGATCGGCTTTGGGCAAGCTCAGCAGCGTGGTAATGGCCCGATCATAGTCCCCCTGCGCGATATAGACCTGGGCTAAGCCGAAATCCGCCGTTCCGGAAGCTGGGCTAATGCTCTTGGCTTGTTCGAACGCGGCGATCGCTTCGGGAAATCGTTTCTGCTGCAGCAGCGCCCGGCCTAAGTGGTAGTGGGCCTGGAACATGCTCGGTTGCAACCGGATCGCCTCGCGCGCCGCTTTCTCAGCGTCCGCTGAGTCGGGTGGTTGTTGATAGCCAAGCGCCCAGGAGAGCTGGTCCCAGGCATGAGCGTTGTCAGGTTCAAGGCTGGCCGCCTCCCGCGATTTCTCTGCCGCGCGGACATAGTCGAACATGTTTCCATAGACGTTGGCCATGGCAACGTCCGCCTCGGCTAGTTGCGGATCGATGGCCAGGGCCCGCTCGGCCAGCTCCCGGGCCTGGCGCAGGTGAGCTTCGCTGGGATCGAGGTTGCGATAGTAAAAGGCCTCAACCATGGAAAGTCCCGCGAGAGCCGGAGCGTAGTTGGGATCCAATTGCAGGGCCTTCTCGTAATTCGTACGCGCGGCTTCGAGGTTCTTGGGCAGGTCGATGAAATCCACCAGCGCCCGGCCTCGCAGATATGCCTCGTAGGCTTGCGGGTTTTGCGTGTAGCGCCGTTGGACAGCGTTTTTTTCCTGCGGCGTAAGCTTTAGGTTGAGCGCCTGCGCAATCTTTAGCGCGGTCTGGTCCTGCAGGGCGAAGACGTCTTTCAAGTCGCCAACAAAGTCATCGGCCCAGGTTTGAAATCCCGTTGAAGCGTCGATCAGTTGCACACTGATGCGTACTTGGTCGCCAGCCTTCCGCACGCTGCCTTGCAGCAGATATTGGACTCCCAACTCCTGTCCCATATCTTTCGGATCCTTCTGTGCGCCTTTGAAGCGGGCGGCGGCGCCCGGCGAGGCTATTCTGATGCCTTCAATCTTCGATAGCTTGGTACCGATTTCCTCCGTCATGCCGTCGCTGAAGTACTCATTCGCGGGGTCACCGCTCAGATTTTGCAGAGGAAGAACAGCCAGAGAAGTCTTGGTTCCGGGCGTGGCCGATTCTGATTTTTGCGAGGGCTTTCGCACCCACCACATGCCCGCAATTCCTAAAACCAGGAGTAACCCCAGCATGGCGAGAGTTACGTTTCGAAGCGGCAAACGCCTGACCAGGGAGGGCTCGGCGGTAACAGGAGTTCTCCCGGACTCGGTGTCCCGCTTCAGGCGCCTGAGATCGGCGCGCAGCTCGGCAGCAGATTGATAGCGGACCTCAGGATCTTTTTCCAGCGACTTGGCAATGATCTCTTCCAGCTTGGTAGGGAGTTCCGGATTCAGACGGACTGGAGGCGTGGGTGCGCGGTTGAGAATCGACTCTGAAACGACGCCGGAGGTTTCTCCGCGAAAGGGCAATATCCCAGTCACCATTTCGTAAAGCACGACTCCAAAAGAAAACAGATCGGTACGAGCATCGAGCTCTTTGCCCCGAACCTGCTCGGGCGACATGTAGGCCACCGTCCCGAGCGCAGTGCCGGGACTGGTTAATTGCTGTTCCGCAGTTGCCGCCAAGAGCGCCGCAGAGGCACCGGCCGCTTGTGCGGGAGTGTGCTTGGCCAGGCCGAAGTCGAGAATCTTGGCCTGACCACGAGTGGTGACGAACACGTTTGCCGGTTTGATGTCGCGGTGCACAATGCCCTTCGAGTGGGCCGCGTCGAGGGCGTCGGCGAGCTGGATACCCCAATCGATAACCGCCTCAATTGCCAGCGGCTTGCCCGCGATCCGGTGCTTAAAAGTTTCGCCCTCCAGCCGCTCCATGGCGATAAACCACAGTCCGTCGGCCTGGTCGATGTCATAAATGGTGCAGATATTCGGGTGGTTGAGCGCCGAAGCCGCCCTGGCCTCGCGCCGAAAACGTTCCAGAGCCTGCTCATCCTTGGCCAGATCTTCGGGCAGAAATTTAAGCGCGACGAGGCGTCCTAGCTTGAGGTCTTCGGCCTCGTAGACTACACCCATTCCCCCGCCGCCGAGCATTTGCAGGATGCGGTAGTGCGATATGGTCTGGCCGATCATGAGTAGCGTGGAAGCGCTGCGCTGCCATGTTAGGGTGCGGGCGAGAGGAAGTCAAAATCTTGTTGGATTCTTCACGCCTGCTGCGGCGGCGAGAAATGAAACAAGGACAGCCCGGAGCCCCCGAAGCTGTCCTTTTAAACCCTCCCGGTTAGAAGGGGCAACGTGATGACCCTAAGTTACCTGCGCGATGTTGCAAAATGATGGCGAAATCGTGAATATCTGATTAATTTGTGCGCGGCGACGCTGCTATAGTAATCGCGCGCAGTCTTGTGTGTTGACATCCTAAGTGCGGGAGCACTCGATGCTGTCCACCACGTCCCGAAAATCCGAGCAATCGCGCCGTTTGCAGCAACGCGCCGAAAGCATGATTCCTGGCGGAGTGAACTCGCCGGTGCGCGCGTTCGGTTCGGTCGGTGGCGACCCGCCGTTCATAGTGCGCGGGAAAGGCTCGCACATCTGGGATGCCGACGAAAACGAATTTATAGACTATGTCTGCTCCTGGGGACCGCTGATTCTCGGCCATGCTGCGCCGGACGTGCTCGATGCCATCGTGGGCGCAGCTTGCAACGGCACCAGCTTTGGCGCGTCCACGCCCTCCGAGGCCGATCTGGCGGAGTTGGTGCTGGCGGCGTTCCCGCCCATGCAGAAAGTTCGCTTCGTGAGTTCCGGAACCGAAGCTACGATGTCGGCGATCCGCTTGGCGCGCGCTTACACCAAGCGCAAGTACATTGTGAAATTCGAGGGCTGCTACCATGGGCATTCCGATTCTTTGCTGGTGAAGGCAGGTTCGGGCGTCGCGACGCTGGGAATCCCAGGATCCGCGGGCGTTCCCGAGGAATTCATCCAATTCACGCTGGCGTTGCCCTTCAACGACATCAAAGCGGTGGAGTACGCATTCCAAAAGTTCAAGCATCAGATTGCATGCGTGATCGTGGAGCCGATCGTGGGAAACATGGGATGCGTTCCCGCCGCGGACGATTATCTGGTGGCTTTGCGTTTGATGACAGAACGCGAGAAGTCGGTGCTGATTTTTGATGAAGTGATGACCGGATTTCGAGTGGCCTTCGGGGGAGCGCAGGAACTCTACAATATTCGTCCTGACCTCACGACCCTGGGCAAGATCATCGGCGGAGGCTTGCCGGTCGGCGCCTATGGCGGTCCCAGCGAGATTATGAATCTGGTGGCGCCGTTGGGTCCGATGTATCAGGCGGGTACGCTCTCGGGCAATCCGCTGGCGATGGCGGCCGGGTGCGCGATGTTGAAGCATCTGCGCGATCACAAGCAGGAGATTTATCCCCGGCTCGACAAGTTGAGCGGAGAACTGGTCGAGGGCGTGGCCGCTGCCGCCAAAGATGCGGGCGTGCCGCTGTGC
>CABDYC010000121.1_pt1 | contig 9712 bp, 10 predicted proteins | sample 3421511 | NCBI WGS metagenome assembly CABDYC01 (sample SAMEA5534336, study PRJEB31848) | metagenome | biome: tundra; feature: field; material: soil | place: USA | collected 2013-05 | depth 0.15 m | reverse complement strand
TCCTACGGAATCAGCAGCAGCTTCCCCGTCGTCTTCCGTCCTTCCAGATCGCGATGCGCGCGCTGCGCCTCGGCCAGCGGGTAGGTATGCTCGATCCGCAGCTTCAGCTTTCCAGCAGCCATCATGCCGAACACTGCGCCCGACCGCGCCACCAACTCCTGGCGCGTGGCGATGTAGTGCGCCAGCGTGGGCCGGGTCACGTAAAGCGATCCCTTTTGTGACAACGCGACCAGATCAAACGGTGGCACCGCTCCACTCGACCCGCCGAACAGCACCATCATTCCGCGCGGCCGCAGGATGTTCAGTCCCTTCTCGAATGTTGTCTTGCCCACCGAGTCGTAGACCACATCCACGCCTTTGCCGCCGGTCATGCGTTTGGTTTCGACTTCGAAATCCGCTTGCGTGTAGAGGATCACTTCATCCGCGCCCGCCCCACGCGCCAGCTTCGCCTTCTCGTCGGTGGAAACCGTCGCGATCACCCGCGCCCCAATGTTGTGCGCCATCTGCACCAGGAGCAGTCCCACGCCGCCGGCCGCAGCATGAACCAGCGCCGTCTCGCCCTTCTTCAGCGGATACGTATCGTGCGACAGGTAATGTGCCGTCATGCCTTGCAACATCGCAGCCGCAGCCTGGTGGTCGCTCACGCCCTGCGGAATCGGCACCAGCCGGTCCGCCGGCACCGCGGCATACTCCGCATAGGCCCCCTGCAGTCCGGTCCAGGCCACACGGTCTCCCACCTTCACCAGCTTAGCCTCCGCGCCCACGGCCGTGACCACGCCCGCGCCCTCCTGCCCCAGCACAAACGGCAGCGGCACCTTGTAGCGCCCCTCGCGGAAGTAGACATCGATAAAGTTCACGCCCGACGCAGCCAGCTTCACCACCGCCTCATTCGCCTTCGGCTGCGGGACCGGCAACTCCGCCACTTCCATCGCTTCGGGGCCACCGACTTGTCTAACTTGAATGGCTTTCATGCTTGTCTTTGATTCTTCTCTCGGAACAAAGGATTCCGGGTTCGCGGCTGCGGAGACCGAATGATCCGACCACTGAACACTCATTCTTTTCAATCAGCAACCAAGAATCAGGAATCAACCAGGCCGCTCCCTCTGCTACACTTGCCAGTCCGCTGCAAGGAGCCCCTCGTCATGGCCGAAAAGAAGCCCCAAACCTTCGCCAACCACGCGCGCTTTGATCCCCTATATCACTTCCTCGCGTTGCCGATCTTCGCCATCGCAGTCATCGTCGGCATCGTTCACTTCATCTGGCGCCCCAGCCTGCATACGGGGTCGTTCTTCGTGCTCTCGGTGGCAGCGGCGATCGCGCTCTTGAAACTTCGCCTTTACGCGCTCCGGGTGCAGGACCGTGTAATTCGCCTGGAAGAGCGGCTGCGGCTGACTTCGCTTCTGCCTGAGCCGTTGCGCTCTCGCATTCCGGAATTGACCGAAGACCAGCTCATCGCCCTGCGCTTCGCCTCGGATGCGGAACTACCCAAGCTGGCCGAGCGGGCACTCTCCGAAAAACTCTCCCGGGCGGACATCAAGAAGGCTATTCAGACCTGGCGTCCGGACTATTGGCGCGTCTGACTCTCCGTTGCGTCCGCTGCCCTCTGACTAACAAGCTTGTTGGCAATCATTCGGTCGGGTGCCGAAGGTAACCGCCGACGCTCCTTTTCGGCGTTGACCCGAGCGCGACTGCGGGATACGATTTTTGATAGAATCCACCGGGCGTTAACACCTGGGAGCAATCCGTATCTCATAGAGAAATATGCGAGTTGTAAAACTCCAAAGGCGGATCGCGATGCTGGCCGTTCTGGCTCTGTCGGCTTCTTCGTGCCAGACGGCCCAAAAGCCCGTTTCCTTGCTCCCGGCAAGGAGTGCCCCGGCTTTGACAGCCGCTGCTCCAGCTCCGGTGCCGGCGCCGCAGCAAACCCAGACCGCTACGCCATCGTCAGATACTCCGAAGCAACCGCAGCCCGCGGTTGCGAGTCCGGCCGAAGCCAAGACACAATCTCCAGCCCCAACTCCAGCTTCCGATCCGGTTGGTGATCTCATCGCCAGGGTGGAAAAGGACTATCAGGCAGGATTGGGTGCCTACCAAGCGGGCCAGACCGACGTTGCCAAGCAGGATTTCGACAACGCCTTTAACGCATTGCTGGGTAGCAACCTCGACGTCCGCTCCGACGACCGTCTGGAAAAGGAATTTGACCGTATCGTGGAAGGCGTCAACCACCTGGATTTGGGTGGCTTAGCATCCGACTCCGAAGCGCAGAAGTCCGAGCCCGCACCCATCGACGAAACTAACGGCATCACCCCGTCCGCCGACCCCAACGTGAGGGCAAAGGCCCAGGCCGAGATCAAGTCGACCCACTCCGACCTGCCCCTCATGATGACTGACCAGGTCGCCGGCTACATCAGCTACTTTTCCAATCGTGGACGCGGCAATTTCGAGCGCGCTTTCGCCCGCTCCGGCCGCTACCACGACATGATGGTTTCGATCCTCAAGGAAGAGGGTGTCCCGCAGGATCTGATTTACCTGGCTCAGGCCGAGTCGGGCTTTCATCCCTTGGCCGTTTCTCGCGCCGGCGCTCGCGGCATCTGGCAGTTCATGGGCAGCCGGGCCCGCGGTTATGGCCTGCAACGCAGCCTGTGGGTGGACGATCGCCAGGATCCCGAAAAATCCACTCGCGCCGCCGCCCGTCATCTGAAAGATCTCTATGGGCAGTTCGGCGACTGGTATCTCGCCATGGCCGCCTATAACTCCGGCCCCGGCACGGTGCAGGCTGCGGTCCGGCGCACCGGTTACGCCGATTTCTGGGAGCTCTACCGGCGCAACGTTCTTCCCAAGGAAACCCGCAACTACGTTCCCATCATCCTGGCCGTGACCATCGTGACCAAGAATCTGTCGCAGTACGGTTTTGATGACGTCTCCATGGACGAGCCGGCGGCCTATGACGCCGTAACCATCAGCTATCCCGTGGATTTGCGCCTGGTGGCGGAATGTGTGAACGCGACTTTCGCCCAACTGCAGGAACTGAATCCCAGCCTGCTGCGGCTCACTACGCCGAAAGAAGGCACATTCGAGCTCCATCTGCCGGTCGGGACAAAAGCTCAATATCAGACCGTCATCGCCGCCATCCCGAACGACATGCGGCTCTGGTGGCGCTATTACAAAGTTCAGCCCGGCGACACGTTGGCTTCCCTCGCCCGTTCCTATCGCATTACGGCCAAGTCGATTGCAACGGCCAATCACCTCGACGGCACAGAACTCGAGGCTGGCGCCAGAGTGATCGTCCCGGTCGCGCCAGGCAAGCATCCGCTCAGCGATACTGCCACTTACGCGCACCGGATCACGCGCTACAAAGTCCGCAAGGGAGACACGATCGAGACCGTAGCCGAGAACTTCGGCGTCCCCGCTCGGATGCTCCACCGCTGGAACGGCCTGCGCGGCGGCGACAGCCTACGGGGCAGGAGAGTGCTCGCCCTGCACTTGCCGGTGACGCCCAGCAGCGACGCGGCCTCAACCGCCTCCAGGTCGACCGGGCACACGCGGAAAACTGCGCAAACGGCCACTACCAGGGTTCCCGCTGGCAAGTCAGTAAGGAACCTCAACCAAGACATATCCGGGCGGGCCAGCGTGCTTCACCACACCGTGAAAACCGGCGAAACTCTCTACTCGATCGCCACCACCTACAAGACCACCGTCGCCGCCCTCAAGCGCAACAACGGCGACGTCGCCATCCTCCGCCCCGGTATGATCCTGGTCGTGCAGCCAAGCCGGTAGAAACCTCCGCGCACAAATTCCGTCCGCAAAACCCGGGACCCAGCCCGTTTCCCTTTTCCATGGAAGACGAATGGGAAGCGGACATCACTTACTTTCCCGCTCTCGCACCACGAAGACGATTTCTGTCTCTGCCATTTCCCATCGGACCCCGTCGGCGGTACAATCCTCTCCGGCTGTCGGGTCCTAGCCAAACATCTCCAGCAGCCGAAAGGAGTTCTCATGCAATTCCGCGATCTGCTCATCCTGCTTCTCGTCCTCTCCCTGTCCGCATCTCTGGCCCTGCCGGCTTTTGCCCAGGACGGCGCCGCCACCTTCAAAGCCAAGTGTGCTAGCTGTCACGGCCCCGAAGGCCAAGGCAAGGTCGGTCCCGCGCTGAAAGGCACCAGCCTCACCGCCGATCAGATTGTCGACCTGCTCACCAAGGGCAACGACGCCAAGAAACCGCCACACAAGAAAGCCATGACCTCGCTTTCCGCCGACGACGCCAAGGCCGTAGCCGCGTTCGTCAAGACCCTGAAGTGAGCTCTCAGTTTCAGGTAGCTACATCCCGCGCGCTCCACAGATGTTTTCTGGGGAGCGCGCTTGTCTTAGGGTCTGGGGTCTGACAGTCTAGGGCAACCCGCCGGGGCTCCCGCTTCCCTTTTCCGGCACTCCCCCCGATGGGGTCTTAGACAGATTCCCGCCCCAGGGAGATTTCCCTCCTGGCCCCGCAGAATTTTCTTCCATTCCCCCGCTCCGTGTGGTAACAGGATAGGCAGGCTGATGTGACCACGGCCCTTGCGGTCTGCACCAACCGTCGTGCTATAATCGCGCGCCGTTCCAGCACAAAGTTTGTTGGTCTTTTAATTTCTCGTGCCCGGCAGCCTTGCGCGTCCGTTCTTGCGCCAGGCGGCCAAACAAGATCAGGAGGAGCAATGACGTTCTACGATCCCACACTCTACGGACGTGATGAAGAAGAAGAATTCGGCGACAGCGGCGCCTACAGCGAGTCGCTCGAAGAAGATTTCGAAGAGGAAGAGGAGGAAGAAGAAGAAGCCGGCGTGCCGGAACCGGAGATGAGTGAGCCGGTGGCGCCCGCTCCTCCGCCACCTCCCGCACCCAAGCCCAAGCCCGCCCCCGCTGGCGGTGGGGGTGGCGCCAAAAAGCCGGCCGCGAAGAAGAAAGCGCCAGCGAAGAAGCCTGCCAAGAAAAAGGCGGCCAAAAAGCCGGCAAAGAAGAAAGCCGCAAAAAAGCCCGCAAAAAAGAAAGCGGCAAAGAAGCCGGCGAAGAAAGCCAAGAGAAAAGCAAAGAAGGGCCGTCGCTAAGGTATTTTGCAGTCGTTTGTTTCAAGAGCGCGGCGGTCTCAAGACCAGGGCCGCGGTCCCCGGGCCGCGGTTTTTTCTTGCCCGCTTGTTTCCATCCGGTGGTGGGCGTGGGGAACTAGTAACTGCTCTTCGACGTATAATCTCTTGCCGCCCAAGGAAAGGCTCACTCATGAAAACCACGCGCCCGCTGCAAACCTGTCTCGCCCTCTACGTGTTCACCCTTGCCGCTTTTGCTCAGGGACCGTCCATCCCCAAGCCGCCCGACACGCCCAAGCGTCCCGTCACCGACGAATACCAGGGTGTCAAAGTCACCGACGACTACCGCTGGCTGGAGAACTGGGACGATCCGGCAGTCAAACAGTGGAGCGCCGCCGAGAACGCCCGCACCCGCGAATATCTCGATCACCTGCCGTCGCGTGCCGCCATCAAGCAGCGCCTTCAGCAGTTGGTCGCTGCCTCCTCGGCCGCCTACTACGATTTGCATTCTCGCGGTGGAACTCTGTTCGCCATGAAATACCAGCCACCCCAACAGCAACCGATGCTGGTGGCCATGCATTCGGCCGACGACCCCGCCAGCGCGAAGGTTATCTTCGATCCCAATGCCGGAAGCGGCAAGGGCTCGCTGTCGGTGGAATTCTATACCCCGTCGCTCGATGGCAAGTACGTCGCCGTGGCGCTCTCCGAAGCCGGCTCCGAGGATTGCTCGGCTCACATCTTCGAGCTCGCTACCGGCAAGGAGCTCTCCGACGTTGTGCCGCGCGTCAACTTTGCCACCGCTGGAGGCAGCCTCGATTGGAAAGCTGACAGTTCCGGCTTCTACTACACGCGCTATCCCCAGGGCAACGAGCGTCCCCCGGAGGACGCCAACTTCTACCAGCAGGTTTACTTTCACAAACTTGGCGCCGATCCCAAGCAGGACGCCTACATTATCGGGAAAGACTTCCCTCGCATTGCTGAGATCCAGCTTCACGCCAGCGAGGACGGCGGCTGGCTGCTGGCTGCCGTCGCTAACGGGGATGGCGGCCAATTCGCACACTACGTGATGGACTCGTCCGGTCACTGGACCCAAGTCACGCACTTCGAGGACGGAATCGTTTCGGCGAAGGTCGGCCCGGATAACGCCCTCTACCTGCTCTCGCGCAAAGACGCTCCCCGCGGCCAGGTCCTGCGCCTGCCGCTCGCGCATCTCGATCTTGCCCAGGCCAGGGTGATCGTCCCGCAAAGCCCGGGCTCCGGTTCCGACGAAAGCCTCCGCGCTTCCATCGAGAACTTCGTGCCTACTCCCGGCCACTTGTATGTGATCGACATCATGGGGGGCCCGTCCCGCGTGCGAGTCTTCGACGACCAAGGCCGCGCGCTCGCAGCCCCGCCGCTCCCGCCCATCTCAGCCATCGGCCAAGTCGTTTCCGTCGGCGGAGGCGACGTGCTCTTCTACACTTCCACTTATCTCGATCCGCCCGCCTGGTACCGCTTTGACGCCGCCAGCGGCAAGTCCGCGCGCACCGCGCTCTACGAGACTTCTCCCGTCAAGTTCGATGATGCCGAAGTCGTGCGCGACTTCGCCGTCTCCAAAGACGGCACCCGCGTGCCGCTCAACATCATTCGCCGCAAAGGCACCAAGCTCGACGGCGCCAACCCCGCGCTGCTCGACGGCTACGGTGGCTACGGCATCAGTATGAAACCATTTTTTGTCGGATCCCAGGCGCGCGTCTGGCTCGATCAGGGTGGCGTCTCGGCAACCGCCAGCCTCCGTGGCGGCGGCGAATACGGAGAGGAATGGCACAAAGCCGGCAACCTCACCCACAAGCAGAATGTCTTTGACGACTTCATCGCTTGCGGGCAATACCTCGTCGAACACAAATACACCTCGCCGGCTCACCTTGCCATCATCGGTGGAAGCAATGGCGGCCTGCTGATGGGAGCGGCCTTTACCCAGCGGCCCGACCTGTTCCGCGCCGTCGTCTCCTTCGTCGGGATTTACGATATGCTGCGCGTTGAACTCGATCCCAACGGCGCCTTCAACGTTACCGAATTCGGCACGGTGAAGGATCCCGGCCAGTTCAAAGCACTCTACGCCTACTCGCCGTATCACGACGTGAAAGTCGGCACGGCCTATCCCGCGATTCTTTTCCTCACCGGAGAAAACGATCACCGGGTGAATCCCATGCAGTCGCGCAAGATGACCGCCCGCCTGCAGGCGGCGACCAGCTCCGATCATCCCGTCCTGCTGCGCACCACGGCCAGCGCCGGCCACGGGATCGGCACCGCGCTCGATGAGGAAATCGAGCAAGGCGCCGACTTCTACAGCTTCCTGTTTGATCAGTTAGGAATCAAGTACACTGCGGCGGGAAAATAGGGCCCGGCGGAGCAAACTAGTTCGGTGAAATTGGGACGGGCACCACCCGTCCCATGCGGGTTACTTCTTCGTTCCTACCGCATTCAGGCACTTGCCGTACAGCTCCAGCAAATGGGTCGCGTACTCCTCGGGCTTCGCTGCCGAGCCCGTGCCCTGAAAACCAACGCCGGACGAAGTCGTCCGCCCGTATCCAGTAGTCATCGCAACAAATTTCATCAGATCGAGCGCGATATCCTCATTGCGGCGCGCCCCAGCGTGCAAAGCTGGACCTTCTTCCATGAGTCCTTCTCCTGAACCGGAAATATAAGGAAGTTCCTCTTCGTCTTCCATGTCTTCCATAGCGCTCACTGCACTCCGCCAACGATGATAGCAGGGCCGGCCCCGTGCCGTCCGGCGCGCAAACCCACAGCTTTGTTGATGTCCATGGTCAATCGCCCGTTGGCAATTGAAAATCCGCTCGCGCGGTGCGCCGCAGCCGCACCATCAGCCACACCGACGCCACAAACAGAAACGGAGAAGAATAGAACCCCGGCGCCGGACGCGGAAACGTCACGGAAGCCACCGTGTGTCCCAGAATCGAGAACAGGGTGTGGCCCAGGCCGTTAAGAAACATGATCACGGCATAAAACCACGCCAGCGGCCTCAAGCCCTGCATCCCGCGCGCCGCCACCGGAGTCAGGCAGAACAGCAGTGCGCAAGCCAGCACCAGTGCCACCAGCCACTCTCGAAACTCGAACGTGGGCATGGGAAACCAGCTCCAGCGCGAACGCAAGATGGTCACGGTTGGGTTGTACACGGCAAGAAAGCCGGTCGAGGCCTCATCCAGGATGTGCAGCGCGAACGCCACGCACAGCGCAAACCACGCACTGCCAAAACCCGACGCGGAAAGTGCAGGTTCTTCCCTCATGAGGATCGCCTATCACACGAATTCTCAATCACCCACCGGACAATTGGCAATCGAAAATCGCGCTTCGAAAGCACACCAAAGTGAGGTGGCAACAGCAGTCAGCCGGCTACAGCGGCACTTCACTCATCAGCGCCAGCAGGTTTCCCTCGGAGTCGCGGAAAAACGTCATCCACAAGTCGTGCGCCGGCATTCTCGCGATCAGGTGCGGCTCGTCCTCGAAGCGCACTCCGCTTTCTTTCAGTTTCCCGTACGCCGCCTGAATATCGGGCACGGCAAAGTACAGAACCGAATTGGGATGATCGAATTCCGGCTTCTCCGGCCGGCTCAGCATCAGTCGTACCCCGCCGCAGTCGAAAAATGCCAGCCCCGGCGGCGCCTTAAAAAGCAGCTTCAGCCCCAGCCTGTCCTGGTAGAACGCCGCCGCGCGTTCTACATCTTTTGTGTTGATGGCGATCTGGCCGAGCCGGGTAATTCCAATTCCGGTTGCGGTTGCGCTCATCGCTTGACCTCCCGATTTGGATTAGTTAGCATAGCTAACTATATTCGATGGCAGAAGTCAAGCCCCAAAACATCGCACCCCGACCGGAGACACTCGAGGCGGCCGACCGCCTTCATTCCGCCGCCATCCACCTGCTCCGCCGCGCGCGGCGGCAGGACGTAGCCACCGGCGAAGGTCCGGCACGCCTGTCCGCGCTCTCCGTGCTCGTCTTTGCCGGTCCGAAGACGCTCGGCGAACTCGCCGCCGCCGAGCAGGTCAAGCCGCCCACCATGAGCCGCGTCGTCGCCGGACTCAAACGCAGCCGCCTGGTTGAAATCACTCGCGATCCCCACGACGCACGCCGCATGCGCATCCGCGCTACCGCCAAAGGCACGCGCCTTCTCCAGCAAGGACGCCAGCGCCGAATCGAGTATCTCGCGGCCCATCTCGATTCCCTGACCAGGAGTGAACTTGACAAGCTCGGCGCCGCCGCCGGCATCCTGGAAAAGTTGCTGCGCAACTGGCACTGACTCTCCCGATCCTTCGGTTCCGGCCTCCCTCTGGTTTGTTCGTTTTTCGTAACAAGCGCAAACTCTCCGTTGCAACCTCCCCTCCGGCGTTCTATTATTCGCCGCGCAGTCTTCCCCTCCCACATTTGCTGGACCGTTGCTTTTATCCTGAACCGGGATCCTCGAGGATCGCTTAGCCCTAACCAGAAAGGAAACCGCAGCCATGGCCGTAAAGAGACTCGACACTCATCCCACGGACGCAAGGAAGAGCGTTACCGTGAAGTCGGACCCAACCAGAATCGATCCCCTTAAACTGAAGCTTGGCAAACAGGCAGCGCGGCACGACCCGCGAGCTCTGCTGTTCGCTTCTTACACCACGCC
>CABDYC010000119.1_pt1 | contig 9757 bp, 7 predicted proteins | sample 3421511 | NCBI WGS metagenome assembly CABDYC01 (sample SAMEA5534336, study PRJEB31848) | metagenome | biome: tundra; feature: field; material: soil | place: USA | collected 2013-05 | depth 0.15 m | reverse complement strand
CAGCTGCAGGCCCCGCCGCACTGGGGATTGCAGGCACTGCAGGCTGGAGGGGCGCGCTAGTCCGCGCAAAGGCGCGTTCATCCCACTTGCCGAAGATCATCTTTCCCGCAGTAGTCTGCAGAACCGACGTGACCGAGACGTCGATCGTCTTTCCTATCATCTTGCGCGCGTTGTCCACAACCACCATGGTGCCGTCATCCAGATAGGCGACACCCTGGTTGTATTCCTTGCCTTCTTTCAGGATGAACACTTTCATGATCTCGCCCGGCAACACGATGGGCTTGAGCGAGTTCGCCAGTTCGTTGATGTTCAGCACCTCGACACCTTGCAGTTGCGCCACTTTGTTCAGGTTGAAGTCGTTGGTGATGATCTTGCCCTCGTAAACCTTGGCCAGCTCGATCAGCTTCAGGTCAACTTCGCGGACAGCAGGGAAATCGTCTTCCACAATCTGGATCTGCAGTGTAGCCATTTTCTGCAGGCGCTGCAGCACGTCGAGGCCGCGGCGGCCGCGGTTGCGCTTCAGCGAGTCGGCCGAATCGGCCACGAGTTGCAGTTCACGCAACACGAACTGCGGGGTGACGATGATGCCGTCGAGGAACCCAGTTTCTGCAATATCGGCGATGCGGCCGTCGATGATTACGCTGGTGTCGAGGATCTTGTAGCTCTTCTTGCCTTGCTTCTCGCCGCCAAAGATCCCGCCCAAGGCCGCCAGGTTCAGCAGGTCGCCCTTGCTTGCGCCCACGATTAGGCCCACGTAGGCCATGAGCAGCATGACCAGGATTTGCAGGAAGCTCTGGGTGTTGCCGGCGGGCACACTGCTGCGAATGACTAGGGCAAACAGGTAGGCTCCGCAGATGCCGAGAATGCTCCCGATGGCCGCGCCGATCAGCCGCTTCAGGCTCACCGCGCGCAGCTTCCATTCGAACAGAACGATAGCCGCCCCAACCAGTGCGCCGATTCCAGCGTCCACAGGTTTAGACCGCCCGAAGGGAGCAATGACGTAGCAGGTAACTGAAACTACAATGACAAAAAGAAGACGTACAAAAATCAAATCCACAGTATGACCTCCCCCGAATGCAGCTCCGCCAGACCTCTGGCGCGATGCACCCGTGCCATTTCCTCGCCGCCCCGGGCGGGAATCGGCAAATCAGCATGCGGGGCGCGCAAGAATTAGGGGAATGAATGTACGCCCCGTCCCGGCCCAAGGAGGCGTGGCCGGGAGGACCTCAGTAAACCAACGCCAAGAGTATATACCGGACGGCAAATAACCGGCGAAGAAACTAGGGCCTGCGCCCGTGGGCGCTTTGGGAACGGCCCACGGTCTCGTCCGTAGAGACGTTGCTTGCAACGTATTCTTCGCCGCCGCCAAGACGTAGCAACTTAGGTCTTCACAGCCGCTCAGTAAAGTATCGTAACTTTCACTCGCGCTCGCCGAAGTGATTACTCCGTCACGCCGACGAGATGGTATTGCCTGGTTTTCCTGTCCGGGAACAAGAACTCGTAGACTTGATAATCCCGAGGCTCGTCCGTCCTGCTAAACTTCCCTCTATGAAAGCCTTAGTGATCACCAGCCTGTCTGGCCCGGACGCACTCGCCATCCAAGACGCCGCTGAACCTACTCTGAAGCGGGGGCAAACGCTGGTCCGCGTCGCCGCCGGAGGCCTGAATTTTGCCGACGTCATGACCACCCAAGGCGGCTATCCCGGAACGCCAGCCCCTCCGCTGATCGCTGGACGCGAATTCTCTGGCGTGGAAGAAAGCAGCGGACGCCGCGTCATGGGCTATGCCCAGTGGGGCGCCTTCGCCGAGAGAGTCGGCGCTTACTCCAACATGCTATGGCCTGTCCCCGGGCACTGGACCGACGAGCAGGCCGCCGCCTTTCCCGTCAACTACTTCACCGCATATCTCGCCTACTGGCAGGCGGGTATGACGCAGCCGCAGGCGGGGGGCCGTACTCATCGCGCGCTGATTCACGCCGTTGCCGGAGGCGTGGGCACGGCGGCCGTGCAGATCGGCCACATTCTCGGCGTTGAAATGTACGGGACTTCGTCGTCGGACGAAAAGCTGGCGCGCGTGCGAGAACTCGGCCTGCAGCAAGGCATCAACTACAAACAGCACGACTACGAAGAAGCCGTGAAGAGCCTCACTCACGGCGAAGGCGTGGACGCCGTCTTCGAAATGCTGGGCGGCGAGCACACCGCCAAAAGCCTGCGCTGCCTGCGCGACTTCGGACGCGTCATCCAATACGGCACCGCCACCGGGCAGCCGCCGCAACTCGACGTGCGGGCGCTCTATGCGAAATCCGCCAGCCTTCAGGGCCTGTGGCTGGCCTACCTTTCTCAAAAGCGCGAGATCATGGAGCCCGCCTGGAACCAGCTCTCCGAATGGATTGGGCAACGCAAGCTGACCCCGGTGATCGGCCAAGTACTCCCGCTCGAACGTGCTGTGGAAGCCTACAAGCTGCTGCAAGAAGGCAAGAACTACGGCAAGGTTGTGCTGAAGATCTCCGGATGAAACATCTCAGGTGGTCGCAGAAGTCTTTGCTTGCGCAGACCCAGTCTGGGGCAGTTACTGCGCGTTCTTCTCGAACACCCACTCCTCACTCACCAGAAAATTCACCAGCGAGCACAGCGCGATGGCGATACCGTTCGCGACCAGGTAGTTCATGTGGCCCAGGCCGATCATCACTTTCATCAGCGCCAGATTGCCGGCCATGGAAACTCCCCCGGTCGTTAGATTGAAACGCAGCAGCCGCGGCAGCGACTTCCGCCACGAAGGCTGCACCCGGTCCGCCCAGGTATAGCGCTCGTGCCAGAGGAAGTTGTGTACGACCGCCGCTTCTACCGCGACCGCAGTCGCCAGCAGATAGCTGAGATGGAATCCGCTCTTCAGGCCGAGCAATACGGCCAACTGCACGCCGATCCCGAGTCCTCCCACGGCGTTGAACTTGAACCAGCGCAGCGTCAATCGGCGCCCAGTCCCGCATGACATGTTTTCAGTCACTCCGGCTCTCACCTGGCGATCCTTTCCTGGCGATAAAGCCGCAGGGTGTTCTGTCCGGTGAAGAAAACCACGATCAGTGCCATTCCGGCAAGACCAATTGCGCCACCCACATCAAAGAGCCGGTACTGCCCGCCGAGAAAATGCGCTCGCGGTTTCCACAAGAGCGCCAGGTTGCCCACAGCCAGCAGGATGCGCAGCTCCGTCGGCCCAAAGCGCCAGAACGACAGCCGAAACTCTCCCAGCGCGTGCGTCGCCAGATAGGACTGAATCGAAAGCATGAGGAACGCAACCAGCAGGCCGATTGCGATCCCGGGATGCATGTATCCCGACAAGGCCAGCCCGCCCATCAGGGCAAGTGCGCCGAAGGTATCGACCATGTGGTCCACATAAAAGCCGTAGCGCGGACGCAATTGTTGCCGGACCCGCGCCAGCGTTCCATCGAGCGAGTCGCCCAACCAGTTCAGCGCCAGGCAGGCAATCACCCCGAGGAGCGCATATCGGTTCCATGGAGCTAGCGCGTAACAGACGCCTGCCCCGATCTGTGCGGCCAACCCCAACACCGTCAGATGATCGGGACCAATCCATTGCGGTGTGCGCTCGGCCAGCCACAGCAGTATGCGTTTTTCATGCGCTGCCACCCAGCTCTCTTGCACCCGCCGCATCTCAGGGAACGGCCGCGACCGCGTCATCTCCAGTAGCACGCGCGGGTTCACCTGCTCACAGAACTCCGTCATGGTTTGAGAACTGGTGCTTGCAACAAAACGGCTTGCCATACTTGCCTCCTTGGGCGGCGGTCTTAAGGTCTTGGGTCTTGGGGAGCCTAAGGCCTAGGACCTGACACCTTTTTAAGACCTCGGACCTAACACCTGCACCCGAGGTCACTTTGGCGCCAAAGGGCGTGCGGCGGCAATGCACCAGCCATCAAACGCGGCTCAACTTAACATCACCTGGCAAGTCCTTTGTCCACAGGTCGTTACAGCGCGAACTCATCTGCTCAAGAAATGTCTTTCCAGACAGAGGTCAGCGCCAGTGTCAATAAAGGAACCCATCCGCTTCTGATTCGAGCGATAAACTCCGACGTGGATACAAGCCTCTGGTAGGCTTTGAAGGAAATTCGCGTCTCGCGCACGGGTAAACAAAGCCCGGCGTTGCCAGCATAAATCTGCGGCCCATGACCAGACTTCTGCGGTTCTTCCGCCCCTCGCACCAGCACACGGCTTTCTCGGCCACACTGCTGCTGATGGGGACGGTGATGCTCTCGCGGGTGATCGGCTACAGCCGCGAGGCTTATATCGCCTACGCGTTCGGCGCCGGACCGCAGACGGACGCTTACGTCGCCGCCTTCACCCTGCCCGACTGGCTCAACTACATCGTGGCTGGGGGCGCGGCGTCCATTACATTCATCTCGATCTATACGCGGTTCCTCGCCGAGAAGCGCGATGCCGACGCGCGAAAGACCTTCTCCGTCGTCATCACTGTCATGACCGCAGTGATGATTGTCGGCACGATCCTTACTGAAATCTTCACGCCGCAATTCGTGCGCTGGATGTTTCATGGTTTCTCGCCCGCGCAAGTGGACCTGACCGTCCATCTCACCCGCATTCTGCTGCCCGCGCAGATCTTCTTCTACGTCGGAGGCGTCGTCTCCGCCGTCCTGCTCTCGCACCGTCTGTTTCTTTTTCCCGCCTTTGGGCCGCTGCTTTACAACGTGTTCATCATTGCCGGAGGAATGATTGGCGGGCGGCACCTCGGAATCGCCTCGCTGGCCTACGGCGCGCTGGTGGGAAGTATTGTGGGTCCGTTTCTGGCCAGCGTGATCGGCGCGGCGCGCATCGGCACGGGCTATCGTCCGTCGTTTGACGTCACCAATCCCGCGTTCCGCGAGTGGGTGAAGCTTTCCGTCCCGCTGATGCTCGGGGTCTCACTGGTCACGGCTGACGACTGGATCCTGCGCCACTACGCCTCCAGCGGCGTTGGTGACATCGCCCGCCTCAACTACGCCAAGCGCCTGTTCGCTGTCCCGATTGCTGTGCTGGGACAGGCCACGGGACAAGCCTCTCTGCCGTTTTTCGCGCGCTTGTTCAACGAGAGGCGCTTGCAAGAATTTGCGGCCACGGTAAACGATTCCGTCTACCGCGTCTCCGCCGCGTCGTTTCTCGCCACCGGATGGATGATGGCCGCTGCCTTCCCGCTGATCGATCTGGTCTATCGCCGCGGACGCTTCCTGGTTTCCGACACCCAAACGACGGCTGTCTATTTCTTCTGGTTCTCGCTCTCCCTGGCTCTCTGGTCCGCTCAGGGACTCTACGCCCGCGCCTTCTACGCCGCCGGCGACACGCTGACTCCGATGGTTGCAGTCACGGTGATCACGGGCGCTTCGTTGCCGGTGTATTCGCTGCTCTTCCACAGATATGGCGTAGTCGGACTGGCCTTCGCCTCCGATATCGGCATCGGAGCCAATCTGCTGGCGCTGGCCTGGCTGCTGCACTACCGCAAACTGGTTTCGCTCGGAACGCTGCGTTGGGATGAGGTAGGAAAGTCCGCGCTGACCGGGGTCGTCGCTGGCGGTATCAGCTTTGAAGTGGCACGAAGTGTAACGCCGTTCGTTTCTGGTCACGGCAGTCGCGTCGCCGACCTGCTGCAGTTGGCATTGATTTCGATCACCTGGGCGGCCGCGACCGCCGTGGGACTGTGGCTGCTTCGCTCGCAACTGCCTAACGATCTGCGCCGCCGCAAAGCAACTGCGTATCCCGCAGTCGCCGAGGGCGAGAGCAAAGAGATTATGGGAGCGGGGACGCAACCGTGAAGTGGACAACGAACAAAGCGGCGGACATTCGCATTCTCTGCGAACTCCGCCGCTGATCTTCTGCTGAGACGCCTCTACAGCAAATTTACGCGCGAGCCCCGACCGCCGCCGGCTCGGGCGCTGGAGCGCTCTTATCTTCGCCGTTGGCCTTCTGCTGCCCAGGCTGCCCAGGCTGCGTGGGCTGGCCGCCCTTGCGGATGTCGATGCCGCCCTTGAAGTAGGCGCCGTCTTCAATCGAGATGCGCGCCGCCACCACGTCGCCGGTGAGCGAGCCGTCGCTGCGGATATCCACGCGGTCGCTGGCGGTCAGGTTGCCGCGCACTTTGCCCAGCACCACGATCTCGCGGGCGTTGATGTTGGCCGCGACCACTCCGTTGCGGCCGATGGTGACGCGGTTGCCCGCCAGGCTGATCGAGCCTTCCACCCGGCCATCAATGTAGAGCGACTCCGATCCAGTCACCTCGCCCTTGATCACCAGCGATTTGCCAATGGTGGCCTGATCCGCAGTGGTAGTAGTGGCAGTCGCCGGACGCGGCGCAACGGCGGGATCACTCGCCATCATCGCAGGCGCATTCGGGGTAGACGTAGCTGGACGCTCCGGCTCTGCTGGCCGCGCGGGGGTCTGAGGCTGATTCGTCGGCTTCCACATGGATACGAAGTTCCTTTCCTTAGTTTGGGATTAGGGATCACGTGCCGCACTTGCGTGACCAAATCGAATTGTACTCCGCAGTCTCAAAATGAGCGCTGTGGAAAAGCCTTTATTTTCAACGGAGTTTGCTAGCTTGGTACGTACTTCAGTGTCCTCCGGAGGGTGGTGACCCGAATTAGCTGTCCCTCCTTCGGCTCGCCCACCGTGTAAGGATTCCCCGAAAAAACTTCGGCGGGCGAGAGTTGCACAGCCCTTCGGAGTATGCTCTTGGGATCGAAGATTCATTGAGGACACAATCCAGCCCCGCATGGAGCAGAACATGTCAGAACCAGCCGTGATCACTTCTCCAGCATTCACCATCGCCCGGCCCCAGGCCGGCGAGTACGCGCCCTACTACGACCGCTATATTTCTCTGGTCATTACTCAAGCCCAGGGCGAGGACATTCTCAACACGCTCGACCAGCAACGCCGCCAGACGATGCTGCTGCTCTCCGGCCGCGACGATGACGACGGCGACTTCCGCTATGCGCCGGAAAAATGGACCGCCAAAGAAGTCCTCGGCCACGTCTGCGATACCGAGCGCATCTTCGCCTACCGCGCCCTGCGCATCTCGCGCGCCGACGCAACGCCCCTCGAAGGCTTCGAGCAGGACGACTACGTGCGCAACGGTCCCTTCGCGCAACGTCCGCTCGCCGACTTGGTCGAGGACTTCATCGCCGTGCGCCGAGCCACGCTCTCGCTGCTGCGCAATCTCGACGAAGCGGCATGGACGCGCCGCGGCATCGCCAACAAAAATGAAGTCAGCGTGCGCGCCCTGGCCTACATCATCGCGGGCCATGAGTTGCATCACCGCAGGATTCTGGAGGAGAAGTACTTCGCGAGGTCTTAGGTCGTAGGTCTTGGGTCTTAGGCTTCGGCCCCTGAGGAGGCTGGAACCACTCTCCTAAGACCTAACACCCAAGACCTAAGACCCGATTCCCCATGTCCTCACGTGCACTCCCGGAACTGCTCCACGGCAAAGGCGCTCACGCCGATCCCATCGCCTGCGTCGAAGATCTCTCCGCCGAACTGGCCGCACGCCATGTCGATGGCTTTCCCCATTCCGTCGGACAACTCGTCTTCCACATGAATTACTGGATGGACTACGAACTGCGCCGCATTCGCGGCCAACGACCAGCATATCCGGAACATGCTTCAGAAAGCTTCCCGCCAGCGCCGTCGCCCTCTGATGCGCAGGACTGGGATCGGCTGCGAAAGTGCTTCACCAGCCTGCTGGCCGATTTCACCGCGCTGGCGAATTCTTCTCCCGAAGAAATGCTGCGCCAGATCGAAACCGTGCATGAGGGAGATACGAAACTTGCTGGAACGCTTGAAGCCGTGCTGTGGCAGATGGTCGCGCACAACAGCTATCACACCGGCCAGATCGCAATGATCCGGCGCACGTTGGGCGCCTGGCCGCCACGCGGCGGCGGAGACACATGGTAGGGCCTATTTGCCGTGCGGTATGCTGAGAGCTGACGGCTTCTGACAGCTCCCCATGCTTTCCGACTCCACCATCCTGAAACACATTGCCCGCCAGCCCAAGCGCTCTGCGGGATTCAAGCAGTTAGTGCGCGAACTCGGCCTGCACGGCGACGCCCGCGGAGAACTCGACGCCCATCTTCAGAAGCTGGTCGCCGCAGGAGAACTCGTCCAGCTCAACTCCGACCTCTACGCCCTGCCTCAACCCGCAGCCGACAAGAAGCTGGTCGTGGGACGCCTCACCATGCACCGCGACGGCTTCGGCTTCGTCGTCCCCGATGCAAGCTCCCTCAGCCCGTCTCTTAAGGCGCGTCTGGTTGGCGATATCTTTATCGCGCCCCACGCCATCGGCAACGCCATGCACGGCGACCGCGTACTGGTCGACATTGTCGCCGTTCGTCCCGACGGCCGCGCCGAAGGCCGCATCGTGCGCCCGGTGGTGCGCGCGCATCCCACCGTAGTCGGGATTTTTCACTACGGTCCCCACCACAATTCTGTGAAGCCGATCGACAGCAAGATCACGATGGACATCGTGATTCCGGCAGGGGCTGAGTATCCGGAAACCAAAACCGCAGAGGACGCCGAGGACGCTGAGAATCCAAAGAAAAAAGACAGGGGATCTGTCGACGGGCGAGATTCTGGCGGGAAAGCCGGCGAGACGCCGGCGCTACGAAAGCAGACCGTTGATCGCGTGCTGGGCGACGAAGCCGCACACCGCTCTGCGTGGGACGATCTCGAGGGCGTGGTGGTTGACGTGGAAATCACTGACTGGCCCACACCCACGCAAAATCCGCGTGGCCGCGTCATTGAAATCCTCGGCCGCCAGGACGACTTCGGTGTCGACGTCGAAATCACCATCCGCAAGTTTCACCTGCCGCATCACTTTCCCGCGACAACGCTTGAAGAGGCGCAAAATATACGCGCCGTCATCCCGGCGCAGGAACTTCGCCACCGCCGCGATTTCCGCACTCTGCCCATCGTCACCATCGACGGCGAGACTGCGCGCGACTTTGACGACGCCGTCACCGTGCGCAATCTCGCCGACGGCAATTTCGAGTTGCAGGTGCATATCGCCGACGTAGCACAATACGTCACGCCCGACTCCGCACTCGACCAGGAAGCGCGGCTGCGCGGCACCAGTGTTTACTTTCCTGACCGCGCCGTGCCCATGCTGCCGCTTGAACTGTCGACCGATATCTGCAGCCTGCGTCCGCACCTCGACCGGCTGGTGCTGTCCTGCGTGATGCAAGTCGATCTTCGCGGCGAAATTGTTGGCTACGAGCTGAGCGAAGGCGTGATCCGGTCGGCCGAGCGCATGACCTACACCGCCGTCAACGACGTGCTCGAAGGCGACGCCGCCGCGCGCGAACGTTACGCGGCGCTCGTTCCCACGTTCGAACTCATGCGCGATCTCGCCCTGATCCTCAACCGCAAACGCCAGCGCCGCGGCTCGATTGACTTCGACCTGCCCGAGCCCATCATCGAGTTCGACGAATTCGGCTTAATGAAGAGCATCACTCGTTCGGAGCGCAACATCGCCCATCGTTTGATCGAAGAGTTCATGCTCTCGGCCAATGAGTGCGTCGCGCAGTACCTGGAATCGAAACGCATCGCTTCGCTCTACCGCATCCACGAGAAGCCGGACGCCAAGCGCGTCTACGATTTTGAAGTCATCGCTGCGACGTTCGGCTACTCACTCGGCGTAGGCGCGCTGCCCATTCACCGCGTGCAGTTCAAGAGCGACCGCCGCGCCGCGCGCGGCACCGGCAAGCAAGCAC
>CABDYC010000118.1_pt1 | contig 9760 bp, 9 predicted proteins | sample 3421511 | NCBI WGS metagenome assembly CABDYC01 (sample SAMEA5534336, study PRJEB31848) | metagenome | biome: tundra; feature: field; material: soil | place: USA | collected 2013-05 | depth 0.15 m | reverse complement strand
CGCAGCCCTCACCATCTGGACCGCCGCCTGTCTCCTGGCCGTCGCACTACTCTTCGCCGCCTACTTCTTCAATCCCCACGCCTTCTCCCAAGGAATGCATCACGCCTCCTTCTGGGGAGCAACCTGGCGCAGCTTCACCGTGCTCGCCGTCCACCGCCAGGTCGGATTGCAGACCTTGCGCGCCTGTCCCGCCCTAGCCCTGTTGCTGCCGGTCGCTATTGCAACTTACTTTGTCTGGCCGCGCACCCGCTACTTCGGCAACACCGCTCCCGGGCTCGTCGCCCTGCTCTTCATCGGGTTGGGTATGGCCCATCCCGACGTAGCCGGCGCAGGATTCCTGCTGGCTTCCGTTCCCTTCCTGCTGATCTTCGTCTCCGGGGTTCTGGCCGACCTCATGGAAACTCCCTACCGCCTCCTACCTGCCTGTGTCTGGGGATTGCTCGCCGCCTACATCCTCTGGAGCCTTCTGGCCCTAACCCAAGTCCCACGCGGATGATCTTGGGGGCGCAGCGCTTCAGCGGCTCTTCCTCCGTGACCTCTGTGACTTCTGTGTTAAAGCTTTTGCCTTTCCCCCCGCCGCTAACAATTCCCTACAATTTTCCCCGCATCCCCACCTGCCTGCCACGATCTAAAACTATAGAAACTAGAGGTGCGCCATGACCTTCCCAGTGGAGTATCATAATGCCGTGAAACATTCCGTGCAGCCGTCGATTCCGGCTTTGCTAGCGCTTTTCGGGATGCTCCTGCTCCCGCTTCTCCTCGTCTCCACCAGCCCCGCACAGATCAACGGCGTACCCCCGTCCGTGACTTCCCCCGGCTTCGGCGGGCACGCCATCAACGGAATCCCTCCCAGCGTCACGTCACTTGGCCGTAACGGCTACGCCCCTCCCAACTCGGGCGTCACTTTTTCCACCAACGTTCCCCACAACAACAGCCATCACCATCATCACACCGCTCAAGGCAACGCCGATTACGGATACGTCTACGCGCTGCCGGTGCCGTACGCCGTAGATGTCAGCCCCCCCGACACCGATGACGACGAAGATGCCGACTACCAGGGCGGCCCCACCATCTTCGACCGCCGCGGATCGGGCGCTGCCTCTTACGTGCCCCCGTCCTACGCAGGCCCAGCCCACGCCCAAACTGCGCCAGCCGGCGCTATGCAAGCCGAAGATGCGCCCGCATCTCAATCCGGCGCCGAACTCGCTCCTGAACCGCCCCTGCCTCCGACCACCCTGGTCTTCAAAGACGGTCATCAAATCGAGATCGAAAACTACGCCATCGTCAGCCTAACGCTCTACGATCTAACCCCCGGTCATCCCCGCAAGATCGCTCTCGCGGATCTCGATCTCCCGGCCACCGAAAAGCAAAACGACGATCGCGGCGTCACCTTCCAATTGCCGCCCTCGGCCCAGGCAAATTGACCATGCGCCCACTCGCTCTCTTCTCGCTGCTCACCGCTCTCGTGCCATGGGCCGTTGCCCAGAGAGCCGCGTCTGTCGCACCTGCGCACGCCGCTCCGACGCGGCCAGCAAGCCCGCGCTTCAACTCACCCACCGCCAGTTTTGCTTTCGGGCGCGAAGCGCATCCATCCCGATTCCACCGGCCTTCGCCTCTCACTTCTCTTCTTTTCCCGATCTTCGGCGATGCCTTCAATCCAGACGACATCTACTCCAACGGATACCCCGTCGCGTCTGAGCCGCCGACGTTCCTGTTGCAACTCGTGCGCGATATGGCCGGTCCTGCCGCAGATTCCATGGGCCCCGGCAGTTCTCACAATACCGGTGCGCCTCCCTCGAACCGGCCGTTGATGATCGAGCTCCAAGGCGACCGCTATGTGAAGGTCAACACGACCGCCGTGGATGGCGAAGCCCTGCCATTAAGTCACGCTGCCAACGTCCAGCCTGCGAAATCGACTCGCAATCATGCCACGAGCATGGTCACGTCGAACTCTGCGAATACACAAGGACCCATGATCGCCGCGGCGTCGCCGGCACATGATTTGCCTCCCGCAGTTCTGGTTTTTCGTGATGGACACAGCGAGGAAGTCCGTGACTACACTATTGCCGATGGCTCTCTTTACGCTCGCGGCGACTACTACACCGACGGATACTGGAACAAAAAGATCGATCTCTCCACCCTCAACGTAGCTCAAACTCTGCAAGCCAACGCCGACCGCAACGTAAAGTTCATTCTCCCGTCATCTCCCAACGAAGTCATCACCCGCCCCTGATTGCTTTGTCATTCCGAGCCGTTCTTTGGCGAGGAACCTGCTTTTGATTTTCCTCGAGGAGCACGACGCGCTCTACCGGCTCGCCCACCAGATCAACCCAATAAACAACCCCTGCATCGGCACCCGCAACCATAGTTCCGTAGCTGGTTTGCCGCGCAACGGCAATCCCTCCCGCGCCGCCCGGACATTCGCCGGAAACATCGCAATCAACAACAAGATCAGACACGCCCCCGCCACACCCCGCACCTTCGGCAGTAGCAATCCCGCAGCCCCAGAAACTCCAACACTCCAGTGCAGTACACAATGAACATGGGCCGAGGAAAAGCCCTCGGAACCATCCGCTCCAAATCGTGCTTCATGCCAGTGAAGTGCGCGCTTCCGGTCATGACAAACATGACTGCCAAAGCGTAGCCAGCCGAAGCCTGCCAGGTCGCCAACGCCGAAACCCCAAGCCAGCCAATCCCCCGAAAAACCAGCCACGAAACCAGCAGCACCCCCAGAACCGCCATAAGCAACAATCTCCCCAAACACAGTTTCCACCAGCCCGCAGCGTGCTACAATATGATTCGACCCAAACCCCATTAACCGCCTGTAAATGCAACCGTTTAGCCCCAATTTGGCCATCACCCAGAGACCCCGCGTCCTCCATAAACAACTGCCCTCGGCCTGGGTCTTAGATTTTCAATTACCAAATTACAAAATTGCTCGATTACTAAATGGTCCTCATGCCTGACGATCAAAATCCCGAACTCCCCCTGACTCCTCCCCCGCCCGGCGACGGCAGTCCCGGCGCTCTGCACATTCAGCCCGTCAACATTGAAGACGAGATGCGCAAGTCGTATCTCGATTATTCCATGTCGGTCATCATCGGACGCGCTCTGCCCGATGTCCGCGACGGACTCAAGCCCGTGCACCGCCGCATTCTCTACACCATGCAGCAGATGGGCCTCCAGCCCAATCGCGCCACGCGCAAGTGCGCCCGAATCGTCGGCGACGTCATGGGCAAGTACCATCCCCATGGCAACCTCGCTGTCTACGACGCTCTCGTCCGTCTCGCTCAAACCTGGAGCCTGCGCTATCCCCTCATCTTCGGTCAGGGAAATTTCGGTTCCGTCGACGGCGATCCTCCCGCAGCTGATCGCTACACTGAAGCCAAACTAGCTCAAGTCGCCACCGCGCTGCTCGAAGATCTAGACAAAGAGACCGTCGATTTCCGCCCCAACTACGATGGCAGCGAAGTCGAGCCTGACGTTCTTCCCACGCGAATTCCCAATCTTCTCATCAATGGCTCGGATGGCATCGCCGTCGGCATGGCCACAAAAATTCCGCCGCACAATCTCACCGAAATCGTCGATGCCACCATCACCCTCATCAACGATCCCAACGCCCAGCTCGCCGAGATTCTCAAGTTCGTCCAGGGCCCAGACTTCCCCACCGCCGGCGTCATCCACGGACGCGCCGGAGTTTTCGAGGCCTACCGCACCGGACGCGGCCGCTTCATGATGCGCGCCAAAGCCGCCATCGAAAACATCTCCAAAGATCGCCAGGCCATCATCGTCACAGAGATTCCGTATCAGGTAAACAAGGCCCGTCTGGTCGAGCGCATCGCTCAACTCGTCAACGACAAAGACATCGAAGATATTTCCGACATCCGCGATGAAAGCGATCGCGACGGCATGCGCATCGTGGTCGAACTCAAGCGCGGCGCCGAGCCTCAAATCGTTCTCAACCAGCTCTTCAAACACACCGCCATGCAGGAAGGTTTTTCCATGATCCTGCTCGCGGTGGTCAACGGCCAGCCCCGCGAAATGGGACTGATTCAGGCCATCAAGCACTTCATCAATCATCGCGTCGAGGTCGTCCGCCGCCGCACCGCTTTCCTGCTGCAGAAAGCGAAAGATCGCGAGCACATCCTCGAAGGCTATCTCAACGCGCTCGATCAGCTCGACAACGTCATCACGATCATCCGCGCCAGCGCCAACCGCGCCGATGCCCGGGAAAATCTAGTCGCCTACTTCGGCGGCAAGAAAATCGACATCAACACCACCGGCCGCGCTCCCAGGCTCGATCCCGAGAAGCCTTTCACCACCCGCCAGGCCGAGGCCATCCTCGAACTGCAACTGCACCGCCTCACCAAACTATCGATCGATGAAATTTCCAACGAATTAAAAGAAGTCCGCGCCCGCATCGAAGACTACGAATCCATCCTCGCCTCCGAAACCAAACTCCGCAAAGTAATCATCAAGGAATTAGAAGAAGTAAAAGACCTCTACGGAGACGAGCGCCGCACCCGCATCGAAGACGAAGCCGCCGAAATCGTTCTCGAAGATCTAATCGCCGACGAGCAGGTCGCCGTCACCTTCAGCCACTCCGGCTACATGAAGCGCACGCCCATCTCCACCTACCGCATGCAGCGCCGCGGTGGCGTAGGCCGTACCGGCATGAAGACCCGCGACGAGGATTTCGTCGAGCATCTCTTCATCGCCTCCACCCACGCCTACATCCTTATCTTCACCAACAAAGGCCGCGTCTACTGGCTCAAGGTCTACGAGATTCCCGACGTCAGCGCCGCCGGCAAAGGCAAGCACATCGGCAATCTCGTCGGCCTGCAACCCGGTGAAACCGTCCGCACCATGCTCGCTGTGCGCAACCTCGAAGAAGAAAACAAATTCATTTTCTTCGCCACCCGCAACGGCCTCGTGAAAAAATCCGAGCTCCGCGAGTTTATGCACGTCCGCTCCAACGGCATCAACGCCATCAACATCGAGGACGGAGACGAACTGGTCGCCGCCCGCATCACCAACGGCAACCAGATCGTTTTCATCGCCTCGCACGAAGGCATGGCCGTCCGCTTCGACGAGAATCACGTCCGCCCCATGGGCCGCGCTGCCTATGGCGTCAACGGCATCAACCTCGAAGAACGCGACTACGTAGTAGGCATGACCGTAACGCCCAAACCCGGCGCAGCCACAACAACAAGCACAGAAGCGGGCACAGGCACCGGAGTTGGGACAGGCACCGGCCATGTGGGGACAGCCGCCTCGGCTGTCCCGGGCGCTTCAGCGCCCACTAAAGATCGGGAAGGGCACGACTTCAGTCGTGCCGATCAGACTTCTCTTGATTCCGGGGCTTCAGCCCCTGAAGTCCCCGAAGCCGTCGACCTAACCCAAAAAGGCACCCTAATCCTCTCCGTAACCGAAAACGGATACGGCAAGCGCACCCCCGCCGACGAATACCGCCTCACCAACCGCGCCGGCAAAGGCGTCATCAATGTCAAGACCACCGAACGCGTCGGCAAAGTGGTCGCCATCGCCCTCGTGGACGAAAACTCTCAGGTCATGCTCATCAGCCAGTACGGCAAAATCATCCGCATGGATTCCAAAACCATCCGCGAGTCCGGCCGCAACGCCCAAGGCGTCCGCCTCCTGCACATGGAACCCGGCGACCGCGTAGCCGCCGCCGTAGTCCTGGCTCCCGAAGAAGAACCCAACGGCAACGGAGGCACCCTACTTCAGTAGGCTGTGTTGCATGTGTGGCGCGGGCGCCCTCGCCCGCGAAATGCACGGAGCGCCCAACTCCAGCCAGCACAAGAATTCGCGCCACGCGTCGAATCGGGAAGGGCACGACTTTCAGTCGTGCCGTTTGCGGCTCAATAAGAATGCGGGGCTTTAGCCCTCTGAGGGACCTGCTGACTGGCGAGACCAGCAGCCCCACCCCGCTCGCAACTCGGTACTCGGTACTACTTCACTCCCTGCTTCCGATTAATCTCCCGCGAAAACTCCGTAACAAAATTAAGCAGCGTCCCCCATCCCACCTGTCCCGCCGTCGCCCGCCCGCCCTCGGCAAACGCATTCCTCGGACCAGGCTTCCACGCCCTCGAAATCATCCCTCCGCCAAACGCTCCTCCGTACAAACCCCACTGCGGACGCCAATGCTGCTCGCTGCGATCATAGGTCATGAGATTCCTAATGAACGCATGCCGCGTCCTCGGCCACAACCCGCTGCACTTGCACTGGTCATAGCGGACTTCATATCCCAGCTTCGCATTGCCCAGCGCCGCCAGCGTGTTCGCGGCAATGAATTGTCCTTCCCGCGACGCAAACCTCTCAGCATACCCTCCCCATCCATCGTCCCACTGCGATGGCGTCCCGCGCACCTGGTCAATCCCCGCCGCAAACATCCGCTTCATGTAAGCTTCCGGAGTCGTCAGCGTCTGTCTCAGATAAATCACTTCCCGCTGCTCTCGAGTCAGTGTAACCAGCTTCCGGTTCCTGCCCACATACTCTCCCGCAATCCACCCCGACTCCCAGTCCCGCGCCCTCTTCAGCCCCGCCGTAGCCGCGTCCTTCGTCATCTCCGCAGCTTCCTTCGTCTTGCCGGCCACCGCCTGCACCGGATTTCCATTCTCCTCTTTCTTCTTACTCTCTCCCGGCGCATCCGGAAGCTCTTTCCCCGGCGCCTGTCCAGAGTTCTGAGTAGAATTCTCACCGCTCTTCTGCGCACTCGCCTCGCCGGCCCGATCCTGACCAGCCTGACTCTGCGTGGGCTGACTCTGCCCTGGCTCACTCCCCTGCGCCCAACCCCGTCCCATCGCCACCAACACACACACCATCACAAGCAAGCTCCAGTTTCTCCTCCGCGTCCTCTGCGTTAAAGCCTTTGACTTTTCCACCTGCGAAAACCCCTGTGCCAACCTCCTTTGGATGCCGATTCAAGTCAATGTGGAGGTCGATTTCCATCTGTATCGCCAGTGCGTCGGCTGCTCGGCACTCGACGACTCGGTACTCGGTACTCGTCCTACCCTCTCTCAAACGCGTGTTTCTTCTCCAACTCCTCGACCGCCGTCCGCATTGCGCCTTCAAATCTCTCCGCCTGCCCCATCAGCCCCAGAGTCGCTTCCGCCCACTCGCCCCCCATCCGCACCAGTCCATCCGCCGCCACCAGTCTTCCAGCAACCTCGAGCAAGTGCGCCGACGTAGTCTCCAAGTACTGCGCCTCCGTAGGATCCCCAATCCAAACTCGCGTCTCTCCCACTGTGGGTGCCCCATTTCTCGCGTCCTTTGCGAGAAGTGGGGATTCTCCACCCACCTTCGTCTGCCAATAAACCTTCCGCTCCACAAACGTCGCAATCACCTCATCCGTAGCCTTGCCAAACACCCACTTCTGCCGCTTGAAGTCATAATGCCGGCTCGAAAATGCCACCGGCTTCAGCTTTCCCGACTTCACAAACTCAATCTGCTTCCGGTCCACTTCCTTGCGCAGCGCATTGATCACCGGCGCTTCCGCATCCTTCGCCTCCAACGACGCCAGCACCTCCCTCACCGTAGCCGACAAATTCACCGCCACCGGCGCATGCAACCCATCCGAATTCTCCAGCCGTATGTCCCCATGCAGCACCCAAAAATCCGCCCCCGACGTCGACCGGTGAAACGGCCACTCCAGCCCAATCGTCAGCGGCAGCCCGCTCAGCGTCACCCAAATCTTTTTCTGCTCACCAGCACCCGGCTCTACCATGCCTCGATCCGCCTCTTGAAGTATGGGAATGAAAGCGATCGCCCCAATTCTACCCACTTCCACTGTATGAAGAGGAGAGACAAAGGGAATGAATAAACTAGAAACACTCACAACTCGGTACTCGCAACTCGCTACTTCTTCTTCCCGCTCACCTTCGTCCCCATCCGCAACAATTTCCTGACCGTCCCCGTCGGCAGCCGCTTCATCTGGTCATGCAACTCGGTCACCGCCTCGAAGAATCCCGCCATCGCCGCCAGCCGCTCCCGCGTAAAGTCCGCCCCCGCTTCCTTCGGATCCAGCTCCTCCAAACTCCTCCTCAACATCTCCCGCGTCGGATCGATCTCCCTCCGCTTCCTCTGCTCAATCACCAGCCGGAACATCTCCCACACGTCTTTCATCGACTCATAATGTTCCCGCCGGTCCCCCAGCACGTGCACCGCCCGCACAATCCCCCAAGTCTCCAGTTCCCGGATCGACGTGCTCACGTTCGACCGCGCCACGCTCAGCGTCTCCGCAATCTCCTCCGCCGGTAGCGCCCGAGGCGACAAATACAGCAGCGCATGAATCTGCGCCACCGTCCGGTTAATCCCCCACCGCGTCCCCATCTCCCCCCAGTGCAGGATGTACTGCTTCTGCACTCCCGTCAAAGTCGCCATATCGGTTCTTTCAGTTCAATCAGAATCTACAGAACACACAGCCGCCCTGTCAACACAAACGTTCTCTCTTAGGATCTTGTCATTCCGAACGAAGTGAGGAACCTGCCCTGAGCGAGCCCGAGCCAATAGGCGGGGGGAGTCGAAGGGAATCTGCTTCCCGCCGGCGCCACCACAGCCCCGAAGCGGAAGCCACTTAGCAACTCACTAGCTATTCGGTACTAGGTACTCGGGACTCGCCACTCGGCTTAGCCGCCTTCTTCTTAACTGGCTTCCGAGCCGCCTCAGCCCGCTTCCGCTCCTGATACCGCCGATCATGAAACGACTGGTCCGACGCTTGTTTCTTCATCCCTCCAGCTTGCCACACCCACCCAAACATATCCAGCCCGACAAAATGTGGCGCGGACCTGCCCTGAGCGAAGTCGAAGGGGCCCGCGCCCGCGAATGCCGGAAACCTTCAACACGCCGCAGGACAAACCGCAATTCAGTCGCCAAGCGACGGCATTCCTTAAGCCCCGGACGTAAGTCCGGGGTAGGGCCGAAAATACTCAACGGCACTACGGGGGACAACTGCGGAATTCCGTCTTTACCGCTTGCGGAACACTTCGAAGATCAGATTGAAGAGTTGCACCAGCGTGACCCCGATGGTTACATAGACCGCGATCTCCAGCCTCCGCCCCGCTTCCTGTGTCCCGCGCAGCAGATCGGCGATGTCGTTGGTCGCCTGGTGCAAGGTGTCGGCCAGTTGCTCGAAGTGTTGGGTCGAGGCCTGCATTTTTTCTGCGACTCTGGACATGGCCAGGGACGCTTCCGCCACCCGCTGTCCGTTGCGCAGGTCGAGTTCCGCTTTGCAGGCCGACCACCACGCGCTCCCGGGCGCGCTGTCATACATGCGTTGCCGGATTTCCTCATAGGATCGGCCCCGCAGCAGCTGTACCAGGGCCTCCACCTTGCCCGCAGACCTCGCCGCCTCGCTGGATTTCGTTTCCGCCGCTCTTAGATCGTCCGTTCCTGGATCGTCCGTGAACACAGCCATGCTTCGCAGCCTAGCAGTCGCTTTTCTCCCGTTCAAATGCCCGAGGTTCACTTCCGTCCTCGGCTTTTCGCCTCGAATCCACGCCGGGGTAATGACCTTACCTCTGCCCCAATAGCCACCCCGCCCCCAGCCTTTCGAGACCAAGTGTTGCCCGGCACTCCCTTCGACAAGCTCAGGGCAGGCTCCGTCCGTGAAACGCCTGCAGCACACCGATCCACGTGGGGACAGCCGCCTCAGCCTGCCCTGAGCCAAGCCGAAGGGGCTGTCCGGTCGAGCGAAGCTCGACAGCTTCCCCTCCCCGCACTACCGTGTCCCCTGTCATGC
>CABDYC010000117.1_pt1 | contig 9833 bp, 6 predicted proteins | sample 3421511 | NCBI WGS metagenome assembly CABDYC01 (sample SAMEA5534336, study PRJEB31848) | metagenome | biome: tundra; feature: field; material: soil | place: USA | collected 2013-05 | depth 0.15 m | reverse complement strand
ACCCCCAACTCCGACCACTGGTTGGAAGCATCGCCGCACATGGCCTCGCGGATTTTCGCCGGCGCGCCCGCCGCTCCCCGCAGATAAGACGAGTTCACATCGAACGGTATTCCCAGAAGAGTTGGCATGTATGTTGTTTCGCTTCCTACCGAGATTCCTGCAAGTCTACCTTGCCTGCTCCGGCAAGCGGATGTCCCGCAACCCGGGCCATCCGTTTCGGCGTTTTCCCGCCTCTGTGTCCTCGGTGCCCTCTGTGGTTTCGATCGGTTTTCCAGGGCTCAGAATCTCCCGCATCCCGCCGCGCATCCGTTATCCTAGGTAACGTATTCATATGGCTACCCCCAAATCCAAGACCTTCACCGGAGCCACTGCCGCCGCCCTCATCGACACCCCACCCAACAACGGTGCCGACCCCGAGCGCGAGCGCATCTTCAACGCCTTCCGCCAGTGGGGATACCTCGAAGGCGACCTCGATCCCCTCGGCTTTCTCCGTCCGCGTGCCACCCAAGAACTGCAACTTGAAGGCGAGTACGCCCGCAAAGCCCGCTCCATCTACTCCTCGACCATCGGCGTCGAAATCAACCACATCTACGCTCCCGAACGCCGCCGCTGGATTTATGAGCAGATGGAATCCGAGCCTCCTCAAGAAGACCAGCAGCGCATTCTCGACCTGCTCATCCGCGCCGATGTCTTCGAGCAGGTCATGCAGCAGCGTTATCTCGGCAGCAAGCGCTTCTCGCTTGAAGGCGTGACCGCGCTAATACCGTTGGTGGATGAAATTCTCGACACCGGCTCCCGCCTCGGCGCCATCGAACTCGTGATGGGCATGAGCCATCGCGGCCGCCTCAACGTGATTGCCCACGTCGCCAAACGATCCCCTGAAGAAATCTTCGCCGGTTTTGAAGACGTCGACCCGCGCAGCGTCCTCGGCTCCGGCGACGTCAAGTACCACATGGGCGCCACCGGCGAATACATCACTCGCAGCGGCAAGAAAGTTCACATCCATCTTGTTTCCAACCCCAGCCACCTCGAAGCCGTTGATCCCGTCACCGTCGGTCGAACCCGCGCCAAGCAGGATCGCACCGGCGAAGGCGGACGCGAAAAATATCTCCCACTGCTGGTCCACGGCGACGCCGCTTTTGCCGGACAAGGCATCCTCGCCGAAACCATGAATTATGCCGACCTCCCCGGCTACACCGTCGGCGGCACCATTCACGTCGTCGTCAACAATCTGCTCGGATTCACCACTAGCTATCTCGAAGAGCACTCCACTCGCTTTGCCGCCTGCATCGCGCGCCGCCAGTCCATCCCCATCTTCCACGTCAACGGCGAAGATGTGGACGCCGTGGTGCGCGTCGCCCGCCTCGCCACCGAATACCGCTACCAGTTCGGTACCGACGTGGTCATCGATCTCATCGGCTACCGCCGCCACGGTCACAGCGAAGTTGACGACCCCACCATCACCCAGCCGCTGCTCTACAAGAAGATCAAAGAGCATCCGCCGCTGTGGGAAATCTACGCCGACGACACCGGCGCGACCGACGCTCCAGCGCAAGCCGCCGCCATCAAAGCCGAGTTCGAATCGGCACAGAAAGAAGCAGGCAAGCTCACCAAGAAGCCCTTGATGCGCGACCTGCCCAGCTACTGGGACCAATATTACGGCGGCCGTCACAAGCCGGAATTTGAAGTGAAAACCGGACTCTCGACCGAAGAACTATCCGACCTTGCCAATCACCTCACCAGCTACCCCGAGGGCTTCCACATTCACCCCAAAGTGAAGAGGCTCCTCGAGCAGCGGGCCGAGATGGGCGCAGGCAAACGCGCCGTGGACTACGGCATGGCCGAAGCTCTCGCCTTCGCCAGCTTGGTAAAAGCCGGCATTCCGGTTCGTCTCTCCGGCCAGGACTCCCGCCGCGGCACCTTCAACCAGCGCCACTCCGTTCTCATCGATATCGAAAACGAGAACGAATACGTCCCGCTCGAAAACATCGCGCCCAGCCAGGCCCGTTGCGGAATCCACAACTCAACTCTTTCGGAACCGGGCGTGCTGGGCTTCGAATACGGCTACAGCCGCGACTACCCCGAAGCGCTCGTCCTCTGGGAAGCCCAATTCGGCGACTTTGTGAACGTCGCGCAGGCCATCATCGACCAATTCATCTCCGCCGGCGAAGCCAAGTGGAGCCTGCTCTCCGGCCTCGTCATGCTTCTCCCCCACGGCTACGAAGGCCAGGGACCGGAACACTCCAGCGCCCGCATCGAGCGCTTCATCCAGCTCGCCGCCAAGCACAACATCCAGATCGCGCAGCCTTCCAACGCCGCGCAATACTTTCATCTGCTGCGCCGCCAGGCCCTGCGCCACTGGCGCAAACCGCTGGTCGTCTTCACGCCTAAGAGCATGCTGCGCCATCCCGACGCGTCCTCGCCCATCGCGGACTTCACCCACAAGAATTTCCAGAACGTACTTCCCGATATGGAAGTCGGAGAAGCCGACCGCATCCTGGTCTGCACCGGCAAGATCGGCCACGAGCTCCAAGCCGAGCGCAAAAAGAGAAAAGACAATTCCACCGCCATCGTCTTTCTTGAACAGCTCTATCCCTTCCCCGAAAAGGAACTCGCCGCCGAATTCGCCCGGCACGGCGACGCCGGCGACATCGTCTGGGTGCAAGAGGAGCCCGCCAACATGGGCGCGTTATTCAACATGCTCCCGCGCCTCCAGCGCATAGCCGGCGCCCGCCACGTGCTCTCGGTAAAGCGCAGCTCCAGCGCCAGCCCCGCCACCGGCAGCGCCAAGGCGCACGAGGTAGAACAAAAGACGCTGCTAACCCTGGCCTTCACCACAAAGGGATAGGCGGTCGAAGGATCGCTGCACCGAGGCTGTTCGTGTGCCATCTCATCAAGGGCCGATGCGATTCGGCAAGACCGCTGTCCGCGAGAGTCGGGTCGTCGCTGCAAGTGATTGGCCCAACTCAGCCTTAGTCGGGCCGCTGCACTTTTGGTTCATGATCGCTCGACGCCTGTAGCGTAAAATGGATGTGACTGTGGAGGTTCCCTGATGAACGACCGAAAACCAGCTGCAATTACGACGGCAGCGCTGCTCGCCGGCTTTGCCGTCTTCCAACCTGCTTCCAGCGAGCCACATTCACATTATGGTGAGACCGCCCCGACCGAGTTGATTCTGAACACCGGCTTCGGTGCTGGCCAATTCACCAACACGGCCGCGGCGGCGATTTCGGTGAGTTCGAGCCCCGCTTGGAACTTGCCGTCGTCGAGCGCCACGTTCGATCACGACATAGACTTTGCATCCCGGATGAGGTGCGCCGGGATCATGGTGTATGTGCTGCCTCCATCTGCTTGAAAACTGGGTGGCGCAACGCTTTTTAGCGCTGCGATAAGACCGCTGAAGGCCGGCTGTAGCCGCTGAGGTACCTAGGCGAGTTAACTCCATCCTAACCCGGCCTCTCGGTCACAAGTTTCCCTTCGCTCCCCGGCGACTCCGCCTTCGCACCCCCAGCGTTCTCCCCCGCAAAGAGCGCCTCCAAACTCGGATACGCATAAATCGTAGGCGCATGATTCTGCATCAGTCCGCCAGTGTCGGCGGTCGGCCCATAATTGCTGTGCACGTCCCGCCCCAGCATCCGCAACATCGCCATCAACTGTCCCCGATGATGCGAGGTATGCGTCATTCGCCGCGTCATCACCCAAGCCCGCGGCCGCTGCACATCGAAAAACTTCACATTCTCTTCCCACCAAGCCTCATCCTTCGCCAACAACGCTGCCAGCCGCTTCCCGCTGTCCTCGGCATACCGCTTCATGAACTCCAACCGCGTCTCCTGCTGCGGCAGCGGAGGCGCGCCCACATCAATCCCCAGCATGTTGCGGAACCATAAGTCTTCGCTCACGCACTGATGCACCATCTGCTCATGCACGCTGCGCCCTCGCGGATCGCCCTCCAGCGGACGCACGGGAAGATCCTCGTCCCGGAACTCGCTCCACACGCTGACCACCTTCACCCGTTCGGTTGCGTACGTCTCGACGAGAAATGCGTATCTCATAGCCGCAAATGTTACCCTAATTCTCCGAATTCAACTCCATGCCCCGCCGCCTCCAACCCTTCCGCGTAGCCATCGACACCGGCGGCACCTTCACCGACTGCGTCTGGATCGAAGGCACCCGCCTGCGCATGTTGAAAGTCTTCTCCACTCCCTCCGATCCCTCCCAGGCCATCGTCGAAGCCCTCCGCAAAATCGATCACCAAGGCGAGCTAGTGATTCTGCACGGCACCACCGTCGGCACCAACACCCTGCTCGAACGCAAAGGCGCGCGCACCGCTCTGGTCACTACCGCGGGTTTTGAAGACGCCATCGAGATCGGACGCCAGGCCCGCCCCAAGCTCTACGACTTCTTCTTCGATCGCATCGAACCGCTGGTCCCCGCCGATCTCCGCTTCGGCATCGCAGAACGCACCGCCAGCGACGGCGAAATCCTGACCTCACCTACGCCCGCGGGTTTGAAATCTCTAGCCTCCCAAGTAGCAGCGAAGCAGCCCGAGTCCATCGCCATCTCGCTACTCTTCTCGTTCGCGAACCCAAGAAACGAGTTAGCGATCGCCGAAGCCCTCAAGCCCCTCGGCGTTCCGCTTTCCATCTCGCACCAAATCCTCCCCGAATTCCGCGAATACGAGCGCACCTCAACGGTAGTTATCAACGCCTACCTCCAACCAGTAATGCAGCGCTATCTGGAAAAGTTGGAATCTCGCATCGTTCGCTTTTCGCTCTCAGGGGAAGTCATTCCAACCACGCGCCTTTGGGTGGCGCAGCGCTTCAGCGCTGCGAAAAGCAGTCCAAAATCGACGCAAGCTTTAGCTCCTGAGGTACCTCGGTGCACCCGAATCTTCGTAATGCAATCCAGCGGCGGCATAACGGCCCTCGCCGCTGCCGCCCGCGAGCCCGTCCGCACCGTTCTCTCCGGACCGGCCGGAGGCGTAGTCGGCGCCGCCGCCAGCGCCCGCCGCAGCCGTTTCTCCCGCATCATTGCCTTCGACATGGGCGGCACATCCACCGATGTCTCCCTGGTCGAAGGCGCTATCAGCTCGGCCAGCCACGCCGAAGTCGCCGGACTCCCCGTCGGCGTCCCCACGCTCGATATCCACACCGTCGGCGCCGGCGGAGGCTCGCTCGCCCGCTTCGATGCCGGCGGCGTTCTCCGCGTCGGTCCCGAATCCGCCGGCGCCGATCCCGGCCCCATCTGCTACGGCCGCGGCACGCAGCCCACGGTCACAGACGCCAACCTTCTTCTCGGCCGCCTGCAACCCACCCGCTTCCTCGGCGGTGACTTCACCCTCGATCTCGACCGCACCCGCCGCATCACCCGCGAGTGGCTGAAGCGACAGGGAAGTCCGCTGAACCTGGAACGTTTCGCCGCCGGTGTCGTCCGCGTGGTCGATGCCACCATGGAGAAAGCCATCCGCGTGGTCTCCATCGAGCGTGGCCGCGATCCCCGCGACTTTGCCCTGGTCGCCTTCGGCGGCGCCGGAGGCCTCCACGCCTGCGCCCTGGCCGAAGCCCTCAGCATCCCGCACGTGATCGTGCCCGCGTTGCCCGGCGCGCTTTCCGCTCTCGGCATTCTGGTCAGCGATGTGGTTAAGGATTATTCCCGTACCGTGCTGTGGCGCGTCTCCGGAAAAGTCCCGCATGCCCAACTCGAGCGTGAATTCTCAGCCCTGCAGAAGCAAGCCGCGGAAGATTTTCGCAGCGAAGCCTGGCAGGGAAGAGTGCGCTACAACCGCAGCGTCGACATCCGCTACCGCGGCCAGGGATACGAACTCAACCTGCCGTTCACCAGGAAGCTACTAGCCGATTTCCAGCAAGAACACCAGCGCCGCTACGGCTATGCCCATCCCACCCGCCAAGTAGAGTTAGTAACCCTCCGCCTCCGCGCGTCAGTGAAATCAGCGCCGCTGATAGCCAGCACGGCTGATGTGGGAAAGATGGCCCACGTGGAGCAGATGAACCATGTCGGGACGGCCGCCCTCGGCCGTCCAGGCCGAGCCAAGCTCGGCTCGCCTTCCACGCCCAAAGCCCCAGTCTTCTTCGACGGCAAGAAGCTCTCTGCCACAATCCATTCCCGCGACGCCCTGAAGCCCGGCAAGAATTACTCCGGCCCCGCCATTGTCACGGAATACAGCGCCACCACAGTCATCCCGCCCAGCAAACGTTTCCACCTCGACCACGCCTCCAACCTGATTGTTACAATCCGATAAAAATCACGCCCCCGCCCCGTTCTGGCAACTGGCAACTGGCTACCGGCACCTGTTTTCCAGCTACAATAAAGCCGTGAAACCTAGCATCTTCGTCGTCGAAGACGATCCCGATATTTCCCGCCTCGTTCGCCATCACCTGGAGAACGATGGCTTTGCCGTGCGCGTCTATTCCACCGGCTCCAACGTAATCGCCGACGCTGAGCGCCAGCGTCCCGCGCTCTTCCTGCTTGATATCATGGTCCCCGGCAAAGATGGTCTCGAACTCTGCCACACCGTCCGCCAAACTCCCGGCCTCGCTTCCGTGCCGGTGATTTTCCTGACCGCCAAGAGCAGCGAAGCCGACCGTGTGCTCGGGCTCGAGATCGGAGCCGATGATTACATCGCCAAGCCTTTCAGCCCGCGCGAACTCGTGGCCCGCGTCAAGGCCGTACTCCGCCGCTTTGAGCGCCCGCTTCCGCCCAGCCCGCTCAAGGTCGGCGACATCGCCATTGACCCCTCCGCCATGACTCTCACCGTCCGCGGACAAGTCGTCCCCACCACCGCCACCGAGTTTCGCCTGCTCGATTACTTCGCGCGCCACCTCGGGCGCGTCTTTTCCCGCGATCATCTTCTGGATTCCGTCTGGCGTGACACTTCCTACGTGACCCCGCGCTCGGTCGACGTTTACGTCCGCCGCATCCGGGAAAAAATCGAACCGGACCCGGAAAACCCGCGCTACCTCAAGACCGTGCGCGGCGCGGGCTACCGCTTCGAGGCTCCGAAGTGAGGAACGGGATTTTCCTTAAGCTGATGGCGGCCTTTCTGGTCGTCATCTTCGCAGCCGCCGTAACCTTCGACACCATGCTCGGCGGCGCATGGCAAGCTTCGCTGCGCTCCGAAATTGAGCGCAACCTCGTCCAAAAGACCCAGCTCCTCGCTCACCGCGTCGAAACCGACCGCAGCGGCCACTCCCTCGCCGATATCGCCGCTCAGGAAGGACAAGCCGCCGGCGCTCGCGTCACCATCATCGATCCTGCCGGCAACGTGCTGGCCGATTCCGAATCCAGCCCAGGCGCGATCGAAAACGTTACCCAGCGCAAGGAGTTCGCCGCCGCTCTCTCCGGTCGCGTTGGCGTGGACCAGCGTCCCAGCGCGCCCGTGGGCATTCCGTTTCTTTACGTGGCCGTTCCCATCTCCGGCGGCGCCGTCCGCCTGGCCTATCCGCTCTCCGATGTCGAAGCCGTCTCCCTGCAGGTCCGCCGCAGGCTGGAACTGGCTTCCGGCCTGGCGTTCCTCTTCGCCCTTCTGGTGGCCGCCGCCGCTGCCAATTGGACCGCTCGCCGCCTCGAGCGCATCGTCGACGTTGCCGCCCGCATTGCCGACGGCGATCTTCAGGCCCGCATCCTCGAAACTTCTCAGGACGAAATTGGCCGCGTCGCCGGCGCCATCGATAAGACATCCCGCCGCGTCGAACAAAGTTTCGCCGCCGTCCGCTCCAGCCAGCGCCAGCTCGAAACCCTGCTCAACAGCATGCAGGACGCCGTCATCGCCGTCAGTGCCGACGGCCTCGTGCAGTGGGCCAATCAACCCATGGACCGTCTGGTCCCGCAACGTACTCGACTGCAGCAGCCGGTCGTCGAGACTATTCGTGACCCCGACTTCCTCGCCGCCGTCAAGGAGGCCATCACCACCCACGAAGTCAAAACCGCCCGCGCCACCTCCATCGTGCCCGGTCGCGCCTTCGACGTCACCGCTGCGCCTCTGCCCGGCGGTGGCGCGGTCGCTGTGCTCCGCGATCTTACCGAAACTGAGCGCGTCGAAAAAACCCGCCGCGACTTCATCGCCAACGTCTCCCACGAACTGCGTACGCCTCTCACCTCGATTCAGGGCTATGCGGAAACCTTGCTTGACAGCACTCCCGAGAATGTCGCGCCCTCGCGCGAGTTTCTCGAAATCATCCGCAAGAACTCCTCCCGCATGTCCCGCCTCACTGAAGACCTGCTCACCCTGGCCCGCGTCGAATCCGGCGAAACTCGTTTCGAGTCAGAGCCCGTCCCGCCCGCCGAACTTCTCCACGACGCCGAGGAGAGTTTCCGCGAAATCGCCCGCAGTCACGGCATTGACTTGCAAATACAAGACTTGCAAATCCAGGACTCTCCGGCCCACCACTTGCAAAGCCAGAACTTTCCCGGCCCCATCCCGCTACCGGAAAATCTCCCCCCGGTCCTCGCCGACCGCGAAGCCATTCATCAGGTCTTTTCCAACTTGATTGACAATGCCCTGAAGTACGGCTCGAAGTACGGCGCATCCGGTGGACGAATCGTCCTTGGCGCCCGCGCCGTTCCCCACGCCGTCGAATTCTTCGTCCAGGACTTCGGCGCCGGCATCGCCTCCGAGCATCTCCCGCGCCTGTTCGAACGTTTCTATCGCGTCGACAAAGCCCGCTCCCGCGAATCCGGAGGCACCGGCCTCGGCCTCGCCATCGCCAAGCACATCATGCTGGCCCACGGCGGCTCCATCCGCGCCGAAAGCGAACTCGCCCACGGCTCCACCTTCCTGTTCACCCTCCCCACCGCTTGACTCATTACTGCTCATGTGGCGACAGCCGCCTCGGCTGTCCAAGCCTGAGCCTGCCCTGAGCGAGCGCAGCGAGCCGAAGGGGCGAAGCCCGGCGCCCCGGAGACATCAGCGCCAGGCGTCCTCGCTGGCCTTTTGTAGCCTCGGTGTTAAGATCGCTTGCAAGGATCTTCCGTTCGGAGAAGTTATGAAACGAATTGCGGCCTCCATCCTTCTGCTTGCCTCAAGCGTTGCCTGGTCGATACCGGCGAATGCTCAACGAGAAAACAAGAGCATCGGAGAAAATGGCCGTGAGGCCCGGAAGGCGGCCAAGCAGCAGCGAAAAACGGCAAAGAGAACAGCCAAACAACAGCGGAAAGCAACGAAGAAATACCAAAAGGCGCAACGCAAGGCGGCCAAGCAGCAGCAACGTCGCGGCAAATAGCCTTCGCCCCTACCCCGAAAAACACTCAAGAATTCACAGCCCCGTAACCCACGCCCGAAAAAGAAAACCTATCCTTAGCCGTTGACCATCTATTCTTATGAGCGGCATAATCGGACCAGCGTGTCATCCGGCCCGCTCCCTGCCACTCCGCGCCGGAGGGATACCCTCATGAGCACCGCCCGCCTCGAAAGCCTGCCCCCCGAACCGGCCCATCACTACATCGTCCGCCGTACCGTCGAAGCCTGCCGTCTGGCCAAGGAAGCCGCCGGCGCTGCCGCCGAAGGCATCGCCACCGGTTCCGGCCCTCTGCTCAACTCTCTGCGCCAGCGCGAGCGCGAACTTGACACGCTCGACATGGAAATCGACAGCGCCGTCACCACCGCCATCACCGAAGTCGAACCCGCCGAAGCCCGCGAACTTCTCGCCTGCATGAAGTTCATGATCAGCCTCGAGCGCATCGGCGACCTGCTTCTCAGCTTCGCCAACAGCGCGCAAGCCGCCGCCGGCCGCATCGATTCCGACGATACCCGCGACCTCACCCACATGGCCACCATCCTCGAAAAAATGCTCACCGATGTCGGCGACGCCTTCTCC
>CABDYC010000111.1_pt1 | contig 9933 bp, 11 predicted proteins | sample 3421511 | NCBI WGS metagenome assembly CABDYC01 (sample SAMEA5534336, study PRJEB31848) | metagenome | biome: tundra; feature: field; material: soil | place: USA | collected 2013-05 | depth 0.15 m | reverse complement strand
TGTCGTAGCGCATGGTGGTGAAGACGTAGTCATAGATGGCGCGGGCTTTGTCGAGCGACTGGGTCTTGCCTTGCGTGACTTTGGCGGCCAGATCGGCAGGCAGACCGGTAACAGGAACAAGCGCGTCAGGCTGCAGGTCTTGCTGCTTTTCTGTGGATGTGAGTGAAACGGCAACCACACGCGGTGCGGTTTGCCCCAGCGCCACGCGCTCATGGCGTATAACCTCATACTCCACATCGAAGTGCAGTTCGGGCTGCGCGGAGCTGGGCGTCTCGGCGTAGTAGATCTGGTTGCCGTATTTCGACTCGCTGGTCTTTTTCAAAGGCAGATCGCCTTGGATGGATGCGATCTTCACCTCTTGATAAGCGTCGGACTGGGCCGCGGGGATCCAGATTCGGACCTTTTTTCCGGCAGGTAGATTCCTTGCCGTGAAGGCGTAATGAAACGTAAAGTGGCGGGAATCCTGGGCGAATGCGGACAGAGCGAAGGCGAGAAACAGAGACGACAATACACAAAGCTTGCGCAGCATAGGCGGCTTCCTTTCCTGTCCTCAACTGAGAGCTGAGAACCGGGAACTGAGAACTGGTTGGAAACGACACACGGGCGTTTTAGCGGGAACGCCGTCAAGTAAAGCCGCGCTTGGGTGTGCGCATGGGAGCGAAGATGCCAGAAGCGAATCCGGCGATTGCGGTATTGTAGCAGGACGGCATTTGCCGGGAGGGAAGGTTATGTCAAGAAAAGATGCTGTGGTGTTGCCGAGCCGCGCGCTGGCCGTGCTCTTCGTTGTGTGGGCCTTGGGTGAGGCGTCCTATTTGCCAGAACGCCTGCATTCTTTCCTCCACTACATGGATGAAGGGCCTGGACTGTCGACCTTTATCGATTAGCGGCGCCACTACTATCTCATCACGCTGGGCTTTCTTGCTATTAGGGTCGTCGGTTACTCTCTCATGGCTAGGTGGCTCTACAAAGGCGGTCCAGACGTCGAAGAGCTATTGTCGCCCCCGGCGCCTCAAGAAAACGTTGTCCAGAACTGATTTGGAAGGGCGTCGGCGGGGAGACATTCGGTAGAATCGCTCAATGCCTGTAGCGATCCAATGTCGCGATTTGCGCAAGACCTACGACGGCAAGGTTGAGGCTTTGCGCGGGCTGAACCTCGAGATTCAAACCGGCGAATGCTTCGGTCTGCTGGGGCCGAACGGAGCAGGGAAGACGACGACTATTGAGATTCTTGAGGGCTTGCTGGAGCCGACTTCAGGCGATGTGTCGATTCTCGGCCACTCCTGGCGCGAGAATGCGCGCGAGATGCGGGAGTGGCTGGGGATTTCGCTGCAGGAGACGCGGCTTTCGGAAAAGCTCACAGTGCGTGAAACCGTCGAGCTGTTTGCCAGTTTTTATCGCGAACCGCGTTCGTCCGATGAAGTACTCGAGGAGTTGCAGCTTACGGAGAAAGCCGACGCGTGGGTGGGAAAGCTTTCCGGCGGGCAGAGGCAGCGGCTGGCTGTGGCGACGGCGCTGGTGTGCAACCCGAAGATTCTTTTCCTGGATGAGCCGACTACGGGACTCGATCCGCAAAGCCGGCGGCAGTTGTGGGATATCGTCCGCGAGTTTCAGCGCGCCGGGGGCACTGTTCTGCTGACCACGCATTATATGGATGAGGCCGAGCGGTTGTGTGATCGCCTGGCGATTGTGGATCATGGGCAGATCATCGCCGAGGGTTCGCCGCCAGACTTGATAGAGCGCCTGGGCGGGCATCACGTCGTAGAGTTTGCGGTGGGCGGGAGTTCCGACGGGGCGGCGCTTGAGGCTTGGCGCGCGCTGCCGAGCGTGGAATCGGTGCGCGAGGATGACGGCATGGTGGCGCTGAGTGTGAAGGAGCCGCACCTGACGATTCCGGCCCTGCTGGATGCGGTCGGGAAGCGGGGAAGCGAGTTGCAGCATCTGACCACCCGACAGGCCAGTTTGGAAGACGTATTTGTACGTCTGACCGGGCGGCACTTGCGGGAAGAATGAGGTGCGATTGATCGCAGAGCTAGGCAGGATAGCTCCCACGAGCCAGGGGAGACGTACCTTTGCGCGTGGGACACTTTTTCCAGCTATGCTCACAGTTCTAGTTCTGTTGATTTCCCAAGGAGGCTGTACGGCCCAAAAGATAAACGGCAAGGCCACGAACGCCCAAGAAGAAGAGGCGCTCATCGTCTACATTCGGTTGAGCGACGAGAAGTCTGGGAAACCCGATGAGCGGGAGAAATTATTCAAGCTAGAAGACCAGCTACTGTCCGCAATCGAGAAGTCAGGGGCCGGGCAGTATGATGGCAATGAGATCGGCGAGGGTTTTTTCACGCTCTACATGTACGGTCCCAGCGCGGCACGCCTTTGGGAGGCGGCTTCGCCAATAGTCAAGGCGTCTCGCGCCCCGTCGGGCTCGTACGTCATCAAGCGCTATGGAAGGCCCGGCGCCAAACAGGATCGAATCTCTCTGTCCGAATAGCATTGGCGCTGAGAGCTACCTAGGAGGGTTCTATGAGGTCGGTCGCATTCGTATTGTTAATGAGTGTAATGCTTTTTGCGCAGCATTGTTTCTCGCAGACGGCAGGCGCCTCGGCCTCTGACTCGCCGACCGGCTTTCCTCCACTGGACCAATGGAAGGCCGCGATCGTCGCGGGAGATGCAGCCGCCTTGAAAGCTTTCTACAGCACCAATCCGGCGGCGCAGGTGGAGGCGAATGGCCACACAGCGGGAGCCGATGCGGACGTGAGTTTCTGGCTGGGCCTGAAAGCCCGAAGTATAAATTTGGAGATTGTCCGGCTGAAGGAGCGGCCCAGCGCAGAGAGCGTCATTTTCAAAGCGGAAGTGCAGACGGGGCTGCCCAATGGCCAGACCATGAGCGTGACAGACGCGCAGGGCTGGCAAAAGCAGGGAGAGCAGTGGCGGCTGGTGGGTGCCGAAAGAACGGATTCGCCTCACCTGAAGCAGCCGTCGGACATGAACAAGAACCTCTACCCGGCTGATGCGGACGCGCGTGCGGAGCTCAAGGAAGCAGAAGACAAAGCCGCAAAACAGCAGAGGCGCATCTTGCTGGTTTTTGGCGCGAATTGGTGCTACGACTGCCACGTCCTCGACCTGGCGTTCCATCGACCAGATTTCGCGCCAGTTATGGCGGCCTATGAAGTCGTGCATGTGGATACCGGGCCGGACGGGAAAAAGAATGCGGACCTGGCCAAAGAATTTCAAGTGCCGCTGGATAAGGGCATTCCTGCCCTGGCAGTGCTCGAGGGCGACGGCAAACTGGTAGTCAGCCAGAAGAACGGAGAATTCGAGGACGCGCGGTCCCTCACGCCGGAAGCGTTGCTCGAGTTCCTGAACAAGTGGAAGCCGGAGGCGCGATAGGTCGATCGTCCGATGAGTGTTGCAGAGCAAATACCAGTTACAGAAGGAAGGGTTTCCTGTAAGCGGCCGCCCCGGCGAAACGGGCGGTGGGCCGGATACCTTCATCTTCTGATGGCGCGCATGCTGGAGTTGAAGCGCGAGCCAGAGGTCGTGTTCTGGGTATTCGTATTTCCGCTGTTGCTTGCGGCCGGGCTCGGGATTGCTTTCCGCAACAAGCCTGGCGACGCATCGTCTGTTGCGATTGTGGGGGGAGTGGGAGCGCAGGAAGCGGAGGCGCTGCTGCAACGTTCCCCGCGGCACGCATCATTCAAGATCGATGTGCAGGTTGGTGAAGCGGCGCAGAAGGGTTTCCGTCTGGGGAAGTACGATCTCGTGATCGAACCGGACGGCGCTCGAGGACTTCGGTATCGCTACGACCCCGCACGGCCGGAGAGCGTGCTGGCCCACGCCGAAGTGGACGACGCGCTGCAGGCGGCAGCCGGGCGCAAGGATGTCGTCGCTACCACCCTGGTGACGTCTTCTGAGCCAGGTTCGCGCTACATCGATTTTCTGATTCCCGGATTGCTGGGGATGAACCTGATGAACTCCGGGATGTGGGGCATCGGATTCGCTCTCGTAGACATGAGGCAGCGCAAGCTGCTTAAGCGTTTCGTGGGCACGCCCATGCGCAGGGGAGATTTTCTGCTGGCGCTGCTGTCGAGCCGCCTGGTGCTGATGATTATAGAAATCGGATTGCTTCTGACGCTTGGGGTCATAGTGTTCCACATGAAAGTGCTGGGATCCGTGTTCACAATTGTGCTCCTGGGTTCGATGGGAGCCATGACCTTTGGCGGAGTGGGATTGCTGACGGCAAGCCGGGCACAGAAGATCGAAAGCGTGAGCGGGCTCATGAATCTGGTAATGATGCCCATGTGGATTTTTTCCGGAGTGTTCTTTTCCTACGAGCGCTTTCCCGCGGCGATTCAGCCGCTGATTAAGGCGCTGCCGCTGACGGCTCTGAACGATGCGCTACGGGCGAGCATTCTCGAAGGCACGCCGCTGATCCATCAGTGGCCGCGGCTGCTGGTGATGTCTCTGTGGGGTGGTATTTCGTTCGTGCTGGCGTTGAAGTGGTTTCGGTGGACTTAGGCCAAGTGCTAACCAACCGATCCTATCAAGGTTGGTCTCCGAAGCTTGGGCCTCGTCCGCAAGTTTTGGGAGAAGTTACGAACGAGGCCGGCTGCGGTGCTTGCGAAAGCACTACTCTACTTACGACTTCACTAGCTTGGCGGCGGCCTTTCGGACTTTCGCCCAGCGTAGTCTTTGCGCTTCGGCAATACGTCTGCGGGCATCCTTGCTCAAAGTACGGCCTGTCTTCTTGAGCTTCTTCCCGCCGGCATGACCGAGAGCGTCGAGCGCTTTCCCTACTTGTCCTATCTCTTTTTCGAGACGGGAGTACTCTTTCTGCAGGGAAGCAACCACTTTGTTCATCATCATTAATACCCCCTTGCAGTAAGGCTAACACGGGATGACCTTGATTTAGATTTTTCAGAGGTGACCTTAAGTCAGAAGGCAGCGCTCAGAGCCGATCCGGGACGACTGTGCAGGTTGGGAGACATAAATGGGCTGCGGTCAGCTACCCGCGCCGATGGTAGATAAGAAGCGCGGGGCCTGACGAGCTTTTGTTGTTTGTTCGAAAGCGAACGCCAGGCGGATGAGACTGGGCTCGCTCCAAGCGCGCCCGAAAAAGGAGATTCCGACCGGCAGGCCGGAGATAAACCCGGCAGTTACGTTGATATTGGGATAGCCCGCGACGGCAGCGGCATTCGAGCTTCCGCCAGCCACGTGATCGCCGTTGATCAGGTCGGTGAGCCATGCCGGACCGCCCGTGGGCGCGACGATGGCGTCGAGGTGGTACTTGTCCATGGTGGCGTCAATGCCTTCGGTACGAGCGAGTTGGTGGTTCTTGTCGAGCGCGTCGATATATGCTTTCTCAGTGAGCGGGCCTTTGCCTTCGGCCTTCAGAAATAAGTCCTGACCGAAGTATGGCATCTCTTTCTCTCGATTGCGGTCGTTAAAGTCGATGATGTCTTTCAACGTGCGGACGGGAGCGTTGGGGCCGAGGCGTGCAAGGTAAGCATTCAGGTCGGCTTTGAGTTCGTACATGAAGACCAATAGCTCGCTTTCGTCGAACTTGCCCAGAGTTTCAATGTCCGCGGGATCAACAAGTATGGCTCCCTGTTTCTTCATAGCATCGAGGGCCTGCTCCATAAGAGCATCGACAGCATCGTTGAAGCCGAAGTACTTCCTGGCCACACCGATACGGGCGCCTTTGAGGCCGTTGGGGTCGCAGAACTTTGTGTAGTCCGTGAAAGATTTGCCTTGACTGCCAGCGGTGGCGGAGTCCTGGGGATCGACGCCGGTGAGGGCGCCCAACAGGATCGCAGCGTCGCGGACGGTTCGGCACATCGGGCCAGCGCCATCCTGGCTGTGCGAGATCGGAATGATGCCGCTCCGGCTTACTAGGCCGACTGTGGGCTTGATGCCTGCAAGTCCGTTCGAGGACGACGGACAGACGATGGAACCGTCGGTTTCGGTGCCGATCCCCACAGCGCACAAGTTGGCGGATACGCCCGCGCCGGTCCCCGAGCTGGAACCGCAAGGATTACGGTCAAGGGCGTAGGAATTCTTGGTGAGACCGCCGCGGCCGCTCCATCCGCTGGTAGAGTGGCTGGAGCGAATATTCGCCCACTCGCTAAGATTGGTTTTGGCCAGGATGACGGCTCCGGCGCTGCGCAGCTTCTGTGCCACGTAAGAATCTCTCGGCGGCTTCGAGCCGACCAGAGCGAGCGAGCCGGCCGTTGTCATCATCCGGTCTGCGGTATCGATGTTGTCTTTGATCAGCACAGGGACGCCGTGCATCGGGCCGCGCGGACCTTTCGCCTTACGCTCCTCATCGAGTGTGTCGGCAATGGAGAGAGCGTCGGGGTTCAGTTCGATGATGCTATTGATCGCGGGACCGTGCTTGTCAATCTCTTCGATGCGAGCAGAATACTTCTCAACCAGGGAGCGGGCCGTGAACTTACCGGACTTCATTCCACCCTGCAGATCGGAGATGGTAATTTCATCGAGTTCGAAGGGTTTGATGTCAGGAGCTGGGGCGGCGGATACGATCTCACGCGCGGCGCCCAGCGCGGGATAGAGCGGAGTCAAGGTGGCGGCAGTGCCACCAATAACCGTGGTTTTAAGGAACGAGCGTCGGTTGGCGGCAAGCTTCCCATCTTTTCCGGGCATGGGTGGGGATATCCTTTGTAGCGTTTGAATATTGGGAAATAACGAACCATAGTAATCTAAAGCGGTCAGAACTTGCAGAGTCATGCGTCGAGAAGCCGGGAGGCGGCCGGTCAGCCCCTGGCAGCGTTAACGCCTGGCTACGTTCGTTTGTTGCTTGTGCGTAATCTACGACTCCTTTCTCCAGCCTTGACCGGCTGCTTGATTGCAGCGGCAAAGAGATGTTGCCCGTCGACGTACGGGTTGTAGGTGTCGTCGGGATACCAGGTGCCGGCGAAAAGATCCCCTTGCCTGGCAACAGTGCAACGCTGCACATGCACGCTGTCGACGAAGCTGTGTTTGATGTTGGGATCGCCCCAGTCGCCGCCCCAGATTAGCCCGCTGCTGCGTGCGAGCTGTCCCAGAAAAGAAAAATCGCCTTTCCAGCAGGGTTCTCCGCCCGCTACGCGGACAATGTCACAGGCCAAGCCATAGTGATGAACGCCCACAGTTCGAAGCTTGGTGGCGCCGTTATTGAAGAGTGCCTGCTGGCGGTCCTGGCTGCGATAGGTTTCGTAGATCATGACTTCAATCCCCATCTGCTGGGCCGCGGACACTATACCCTCCACCAGTTGTCGCGTCGTCGGTTCGAGCAGGGAAGAGTCGCCGACCCGCGTAACCGAGTCGAAGCGGGCGTCCTGAGAGATCACGTCCGAATAGAAGTTCCCCATAGAAAGTACCTCCAAGCGTCCTAGGGCTATGCGATCCACCGAATCGCGTTTGCGCATGCCTGTCACGGGTCGAGCGGTGCTCAAGCTAATCACGAAACAGTTCGATGTCCAATAAGAACATGCAAAAGTATTGTAAAAACCATCGCTCGTTTCAAAATGGGAATGCGGCGGCGTTGTGGCAGACGGAAACTGGGCGAAAGGCAGTGAAAGTGTATAAATTTGCACAGACGCCGGAATCGTAGACCGCTAATATCGGCGCTAGAGCAGAGAAGAGTTGTGGCTGAGAGGCTGCGGCTCGAGGCGGCGCGCCGGATGAATCCTATGTTCGTCCCTACGAACTCCCGGCGCGTCCCCTCCCCCGATGGTCACTAGGCGATGAGCAGAATCCTTCCAGAATTCATCGATCCCGACCCTGCCGATCATCGTACGTTGGCTGCCGACGCCCTGGTTCGAGAAGAGCCCCAAGAAGAGGACGAAGAGGACGACGAAGAGGACGACGAAGAAGGCGAGGACGATGGCAACTCCGACGGATACTCGGAGTGAACACGCCCTATCGCTGGCCTTTGGGCGCCAGTGCTCCATCCCGCACCCTGCTTCAGAACGGGCAAGGCATGTTGGCTTCGACTTTCGTCCCGACTGACCGCGGCTTAGCCCATTCCGCATAAATCCGGCCATTTGCAATATTCTGAGCAGTTTCTCGATTCCTGGTGTACAATTGGACTCAGCTAAGTTTGACTCACAAGCAATTGAAGGTCGGTATCGCCAACCAGCGTCACCCCCTCACTAGCAGCGAATCTTCTCAGCACAATCCAAAGAAACAAGAACAGGACTATCAATGGCAGAACAAGGAACAGTGAAGTGGTTTAACGACGCCAAAGGCTATGGCTTTATCAGCCGTCAAAATGGCGAGGACGTTTTCGTGCATTTCTCCGCTATTCAAGCGGGCGGCTTTCGCAGCCTGCAAGAAGGCCAAACCGTGCAGTTCGACGTGACCAAGGGCCCCAAGGGCTGGCAAGCGGAGAACGTCCAAGCTGTCTAAGTGACCGCTCTCGAAGTGACAACAAAGTGCCCGTGATTCGAAAGAATCTCGGGCATTTTTTGTTGCATCGAAACGGCAACTCCTGCGCTTGACCGGGCTTCGTACCGGTTGAATATCAGAGCCGCTAACGCGCCCGCTGCACCATCTCGACCAGAACTTTTCTAGCTTCCGCCGGATTGCTCACTTCCCGCAGGAACGCAATACGCGCACCCCGCATGCCATCCTGGGTTTTCAGGCGCACATGAAAACCGAGGCGGTCCACCGATGTCATTGCCGCCTCTTCCGACTCCATGCCAGCAAACACCCGGGCAAGCAGGATGAGCGCATCCTTGTGGTCGGTATTCATGTGTTCGACGATTCCGGCTGCGGCGTCGGCCAGCGGGTCGGGTTGCGCCTGATCGTAGTCCGACGCCGCGACCCAGCCCATTACCCCGAAGCCTCCGACGTAGTAAACATCCACCACATCCATTCCGTAGAAGGAAAAGTCTTCAAAGTCTACCCAATATTTGCTGTTGGCGTAACGCTCCAGGTAGAGCTGGCGCGCATCCGCCACCTCGAGCTCCGGTATGGACAGAACATTTCCCATCACCGTCACCCTCGACGCGCCCAGAGGATCGCCGCTGGCGTCAGGCTGTGTTACCAGCAAGCTGGCGCGCGAATCCGCTTGCAGATTCTGAGTGTGCATGGCCATGGTGCTGATGAGGAAGATAGGACGTCCGCGCGCATCCAGTCCGTAAGGCATCACGGATCCGAAGGGGAAGCCGGGCTGTCTGCGCGAAACAGTTGAGAGGCTGCCAATGCGGCCCAAGTACACCAAAGTGCGTGCCCGCTCAGAAAATGAAGGCTCGGGGACCACAGGCTGATCACTTGCGGCACCCGGGCCCGCGTGTTTTCTGGGGGATGAGGAAGACAAGGTTCTTCTCTTTTCTTTAGCTTTGTTCTCTTCAGCCAGTCTAACAGGCAGCGGAGGTCCCCGAAAAACCTGCACGGGAAGGCCACGACTTCTAGCCTGCCCCGAGCGAAATCGAAGGGTGCGACAAGTCCATCGGAATCGCCTAGCTAGGGACATGTTCGGAGCGTCGAACCAGGGGATGGGTTACTAGGGTGATCGCCGGCGCCGTGGTCATGCTGTATAATTTGGCGTTAGAGGGGCAAGTGAGTCCGAGATGACCCTGCCAGGAAATTCTCGCGTTGGCAGACGCCAAAGTTATTCATGGCGTGGTGTGCTGGTTGTTCTCGCCATCTGCTCTCTCACTGTCAGCGTTGTAACTCGTTACAGCGTATTGGGTTCCGAAGCCCCCAGCGTAAGAACCGTAAGCGCAGTCAAATCCCAGTCTCAGGAATCCCAGAGGCAACGCCTCCTGGGCAATGGGCTCCACTGGATATCTCCGGCTCCAAGTTCCACATTTTTTCAGCCGCCGCGGGCTTCTGTTCATGCGGTTTCGGCGGTCGTCCTGGCCATCAACCTTGATTCCGAAAGCTGGCTTTACAACCGGCCTCCTCCTTTCTGCTGACCTTTGCTCTTTC
>CABDYC010000106.1_pt1 | contig 10036 bp, 8 predicted proteins | sample 3421511 | NCBI WGS metagenome assembly CABDYC01 (sample SAMEA5534336, study PRJEB31848) | metagenome | biome: tundra; feature: field; material: soil | place: USA | collected 2013-05 | depth 0.15 m | reverse complement strand
GGGCAGGAGTGGGTGGATGCTTCTGGTCCTCCTTGAGTTCTTCGATCATTTGGACCGCCTTCGCGGCGGCCGGCGACTTGGGATCTTCACGCAGGAAGGTCAACAACTCCTGTTGCGCCTGGGGGAGTTTGTCCTGGGCCTGCCAGGCCGCCGCTGCGTAGAAATGAATCATGGCAACGCCCGCGTGCTTGCGCTCATGTACCTGATGAGCGGTGGAGACCGCGGCTTCATAGTGATGGTTCATTAACTGTCCATAGGTTAAGGCGGTGAGCAAAGAAAGATCGAGAGGCGCGATCGCCGAAGCCTTCTGGATGGACTCTTCCGCAGCGGGATAGCGCTTGAGGGCGAGTTCCGCGCAACCCAGATTCAAATAAGAATTGGGCAGGTGGTCATCGAGGGAGATGGCTTGGGTGAACTCTGCGCGGGCCTGGTCGTTTTGACCCAAACCGAGATAAGCGGCACCGAGCGCATTGTGGGCGGACACGAAGCTGGGGTAGATGGACGTAGCTGTGGTGAGGTGCGCCACAGCGCCCTGGTGGTCTTTGCGCAGGAGCAGCTGATAGCCCTTATCAAACTCGCGACGTGCCTTGCCGGGAGCCTTGAGGTCGAGCTTGGAAAGAGAACCGCTCGGACTCTCCAGCGGGCTGCGGTTTTGACTGTTAATCATCCACAGATTGTGGTCCATCATCGTTTCCTCGACTAGACCGATCGAGGTCACGGTGTTTATGCCCCCACCTGTCGAAGGAAGACTCAGCACCTGAGCCGACGCGGTATAGGAGAAGAGTAGAAGGAAAAATACTCGAAGCGACGCTGGGTGGACCATGGTTCTGTGTCCCCGTACAGAACGAAGCCGGAAAAGAACCCACTTACCCCGGCGGCAGCAGTTTAGACCGATCCGACCGTTTGGGCAATAGAGAAGATGGCCTTGGAGGATCCTGAGTTCCAAATCAGGCCGTTTCGGTGCTTGAAGGGGACGGCGGCCAGAGGTTGTAGTCTGTCACCCCTAAGGCGCATCGGGCAGGGTGTACTCGAAGTCGTAGGAATGCTTGCCTTCGGCGATGTTGATGGTCATCTTGCCGGTGAGGCCGACGAGTTGGCCGGTGCCAATGAAAACTGGGGACAAATGAAAACTGGGGACAGACGGGTGGAGTGCACCCCAAAACTGAGACATGGAAAATGGTGACAGTTCTCGGGAGGAGAACGCATGTCACAACCAAGTTGGAAACCGGCTGAGTACGCGATGGAGTTGAAGCTGGCGGCGGTACGCCGGGTGCGAGCGGGGGAAAGCGTAAGGGCGGTGGCGCAGGATCTGGGGATTCGACGGGGCTGGCCCAGCCTTGGGTTTTGGGTTTCCTCTTCGTGAAGTAACTCTGGGTGCCCCATCCTCGCGTTCTTTGCGAAGGTGGGCACGATGCTGCCGACACAACGCCCTGCTCCTTCACTCACAGGCGCGTGAGAGACTCTACCGTCTCAACCCCTCGCCGCCTTCTTGGGCCTCCCGCCCATGCGCCCGTTCGCTTTCGAAGCGGCTCGCTTGGCCGCGCTCCTCGACTTGCCTCCAACTCGGCCCAGCCTCGATGCCATCCATCGCCTCGACCCAAGAAACCCCTCTAGAAGACTTGGCAGATAAAGATCCGCATCAAGCTTGGGAAAGTGAATGCCCAAGCCGGAAGGGCTGATCTCGATTTCATCAAGCTGCGACGGCTTGGCATTTTCCAATCCTTGGGCGTCGTGCGGTGAAAAACTTACATCGAGCCTCGAACTGAGATGCACGACAATGCGCCCGGCAGCCCGGTCATACTGCGCCGCAATCGCCTTGGGAACTGACGCCCGCATATGTTCCGCCTGGCGGTTCGCAAGTTCGAAATTGTCATATCCTGCCATGAATGTTCTCCCATGCGCCGCACAACGATTCCACGTGATTTGTCAGAACTCGCTCGACCTGCGCGATCTCGCGCCGCGAGAATCCGTAGTTCGCCCGAACCTCGGCAGGTCCCGCCGGGCAGTTTAAGTTGACACAACCTCTTCCGATCACGTGAACGTGGGCCGGCCTATGGTCGTTCGGATAAATCACCGCGCGCAGTCCATCAAATCGTAGAACTGTCGGCACAGTGAGATCTTATCATATCCTAAACGTTTGGGTTTCTACAGAATTGGGATGCCGCGAGTATCCTCAAGCTCCGGCGCGCCAACACTCCGGTTGGATTCTACTGACTTGCTCCGACATATTTCCACAGCCCCCATGTGACATCTGACCTTGTGCCCGCCACAGAAGTTGCGCGATCATGGTCGAGGCCGTGACGGTCGGCTGAACCCGCATCGTCGCGCCCCTAAGTCCTTTGTTTCACGGACTATAGTATCTAAGTTCTTTGACATCCGGATTTTACGGGGAATTTCCTGCTAACTCCATGATTCCCATAGACCCCAGGGGGGAGGGGTATCGAGAAAACATTCCGATGCCCACGCAAGGAAACGAACTCCCAAGCAGCGGCGTTGACTTTATTTCGCAGAGGAATTCACAGCGAGTAAGACTGAGAACTGAGAGCTGGCCGTCTGGCAACTGGCAACTGGCAACTGCCTCTAAGAGCTCTCCGCCGTAGCCGCCGCAAAATCAATCAACTGCTGCACCCCGTGGCGTTCGTCCTTGGTGTTCAACTTGAAAGAAACTCCCATCCCGTAGCCAGGATGCGAGGCCTTCACTTCACCGCTTAAGTGCAACCTCATCTCCTGCGTGCGCACGATGATCTCAACCGGAGTGCCGGTCTGAAATGCCAAAGGCATTTCCAGATAGCATCCGCCAGGGCTGAGATCGCTCAGATGGCAGTAGTTCCGCACCGAGCTTCCCTGCTGGTAGACTTCCGCTCCCAGACGGCATGCATATCGCTTTTGTCCGCGGCGGTTGCCCGACTCCGATCGCAGTCGAGCCCCAGCTTCCCCGTCCCCGCCTTTCGCTTCCGGCTTCTCCGTGTACTGGTTCCCAGCATGATGCCTGTCAGCCGCGACCGAACTTTCACTCGGCCGGATGGAGTGCTCGACCTCCACCGCCTCCGCAGCCAACTCCCGGGTCGATGCATCGGCCAGGTTCATCTTCAACCACTCCTGCAGCACGCGCCGCGAAGCTTGCGGCACATCCACAAACTGGATTCCCGCGCGCCCATTCCAATCCTGCCACACCACTTGGCCGGAGAGCCGCACGCTCGCCGTCTGCCTCGGCAATTGGAACTGAAAATAAACTTTGCAGGTCGGCGGCAACTTCTTGCCGAAGTTCACCGCCATGCCATCTTCCGCCAGATCCACCAGCGTCGCTCTCGCCTGTTCCACGCCGGCGTAATCGATCGTCGCATGCGTGTGTACCGGGGCCCGCGCCTTGCGCCGTTTGTCCCGGTACAGCACGGTTTGCGCCGCCCGCAGGCTGCTCATCGCCCGCTCGTAGGACACCGGCTTGTACAGCACGAAGTTGACCCCGAGGGCAAACATCTCCCGGATGCTCTCCTGCCCCACCACTACAACCACCGCCACCGTCGCCTCGTTCAGACGCGAAGCACGGCTCTCGTCCAACAAGGCAACCACGTCCGCCTGCGTTTCACAGTCGAGAATGATTAGGTCAAAGTGCTCTTGCGCCAGCCTCACTGCGGCGCGCACCGCGTCCGCACACAACTCCACCTGAATATCGAGTTCTTCCAGGACGCGGCGCAGCACTTGCACCGAGGCCTCATCCGCGCAGACCAACAACGATGAGAGAGTCATACCTGCCTCTCATCCTAGGATCACTGCAGTTCCTCCGACAAGTTACCTTTGTCATCCCCACCACCCCTGTCCTCCCGCACTGTTCCATTAACTCCTCTGGAGTCAGGCCAGTGACCTCAGTCACCATCCCCATTACAAAAGACCAATAACTCGTCGTTGCACTGTCGTGCTTTGACGCTGCCGTTCCCCCTCCCTACGATGAAGAATGCCGGCACTGCACGACGTGCTAGCCAGCGATGCGGCCCGCCAACAGCACGGGCTTTGGACTCGGTGGCTGAAAGCAGGTTCTGGAATCGACCGGCGCTGTACGAGATTCCCCCACGACAAGGATCTATGGCATCGACCAAACAACGCGGCTTCTCTCTGCTGGAACTGATGATCACCATCAGCATTTCGATGATCGTGGCCGCGATCACTTTCATCACCATGCTGCCTACGCTGAATCGGGCGCACTTGGAGTCTGCTTATTCCACTACTCTGATGGCCTTGCGCAACACTCGCAACCTGGCCATCACGCAGAGCCACGAGTACTACGTTGTTTTCAACCCTGGTGGCTTTCCTGCCGGGACCATCCTGGTCCAGTACCAGCCCCCGGCGGTTGCGGGAATTGCGCCGCCGCTTCAGCAAGTGATCACTTACTCCGTTCCCGTCGACATAACTTTTGCCGTGCGCGCCGGGTTTCCGGCCAGCACGCCCGATGGATTTGGCGCGGGGATCACCCCCATTGACTTTGGCCAAGGCTTGGGCTTCGGCAACTTGAACTACGTGGTTTTCATGCCGGACGGCTCCTCCCGGGACAACCTCGGCAATTACAACAGCGGCGTGGTATACCTCACCCGCGCCTCGGACTCGATCTACAGTTCGCGAGCCATCACGGTGTGGGGAGCCACAGGCAGGGTCCGCGGCTGGCGGCTGGATCAGAAGGCGGGGGTTGCAATATGGGAGCAACAATGAAGCCCACCAAAAGGACAGGTGGAAAGCATCGCGCGCAGCGCGGTTTTTCGCTGATCGAAGTCATGATTTCCATGGTCGTCCTGACCGTCGGCCTGCTGGCCGTGATTGCGACCTTTGCCACCGCGATCGCCGCCACCGAGACCGCGCAGGAAAACCTGATCGCCCGCCACAAGGCGCTGGACGCCCTGGAGAGTATCTACACCGCCCGCAACAGTCAGCAGCTCCCCTTCGCTGCCATCAATAATGTTGCCAATGGTGGCAGTTTTCTGAGCGGGCCTCAGCCCCTGCTTTGTGCCGGTCCCGATGGTCTCGTGGGTACCACCGATGACGTGCCTTGCACCACGGCGGCGGGAGCGCTCTGCCCCAATGGCGGAGTCGAATGCCTCGTCCTGCCCGGACCCGATGGCGTTCTGGGCACGGCGGACGACGAAATTCAGAGCCTCGCCAACTTTACCCGCACCATCTCCATCAACCAGGTGTTGCAGCCCAATGGCACCGTCAACCAAAACCTGATGGCGATCTCGATCACGGTGAGTTACCAGAAAACCGGATGGCCGGCTCAAAGCTACACCACAAATGCTCTGATCTCGAGCTACCACTGACCCTCCATGAGGACGATAAAGATGCTGACCGGAAAATCGCAACGCGGCTTCACCCTGCTGGAACTAATGGTGGCTTCGGCCATTGGTCTGATCGTAATGGCCGCCATGACCAGCCTCTTCAAGTTGGGCATGGCCGCCACCCTCACGGTCACGCAACGCGCCGAGACTCAGCAGAACATGCGTGCCGCTGTGGAACTGATGACCAAAGACATCAGTTTGGCGGGATCGGGCTTGCCCACCGGTGGCCTTCAGTTGCCTACGGGGGGCGCAACACTTTCTCAGTACGCCTGCAACCAGACTGGCACCTGTTATGTTCCCGCTCACACTTACCCAAACAACAGCGGTGGTGGTGGGAACTACATGTATGGCATCCTGCCCGGCTTCAACAACGGAGTGCAGAACAACGCCGTGATCCCCAATGCGCCGGGGCAGATCAACAGCAGCATCACCTCGATCTATTGCGACTACAACTTTCCCCTCGATGCCTTCAAGATCACCGTCCCAGCGGTAAACAACGGGACCGTAGCTACTGTGACCGTGCCCAACCCACCGTTGCCCTCGCCGCCTTCTATTCTCGCGGCAGGGGGCCTTGCCGCGGGCGATTTGTTGCTATTCGTGGCGAGCAGTGCCGGCAACGGCACCGGCACCCAGGGAACCAGCTCGGTGCAAACCGCCGCCGTTGTGGGTGAAATCACAGCCCTGCCCAACAACACCACCATCGACTTCGCCGCTGGCGACCCGCTCAACTTCAACCAGTCGGGCGGAACAATAACCAATAATATGGCATCCGTGGCCGGGGCCGTGAATTTGTCGGTTTGCCGCCTTTACGCGGTCACCTATTTCCTGCAGGTTCCGCCCGCCGGCGGAACCACGCAGACCGCACGCTTGATGCGCCAGGTGAACGGACAAAATGCCATCCCAGTCGCCGACAACATCATCAATCTGCAGATCACCTACGACGTGATCGATTCCACCCTCGGCAACATCAGCGCCAATCAGCGCGATCCCATCGGCGCGGGACTCTCCCCCAGCTTGATTCAGAAGGTCAACCTGTGGGTGATGGGAGAGAGTTTGACGAGTATGGGAAACAAATCCCAGAGCATGTATCTGGCATCTTCGGTGAGCGCCAGAAACATGAGCTTCTGCGATTCCTACAGTAGCCTCAGTAAGGCATGTAATTGACTGGCGGTTCGAGAACTTTGAGGGGGAGAACCAAGGAGAAACCATGGGGAAGAACAAACGAGATTCGCGAGGGTTTACTCTTATCGCGGCGCTGCTGTTGACCCTCCTTCTGTCGGCACTGGCCGTAGGGCTGCTGTTCACGGTCAGCAATGAAGTCCGCATGGGAGGCAACGACGTTGGCGAAAACCAGGCGTACTATGGCTCCGAGGCGGGCATGGAAAACTTGACCGCTCAGCTCTCTCAGCTCTATCAAACCTCCCAGACGCCGGGTGCTCTCGAAATCAACGCCTTGACCAACCCTGCCACTGCCATCTATCCCACCGCGATTTCGGGTTCCAACATCACTGCCATGAACTACGCCGAATCCATCACCTGGCCGGCGACCGACGCCAATGGGAACCCTTGCGTCAACCCCTGCGGCACCTGGGACATTATCGGCTCTGGCGCTGACCAGGGCTTAGTGGCGACCATCATACCTTTCAACCTCCAAGTCAACGCCACCCGCCTGGCGGGTGCCGGTCAGGTCGCCGCGTACTCATCCCTGGCTGCCACTGGCGCATCCGTGAACATGACCCGCACCATCGAAGTGGCTCTGATTCCGGCCTTTGAGTTCGGCGTGTTTTGCGACGGCGACTGCGATTATTTTGCCGGCCCCAAGTTTAATTTTGGAGGCCGCGTCCACACCAACGGCAATCTCTTCCTGGCTTCTGGCGACAAACTGACCTTTACCGACAAGATCGCGGCGGTGGGCCAGGTCGTCCTGGATCAACTGGAAAATGGCCATGCCACAGCCGCGGGCTACGGCGGCACCGTCTACGTGCCCACCGCCAGCGCGGGCTGTCCTGCCGCTCCGGGGTTCGGGCCGGCGGCAAACTGTTTGCAACTCGCGGCTGGAAGTTGGACTGGCGGTTTCCCCCTGGTAGGCACTGCCAACCCGGCCTGGAATGGCATTTCAAAGTCAACTTTTAACGGATTCATCCTCAACGGACTCACGGGTGCGACCAAGCTGCAGTTGCCCTTCGTGCAAGCCGGCGTTGGACCGATTGAAATCACCCGCAAACCGCATCTCCTCGACTCTCCGCTGATGGCCAATTCCCGCCTCTACAACAAAGCTGAAATCCGGATTCTGCTCGCCGACAACCAAGTCGATCTGCATCCCGAGCGCGGCGCGATTGGGGATGGCCAGGATGTGCCCTTAACCGCTGACGCCTTTGTCGCTACAGGCGGCGGGAATATGTATTACGCGATGGCCAATCCCGCACCCCCGAAGAACGGCGTCGGTTGGGTTCCGCCTACTGGTTGCGGCGGTCCGCTGACATGGTCACTGCTGGGACAGGTCACGCAAGGTAACTGCACCAACCCCACCTGGTTGCGCGTCGAGTACCTGAACAATGCCACCGGCAATTGGGTTGGGGTCACCACGCAGTGGCTTCAATATGGCTTTGGCCGTGACTACGGCACTCCGCCCACTGCGCCCTATACGGCCGCAGGAGTCGCTGGAGCGAACACGGTCGGCCCCGCCATCCTCATCCTGCAACAGTTGCAGAGCCCTGCCGGCGCAGTAGGCAATGCGACAGGTGCGGCCAGCACGAAATACAACTGGATCCCAATCAACTTTTACGATTCCCGCGAAGGCGAGCCCCGCGACGCCGGCACCCGCGCCGGCACGCAGTGCAGCCCTATCGGCGTGATGAACGCGGTCGAACTCGATGTGGGTAACCTGTGGCTCTGGCTGCAGTCCAAGGCCGGGACCCCCTACGCCGGCGGCAGCGGTACTCTGGTCAACTCTGTAAAAGACAAGGGCTACATCCTCTATTTCTCGGATCATCGCGGCATGATTCCAGACCCCGATCCTCCATACCTCGGCACCATGGCCGGATCATCTCTGCTGGAAGATACGGTCAACACCGGTTCTCAGCTAGGCGTGCCGGACGGAGCGCTGGAACCCACTGTCTACTATCAATTCTCCCCTGAAGACGTAGATCAGAGCGGCACCCTCAATCAGCAGGGCGCTCTGCACCTCGGCGCTGGCTTTGGCGTCCCCGCAGTGAACGTCACTCAGCCTTACTACATCAACGGCGTGACGGCTGGGATTAATTGCCCGACGACCGCTGCAGTCAACATGGTCACCGGTCCACGTCACGTTCTCCGCTTGGTGGACGGCGGCATGAGCGCCGCGGCGGTGAGCTACGTACCTGGGACCAACGCGGTCCAGGCCAACTCGATCGGCTTCACCGTGGCCTCGGAGGAACCGGTCTACGTTTTGGGAGACTACAACAGCGGTCCCGCAGATCCGCTCTGGGGCGGCGGCAACAATAATACTCAGCACTCTGCGGCCGCAATCATTGCGGATTCGGTCACGCTACTTTCCAACTGGTCGTCACCCACTACCGTGCCAGCTAATCAGGGCTGGACGGACGCCGGCAGCTTCAATTTCCCTGGAGACGTGACCAGCGCCGCCAGCACCAGGAAAGGAAACAATAGCTACTACAGGATGGCCATCGCCGCGGGCAAGAGCATCCCGTTTCCGCAACCCGCCTGGGGTGGCCAGGACTTCGGCACCGACGGCGGCATGCACAATTTCCTGCGCTACCTCGAGGACCGAGGCGCGGGTGGGGCGACCGTGAACTACACTGGCTCGATGATCAGTATGTATTATTCGCAATACGCTACGGGCACGTTCAAGTGCTGCAACGTGGTGTACGGCGCGCCGGTCCGAAACTACTCCTTCGACAGGTTGTTCCTGAACCCGGTGAACCTGCCTCCGGGCACGCCCATGTTCCAGGACGTGGTCAGCCTGAGCTATCACCAGGGCTTCGCACCACAGTAAGCTCGGAAACAACTCGACTCACTCACCGCCCCGATCCTGCACGTCCAGGCTCGGGGCTTTTCCTTTGTCGGTTCCTGCCGCCACAGCGGCCCGCCACGCGTTAGAATTGCTCGTCACTCTCAGCGCGAACAAGGGTTCGTGGCCGAGGAAGCTTTCGCCGACTCATAAAATAATCATTCCCATGGAACAATCTTTGTCAAAGCGGAATCCACGGTGGATGTTGGCGGCGTTCACCGCCTGTGCCCTCGCCGCCATCAGCCTGTTTTTCATCCCCGCCTTCATCATTCGTCCCTTCCGTCACCAGGCGCCGCGCGCGCTATTGCTTTCCATGGCGCTTCGCCAGCGCGCTCCTCTCGGCACCCTGATCGCAGCCCTCGCCTGTTTCGCCCTCGCCTTCGTGCTGTGGAGAACGGCCAGCCGCTGGCGCAAAGCTCTCCTCGCGCTCACTCTGCTCATCGTCGCTTTCTCCGCGGTCATGGCGCGCCTCAATTATTTCGAGTGGATGTTCCCACTAGAGTGGACTGGCCCAGGATGGAACAGCCCGCGCGTGTACAAGCATGTTCTCGCCTACGGCCTTATTACCTGTAATTCGGCTGGCTCCTCTTGACTCCCACGGTCCCGAACTCGACTTTCGCTTTGGCTTTCCTCCGCCACTAAGATTAGAATGACGGAATTCGGCGGGCACTTCGTCCATGGCAGAAGAGATCAAGACGCCCCCTGC
>CABDYC010000105.1_pt1 | contig 10038 bp, 6 predicted proteins | sample 3421511 | NCBI WGS metagenome assembly CABDYC01 (sample SAMEA5534336, study PRJEB31848) | metagenome | biome: tundra; feature: field; material: soil | place: USA | collected 2013-05 | depth 0.15 m | reverse complement strand
CCCAGAGAATAATCAAAATATCAATTCTATTAAGCCTGAGTGAGCGAATCTCCTTTTTGCAAAGCAACCTGGTCCAGCCGAAAAGCAGCAGGACCCGGATCATGGTGAAGTTCAATCCTCCGATCATGAGCCTCTCACCCATCGTCATGAAGCACATCAGAGCAAAAACCGGCATGAGTGCAAATCGCCTGGGCAGGACGATAATCAAAAGGCCCATCAACAGAGTAAATGCAAGCCCCGTCGTGGTTATGAACGTTGCATTGTCAGTAGCTAATGAATTCATGGGAAGGTAAGATACTCGCCCGGCTTCGTGACCAAGGGCGTAGGGGTGCTAGTGTAGTGCGTCAAACAGATCGACGTTTATTGAGGGTACGGCGGGCGCGTTTCACTTTTTCCAGGATGTCGGCGGCTCGCGCGGTCCAGATGAATGGTTTCGGACTTTCGTTGTGGCGGTCGATGTAGGTGCCGATGGCCATGATGAGTTCTTCCAAGTCGCGGAATACGCCGCGCCGGAGCCGATTCTGAGTCAGGTCGCGAAAGAAGCGTTCCACCATGTTGAGCCACGATGCGCTGGTGGGAGTGAAGTGCAGATGAAAGCGCGGATGCCGTGCCAGCCAGCGCTGCACTTTGGGGTGCTTATGGGTCGCGTAGTTATCGCAGATCAAGTGAAGCTGCCGGTCGGGCGGAATGGTCTGGTCAATCAGACGGAGAAACTTGAGCCATTCCTGATGGCGATGCCGCTCCTGGCAAAGGCCAAAGACCTCGCCGTTGGCGGCATTCAGAGCGGCGAACAGAGTGGCCGTGCCGTTGCGTTTGTAGTCGTGGGTCATGGTGGCGCCACGTCCGCGCTTCAGCGGCAGTCCGGGTTGGGTACGATCCAAGGCTTGAATTTGGCTCTTCTCGTCGGCGCACAACACCAGAGCGTGCTCTGGCGGATTGAGATACAGGCCGACGATGTCTTCCAACTTCTCGGCGAACGCAGGATCGTTGCTGATCTTGAAAGTTTCCACGCGATGCGGTTTCAACCCATGGGCGCGCCAGATGCGCCGCACGCTGGCTTCGCTGATACCGACGGCCGCGGCCATGGTGCGCGTGCTCCAGTGCGTGGCGTTGGCCGGTTGCTGGCGCGTGGTCATGGTCACCACACGTTTGGTCAGGCGGGCACCGATGGTGGGCTTGCGTCCGGGCCGATGCGCATCTTTCTGCAAGCCCGGCACTCCCAGCGCCAGGAAGCGCCTGCGCCATCGCGAGACTTTTTTCGGCGTAATGGCCATGTGGGCGGCGATTTTCAAGTCCTGCAAACCGGAGGCCGCAAACAACACGATGCGAGCGCGCTCCGCCACCCGCACCGGGAGAGATCGGCTCCGGGCTTGGGATTCCAACCGCGTCCTTTCCTCCGAACTCAACGTAATGGCTGGGGCAATTCGCATCCGCAAGCGTCTCCTCTATCATAAGACGCTCACGGATGGATAAAGGTTGTTAATTGTGACGCACTACACTAGTAAGGGGGCCGACTTCGATCAATTTGACGAGAAGGCTTACACGCTCAGCACGGGCGTGAAGTTCATCACGGAAGCCGACCGTAGCGTGACGACATTCCTACTGCCAGACGAATACTGAAGGTCGATTACGCTTTTGCACGGCAGTCATTGGCTGCGATCACCGCCAAGAGCTGGTATCATTAGTTGATGGGTCCGAGTCCTCGGACAAGGAGAATGTATATGCCAAAAGATGCACACCTTAAAGCCGCCGAGCATCATGACAATGCGGCCAAGGCACATCGCACCGCTGCCGAGCACCATGGTAAAGGTGATCATGCCAAAGGAATGGAACACAGCAAGAGTGCTCTCGATCATTCCGTAACGGCTCACGAAGCATCGAAACACGCCCACGAAAAGAGTTCCGAGCACAAAAAGTAAGAACCTGGAATGCCATTGCTTTCGAAGTGCAGGGTAGGTGCGCTATAGGTGATGGCGGTGATCTGGATACCCGAAGTGTCCTGGTCAGGGTAGTCGATCGTGCCACTTAGAGTTCCGTCCTGCGCCGCGGAAATGTGCACCACAATCCGCTTCTTAGGCTGCGCGCCTGGATCGAGAGTTCCTTCCCAATTTCCGACGATCGGCGGGTCCGCTGCCATCGTGAGAGCGGGCACAAATCCCAGTCCGAGCATCAGCGCCAGGCACAGTTGGAAAGATGATACTCGATGCTTTTTCATGGTCGATCTCCTCGATTTCCTGCTCAAGCCCGGCGTGTAGCCATGGTCGCGACCCCTAGCAGTGTACGATGTTTCGTGATGAGGTTGTAAGCGAAATAGGCTTAGTGCCAGGGGCGCCGTCGATCCGTCGAGAACTTCACTTCCCTGCCAGAATCCGTTCGATCTGCTGCAGGTGGTTGATGTCGTGGCCGGCAAGCAGGCGCACGATTTGCTCGATCGATTCCTGACCGCGCTCGGCATGCATTCCGTAGTGCTTCCACTGCTCGGGCGACAGCGACTTGAGCAATGCAAGGTTGGCTTCGTACCTATGCGTCTGTCGAAACTATTCTTTTTAATAATCACCGCAACAGCGCTTGGTTGGCCCCAGGCGACATTTCAGAGTCCACAGGACGTTTATGAAGGCCAGACGGTCAGCGCAATTGATCTCATCGCCAATCCTCACCGCGATGTTGAGCCTCTGCGGCCGTTGGTTGTTCAGAACGTCGGCCAACCGTTTTCCCGCGTCGATGTTCAAGCCACGATCGACGCGCTGAAGAAGCAAGGAGGCTTCCCCAAAGTGGAATTGAGCGTGGTGCCGGATCCTTCGGGCCTGCGGCTCAACTTTGTGCTCGAACCGTCGTACTACCTGGGAATCATCGACTTTCCTGGAGCGGCTAGGTATTTTTCCTACTCACGGTTCCTGCAGGTGGCAAATCTTTCCGACGAAGATCCGTATGACAAAGCCCGTATTCCTGTGGCCGAGGCAGCCCTTTCGCAATTTCTGCAAAGGAATGGATATTTTCAGGCTACCGTTCACGCCGAATCCCAAATCGATGACACCCATGAACTGGTGAACGTCAACTTCACCGTGGAAATGGGAAAGCAAGCCCGCATTGGCAAAGTCGAAGTTCAGGGCCCGGACGATCCCGAGAGTGCCAGCCTTTTGCGCACCGTCCGCTCGTTGCGGGCCAGATTCACCGGGAGACTGCTCAAGTCGGGCAAGGCTTATACGCCGGAACGCATAAAGGCCGCGACCGCCCTTATCAAGAAGACGCTGGCCAAGCAGCATCGGCTGGCGAGCACGGTTCACGAGAATCCCCCTCGATATCACGCGGAGATGAATCGGGTCGACGTTTCCTTCAAGGTCGACGTAGGACCGCTGGTGACCGTGCACACTACCGGGGCACGGCTCTCTGCCATTCCCTTTATGTCTGCACGGCAAATGAAAAAGCTGATTCCAATCTATTCCGAAGGCGCCATTGATCAAGATCTGGTGGACGAAGGCCAGCAAAATCTTGTGGACTATTTTCAGAAGAAGGGCTATTTCGACGCAAAGGTCAGCACGAATGTTCAACGGCAGCCCGAGCAGATTCTGCTCGTCTATCAAATCGATCGCGGGAAAAAACACAAAGTCGACCGCATCACCTTCCGCGGCAACCGCCAGATTTCCGAATCCGATCTGCTGGCCCAAGTCACAGTCAAGAAATCGCACTTATGGACCCACGGCAGCATCAGCCAGAAAATGATCAAACGGAGCGTGGACAATCTGCTGGCGCTCTACCGCGATCGAGGCTACGAAGACGCCAAGGTCACGCCGCAGGTTACCGACCACGAGCCGCAAATCGATGTGGCGTTCGCTATTGAAGAAGGCCAACAGACCGTCGTAGCGAACGTGCAAGTCACTGGCAATGAAGCCGTCCCTCTCAAGCAACTTACCGCTCCTCAATCATTAGAACTGCGTTCCGGCGGACCATATTCCAGTCGCCGGCTCGCCCAAGACCGGAATCGCATAACTGCTACCTATCTCAACCGCGGATTTCTGAACGCCGAAGTGAAGGCCACTGTGGCTCGCCATCCGGATGATCCCCATCGGGTCGATGTCTCGTATGCGATCCTCGAACATCAGATGGTTCGCGTGAGCGATGTCGTTTACCTGGGTCAGAAAGTGACGCGGCTCTCGCTGCTCCAGAAAACCGCAAGAGTTGCGCCAGAATCGCCAATGCGGCGCGGCGAGTTGCTCGAAGCCGAAAGCCGCCTTTACGACTTAAACGTCTTTGATTGGTCCAGTATCGGCCCGCGGAAGCCGATCACCGACCAGACCGAGGAAGAAGCGCTGGTCAAAGTGCACGAAAGCAAACGCAACGAAATCACCTACGGCTTCGGATTCGAAGTCTCACGCAGGGGTGGAAACATTCCCACGGGAACCGTGGCAGTGCCCGGCCTTCCCAACCTAGGGCTGGGGAATAACAAAATCGCGCCCAGCCAGGCGACATTCGCAAGTCCTCGTGGCTCGGTCGAGTTTACCCGCCGCAACATGCGGGGATTGGCCGAAACCGTCAGCGCATCTCTTCTTCTGTCGCGCCTCGACCAGCGCGTTTTGACGACCTATGGCCAGCCCCACTTCCTCGGTTCCCAGTGGAGTTCACTAACTAGTTTCTCGGTAGAACGCACGACGGAAAATCCTCTTTTTGCCGCGGGGCTCGGCGATCTCTCATTCCAGGTCGAGCGGGTGCTGAACCGCAAGACAAACACGCGTCTGCAGGTTCGTTATGATTTCAACAGGACCATTCTTTTCCACCTCCTGGTCCCCGAGCTTGTTCTCCCGCAGGATCGCAATGTTCGCCTCTCCACTCTGAGCGGCACGCTGTTGCGCGACACCCGCGACAAGCCGCTCGATGCGCATCGCGGCGTTTTTTCGACAATCAATTTGGGTATCACACCGGTGGCGCTCGGCTCCAGCGCCGACTTCGTCAAACTTTTCGGACAATACGCGTTTTACAAACCGCTTCACTCAGTTGTATTCGCCAACAGTATCCGTCTAGGATTGGTGAAGGCGTTTGCGGGTAGCTTTGTTCCCACCAGCCAGCTTTATTTTTCCGGGGGCGGGACGTCTCTGCGCGGCTTTCCCATCGATCAGGCCGGTCCGCAGCGCATAGTGCCCTTTTGCAATGTTTTGCAGAATCAATCTGGTTGTGTGAACGTCACCGTGCCCGTGGGCGGCCGTCAGCTTTTTATTTTGAACTCGGAACTTCGCTTTCCGCTCGGCCTTATGAAGCCGCTGGGCGGCGTGGTCTTCTATGACGGCGGAAACGTTGACACTGCGATCAATTTCAACAATTTCGTCAGCAACTACACCAACACGGTTGGCTTCGGACTGCGATACTCGACTCCGATCGGGCCGGTACGTATCGACATCGGACGCAACCTGAATCCGGTTCCGGGCATCAACCCCACGCAATATGTCATCACCTTGGGCCAATCGTTTTAGGAGACACTATGCAGTCGCGGCGGGTCATCGGCTGGACGTTGGCAGGCTTGGTAATTCTGCTGCTATTCGTGGCGGGGGCGGGAATCCTGTATCTACGCAGCCACTATTTTGCGCAATATGCGCTGCGAACAATTGTGGCGAATGTAAACGAGGCCACCGGGGGCAGGACAGAAATCCGCAGGTTGGACTTCGATCTCTCGACGCTCACCGCGCATCTTTACGACATTACTGTGCATGGCACCGAAGCCGCCGATCGAGTGCCGTTGCTGCGGGTCGAGAAGCTGACAGTCGCATTGAAGATTCAGTCTGTCTGGCGACGCAAGATCACTTTAAGCGAGCTTTTGATCGAACGTCCTTATCTAAATCTGCGGGTAGACTCCCAGGGCAAGAGCAACCTTCCCCAACCTCCGGCAAGCCAGAGCAAAAGTCCTACGAGCGTGTTTGACTTGGCCGTCCGCCACGCGCTTCTGAGCCACGGCGAAATCAGCTACAACGATGAGAAGACCCCTCTGGATGCGGACCTTCACGATCTTGACATTGACCTCCACTTCGATCCATTGACGACCCGCTACTCCGGTTCGCTTGCCTATAATGACGGCCACCTGCGCTACGCCGAATACCATCCGCTGCCGCACGACCTAACGGCAACATTCAACGCGACGCCCTCCCGGTTCTCGCTAGATTCGGCGAAATTGCGGGTTGCGTCTTCGACTCTTGCGCTGCACGCCGCTTTGACGGACCACGTCCATCCCACGATCGAGGGCAGTTACGAGATCAGTCTTCATGCGCAAGATTTCGCTAGTGTGTCTCCAGCGGTAGCGCCCGCGGGAAATGTCTCGCTTCAGGGCAGCTTCCACTATTGGAATCCCGGGAATCAGTCTGTGCTGCAGAGTCTTTCACTCAACGGCCAGATCGCCAGCGAAGTGTTGACCGCCGTTTCCGCCGAAGCTCGTCTAGAACTGAAAAAAGTCCAGGGAAGCTATCAGCTTGCGCACGGCGCTTTGCGTGCAGACGAAATGAGTGCCGAAGTATTGGGCGGACGACTGAATGGCTCCATCAATGTTGAGCATCTCGACGCTACGCCCTCGACCAGCATTACAGCGCTGATCCACGGCATATCCCTGCGGGCCGCGCAGCAATCTCTTCGCAACCCACAGGCCGGGCATGTCACGCTGCTGGGTACTGTCGACGGAAGCGCCGACGCGGCGTGGACCGGCAGTATTCAAAACATTCGCGTCCATTCGGACTTGAATCTTCGGGCCGCCAAGCCATCATCATCGGCGTCCGGCGCTAACCAGATTCCGGTTGACGGAGAGATTCATGCCAGCTACGACGGCCCGCGCAGCGCTCTCACACTTCGGCAGACGACGCTCCGAGCCGCTTCAGCGAGGCTTACGGCACAAGGGGAAATTAGCAACGGTTCTAATCTGCAGATTCAGGCTGCAGCCGACGATCTGCATCAGATTGTCCAGTTAGCTTCTGCATTTGGATTCGGAAAGCCGGCCGCGACCGGCATTTCCGGCTCCGCGTCGGTCAACGCGGTGCTGCGCAGCTCGCTGCACGACCCGCATGTGGCGGGACAGCTAACCGCCCAGAATCTTCAGGTGCAAGGCAGCGAGTGGAGCAGCGCCAAATTCGCGTTCCAGGCGAATGCTTCACAGCTCACCATCGAACAGGCGTCGCTGGTCAGCGCGCATCTGGGCAAAGCCTCTTTCAACGGAAGCGTAGGACTGCGTCACTGGTCTTATCTTCCTTCCAGTCCCATCCGCGCAAATCTTACGGTGCAGCAAATGCCGGTTGCCAATCTTCAGCGCCTGGCGAATCTCCAATATCCGATTTCGGGCGACTTGTCCGCCGATCTGTCTGTGACCGGCTCACAGTTGAATCCGGCGGGCTCTGGTTCGGCTCACATTTCCAATGCCCGCGCTTACGACGAACCTATTCAGAGTCTGGCGGTGAAGTTTCATGCCGACCATGGCACGATCGTTTCCACGTTAAACCTTGTTTCGCCGGCAGGATCGGCTAACGCTAACCTCTCTTACACTCCCCAGTCCAAGACATACACGTTTCAGATCACCGTACCCGCCGTGGTCTTGCAGAAGCTTCGTGCCGTGCAGGCGAACAATTTGCCTCTCAGCGGAACTCTCAGCGCGTCAGCCCATGGCCAAGGAACTCTCGATCGCCCGCAACTCGCCGCCGTCATCGAGTCAACGCAACTCCAATTGAAGCAGAGCTCAATTTCCGGGCTGAAAGCTGAGGTTCGGGTGGCTGATCGGCGTGCCGATTTCTCTCTGAGTTCACAGGCTGCTCAGGCAACGATCCGAGCCCAAGGCCATGTGAGTCTTGACAGCGACTACTACGCCGAAGGCAGCGTCGACACCACATCGATTCCGCTCGATCTATTACTGGCCACATATCTGCCCACAGTGCCTGAGGGATTGCGGGTACAAACGGAATTTCACGCCACGCTGAAAGGTCCGCTCAAAGATAAATCTCAGATCGAAGCGCACTTAACCATTCCCACGTTCCATGCCAGTTACCAGTCGCTCGAGATCGGGGCAGCCGGCGCCATCCGCGCGGATTACTTCCACTCGGTTCTCACTCTTCAACCAGCCGAGATTCGCGGTACGGGAACCTCCCTGCGAATGCAGGGCAGTATCCCGTTCGGCGGTACCGCCGCGCCTACTCTTACGGCGAACGGTACTGTCGATGTCCGCATTCTTCGCATCGCAGCGCCTGATGTTAAGAGCTCGGGGACGCTCGCGCTCGACATTCGGGCCTCGGGTTCGGCAAGAAATCCAGCCCTTCAAGGCCAGATTCATCTGCAAGACATTGCCTTAGCCACTGCCTCCACGCCTCTGGGAATAGAAAAACTCAACGGCACGCTGGACATCGCCAACGACCGCGTCCAGGTTTCCAGCCTCACTGGACAGGTGGGAGGCGGTCAAATCTCAGCCGGCGGCTCGATCGCCTATCGCCCCAGCCTGCAATTCAATTTGGCGTTGCAGGGAAAATCCATCCGTCTTCGTTATCCCGACGGCCTGAGAACGCTTCTGGATGGTAACCTTTCCTTCACCGGCACGACAGAAGCGTCATCGCTGAACGGCAACGTCCTGATCGACAGTCTTTCGTTTACCCCCGATTTCGATCTGGCCAAATTCAGCGATCAATTCAGCGGCGGCGCAGTATCCACACAACCCGGCTTCGCGGACCGCATAAAGCTCGCTATCGGAGTGCAATCACAAGACAACCTCAGCGCGACCAGTTCGCAAATCAGCATCGAAGGAGATGTAAATCTGCGAGTACTCGGCACCGCAGCCAATCCGGTGATCACGGGCAGAGCTAATTTGACCTCCGGAGAACTTTTCTACCGCAACCTTCGTTATCAGTTGCAGCGCGGCATCATCACCTTCGACAATCCCACAGAAACGGAACCCAAAATGGACGTTTCCGTAACTACAACCGTGGAGCAATACAACCTTACTCTCAATCTGCGCGGCACTTTCGAAAAGCTCAATACTTCGTACACCTCCGATCCTCCTTTGGCGACCGCCGACGTAATCAACTTGATCGCACGAGGCACAACCACCAAAGAAGCGGCTGCCTCCAGCCAGAGCACCGATTCGATGATCGCGTCGCAGGCTGCAAGCCAGTTCAGCAGCAGTGTGCAGAAATTGGCAGGCATCTCCAGCTTGCAGATCGATCCCCTGATCGGCGGCAACAATTCAAACCCGTCGGCGCGCATCGCGGTGCAGCAGCGGGTCACCAAGAATTTTCTGTTTACGTTCTCGACAGACGTGTCCCAGCCGGATAGCGAGATCATCGCAGGAGAGTACCAGGTCAACAAGCGCTGGTCGGTCAGTGTAGCTCGCGACCAAATTGGAGGTGTCTCCGTCGACGGGCGTTATCACACGAAGTTTTGAGATTTTCGTTGCTTTCGCGAGTTGCAAGAGGTCTATTCAGTTCATGCATCGCCATGGAATACACATGGCGCCCCGCAGGATAGCCGCCCGTGGTGCAAGTGAGATTCGTATCAGGGCATGCCTTCAGGTGTAAAGTTCCACCACATCCTTTACAGATTGTTATCACCACATCCTTTACACTTTCAGAGATCTACGGCAGTCCCGGCCGAGCGTAGCTAGGGCGGGACTGCCGTAGATCTCTGCTTACGACAGCTACGGCGAGCTGGCCTTCGGCGTGATGTTTCATGGTTTCGACTATCCCGACGAAACGGGCTATAAGGGAGAACTGCCTTGAGACCCCTTGCCCCACTCCAGCTGTATAGAAGCTCACTGCTGACTGCGCTGCGAACTCCACTGGGGTACGGTACTGCAAGCTGCTGTGCGGACGCTCTTCGTTGTAGTCTTGCTTCCACCGTGCAATCTTCTCCCGCGCGTCGGCCAGATCGCTGAACCAGTTCTCGTTTAGGCACTCATCGCGGAAGCGCCCGTTGAAACTCTCCACGTAGCCGTTCTCCATCGGTCGTCCGGGTTGGATCGTGTGCCACTGCAGACCTTGCTCGTAGGCCCATTGATCGACCGCTCGGCTCACGAACTCGGGTCCGTTGTCGCTGCGG
>CABDYC010000098.1_pt1 | contig 10176 bp, 6 predicted proteins | sample 3421511 | NCBI WGS metagenome assembly CABDYC01 (sample SAMEA5534336, study PRJEB31848) | metagenome | biome: tundra; feature: field; material: soil | place: USA | collected 2013-05 | depth 0.15 m | reverse complement strand
TCCAATCAGGCGTATCGTGCCCACTACCAAAACCAGGATCACGGCCAGCATTACCGCATATTCGGCAATATCCTGCCCCGTATCTTCCGACCAAATCCTGCGGATGAATTCCGACATGCTCTGCCTCCAATTCCCTACATCCATTCCCTGCAACCGGGAAGAACTGCAATCGAAGCACCCATCATGCCGCACCGTGCAGGGCTTGTCAAATGTGGAAAATCGCCCCTCCAACGGGTGGAAACAGGCCATAAATGAGGTGTATCCACAGGCAAGAGCTGTGTGCCGCCAGTGCGCCGGAGGTTTTGCAGGATATCTTAAGCCCTCGGCTTGAGCAGAGACCGGCCCGAGTAGTCCAATCGTTTGAGAGGCAGCCTGATCCCCCGCTGCGCCAAGAATTCATCGACTGCCTTGCGCGCGCCCTTCCAGTATCCATAGTCGTCAAACTGAATGATGCCCCCCGGAACAACTTTGTCATATAAGCTTTCCAGACAGACTCTCACACTTTCATACCAGTCCCCGTCAATGTGGAGAAGGGCAATGCGGTCGATTGGACTGAGCGGAAGCGTGTCCTGAAACAACCCCTTCACGAACTGGACTCCCTCCGCGACCTCATGGCGTCGGAAGAATTCCCGCACCTCGTCGAGTTGGCCCCGGCAGCTTCCGGTGAAAAGCTCGGCGATTTCGTAATCCGGATCGTCGGCAGTTGGAGCAGGCAACCCTTCAAACGTGTCGAAAAGCCACAAATTACGGCTCTCTCCGAGTTGCCGCAGAGTCAGTGCCATCAGCGCCGCGCTTCCGCCACGCGCGCATCCACACTCCACCAGATCTCCCTCAAGACGGTTGTGCACGACATACTTCACGCCTTGATGCAGCGTACCTAGGCGCGCAGGGCTGCACATGGTATGGCTTCGAACCTGCCGGTATAGACCCGAGAACTCAGAAGGAGAGATAACGTGCCAGGCCTCCGCTGCCGACCGCATCACCGTGTCGGCCACAAGCCCGGGATCGCGCAATCGGTACAGAATCTCTTTGAATGGATGGTTTTGTCGCGAGCCGGCCAGGCCCCGCTGCTTTTCTGCCAACTGATCGGGTTCCATGGAAGGGTCGAGCATGGCGGGGCCGAACGCTATCTCCGCCGCAGGCCCAGCACGCTCAAGAAGAAGCTCGCGAAAATGGTTTGCACTCCCAGCGTCAGCGACAACGCTGCCGGGATCACAATGCGCATGGTGCGGGAATAGTCCAGCATGCCGAAGTGCTGCGCTCCCCAACTGCTGACCGCGTAAACCGAAGCGGCCAGTCCCACCATGGTCAGCAGACCGCCAACGCCCAGGCCAACCTCAAGGGTGACGTAGCGGAACAGCCTGTCCAGGGCCGGGTCGGGAGGAAGTAGTCCTTCCGAGATCGCAAATATCTTTGTAAAAACAGCGAAGGCGGTGGCTTGAAATCCGAGCAGCACGAAGGCAGCGGCATAAACCAGCGTGTGAACGTCGAAGGTGACGTTTCCCACAGTCCTCGACGCGGGCAACAACCACAAACCCAACCCAGACCCGATCAGCATGAGCGCGATCCCGGGATAAAGGAACAACCAGCGCGGGCTGTAGAGCAGCAGGAATCGCAGGTGCCTCCATCCGTCGCGCCAAGTACGCAGGTGCGGCGGTCGGCTGCGCCCATCCGGAGACAAACTGGTAGGCACTTCCGCAACGGTTAGCCCCAGCAAGGCGGCTTTGACCACCATTTCGCTGGCAAATTCCATTCCTGTCGTACGCAGCCCCATGCGGGCAAATGCGGCTTTGCTGAAGCCCCGGAGTCCGCAATGGAAATCTCCGATGGGGCTCTTAAATAAAAGTTTCCCGATTCCCGACAACACGGGATTCCCTACGTACTGATGCAGGATGGGCATGGCGCCCGGTTCAATCCCACCGCGGAAACGATTGCCCATCACCACGTCAGCGCCCTTGCGCAACTGCTCCACGAACCGCGGGATGTGTCCAAAATCGTAGCTGTCGTCGGCATCTCCCATCACAACGTACTTGCCCGACGCAACCGCGATCCCTCCCATCAGCGCGTTTCCGTATCCCTTGGCCCGCACGTTGACCACTCGCGCCCCCATCCGCTCTGCGATCTCCACCGAGCCGTCGCTGCTCCCGTTGTCCGCTACCACCACCTCACCCACAATGTTCGCTTCCCGCAACGCTCGCTGTGCCTTGCGAATGCAGGACTCCAGCGTCTCCGCCTCGTTCAGGCAGGGCATGACCACCGACACTTCGAGGGTCTCCGATTCTTTCGCCGGCAGCGCAACCGGCTGATAATCCGGTTCCGCTCTAAGGGCTACAGCCACGATTCAACTCTTTCTACAACGATAGGGTGCCTTCCCGCCTTGAAGTATCGGAATCATAACAGGAGCGAGGAGAAATCCGGAATCCCAAGTGATATCGCGAATACGTTCGCTCCATCCAGCACCCCTCACCACAAACGCCGCTTGCGGAGATCACGTGCGTTTAAGTACAACAATGACACCCACTCGTGAGGGAACCCTCTGTCACATCTTAACGAACTGGTTCTGATTGCGCTTCTCGTCGGGGCGGTGGTGGCCCCGCGGCTTGGCGACCGTTGGTTCACGTCCGCGGAAAAACTGGCATCAGCCTTTGCTAAGAAAAAGACTCTGGTGCTCCCGGTGGTGGCGCTGACCGCGATTCTCGCCCGCCTCGCCCTGCTCTGGCTTTTTCCCGTGCCTGCACCCGCAGTCCACGACGAATTCAGCTACTTGCTCGCGGCTGACACCTTCACGCACGGAAGACTGGCAAATCCGCCCCACCCGATGTGGATTTTCTTCGATTCGTTCCATGTGCTCCAGCACCCGGCCTACGCCTCGAAATATCCGCCGGCGCAAGGCTTAGTGCTGGCTGTCGGGCAGCTGCTGGGTCATCCCTGGATTGGCGTCCTATTCAGTGTCGCGGCCATGACCGCAGCCATCACCTGGATGTTGCAAGGCTGGTTTCCTGCCGCATGGGCGCTGTTCGGTGCCGTGGTCGTGCTCGCACGCTTTGACCTGTTCTGCTACTGGACGAACACCTACTTCGGCGGGGCAGTTGCCGCCACCGGGGCGGCGATGGTTTTAGGGGCCTTTCCACGTATCATTCGCCACCAGCGTCCCCGAGATTCGCTCTTGATGGGGATTGGTGCTGCTCTGCTGGCGAACAGCCGGCCGCTCGAGGGTTTTCTGTTCTGCGTTCCTGTTGCCATCGCTCTCGTGATCTGGCTGTTCTCTCGAACCAGCCCGGTGGTCGGGATCACCGGGCCGCGCGTGTTACTGCCTGCGCTGGGCGTCTTGGCGCTGACGTTGCTGTTTGTCGGCTACTACAACTGGCGGGTTACGGGAAACGTCCTTGTCTTTCCTGAGACGCTCGCCCTGCGGCAATACGAGAATATGTCCCTGCTTGCCTGGCAGAAGCTAAACCCTCCGCTTCACTATTCGAACCCGCAATTCCAGTACTTCTATGGCGTTCGCCTGCCCAGCCGCTATCCCCCAACTTGGGACGGTTGGAAACACCGGTGGTGGCTATGGTGTGGGGCGTGGTGGCGTTTCTTTCTAGGGGCCGCACTTTCGATCCCATTCATAACCCTGCCTTGGGTGGTGAGAGACCGGCGAATGCGGCTTCCGTTGATACAGTTTTGTCTCAGCGCCGTCGGCTTGCTGGCGGTCAAATTTTTCGTGCTGCATTACGCCGCCCCCATGACCGCGACCTTGCTCCTGCTGCTGGTTCAGGCAATAAGGCATCTTCGCCAGTGGAATTGCTCCGGCCGGCCCATCGGCATCGGCCTGTCGCGTGTGGTCGCGCTCGCCGTACTGGCGGGCGTTCCTCTATTTGCCGTGGAAACCATCCGGACCAGTCCTCAGGACGAGCCCTGGAATGTGACCCGCGCCCACATCGTCAAGCAACTGGAGGCCACCTCCGGCCTTCACCTGGTGATCGTTCGCTACACGGCGCAGCACATCGTCGACAACGAGTGGGTTTACAACGCCGCGGACATCGATCATTCCAAGGTGGTTTGGGCGCGCGAGATTCCCGGTCGAGACCTGCAGCCTTTGTTGGCCTACTTCCGCAACCGAAGCGTCTGGCTGCTTGAAGCGGATAAGTCGCCTCCGCGCCCCCAGCCTTACCCTGGCCCATGAGCCCGCGCCCAGGCGATCCCTACCAGAGAAGACCAATCGGGTAAGAGCAATCGTGCCGACTCAGCAGACCCGGGGGCGTACCAAGAATTAAGTCAGTGAGGAGTAAACAGCACGACTCCGACCTCCCCAAGAACTGGATCGGCAATCCTCTCAACCGGGTTGTACGGATATTGCGAGACCAGCCTGCGCACCAAGTCAGCGTACCTGCTGTCGCTAGGTCTGCCCCACACCAGAACTGCATCGGGAGACGCCTTCCCGAGGTCCGCCATGAGCGTTCCCAGTTCAGTTGAACTCGGCAAGGTTTCCATGGTCGCAATGAGCCGCCCGCCACCGAAGTAAGCAGCCTGATAACCCGCCTCCCATCCCACTCCGTGCTCCGGGAACGGCCCGGAGCCGATGCTCACTAGACTCGATAGTGCCGGGTGTCTTCTCAAGATCGCCCCAGCCTCATAACTGACGGCTTGGAAGTCTCGCGTTAAAAGGCGAACCGGGGATGACGGATAGATGAGGGATGCGAGTACGCCCAGAACGACCAGAGCGATGCTGATTCTTCGCCAGCCGCTGTGATTCAACTGAGCGTCAGCAACCAGGAAACGCGCCGCAACGGCAAGCATCAAAGGAATCACCGGAAAGAGATAGCGTCCATCGAACGCCAGCATAGAGTATGCCAGGGTCAAGCTCAGGGCACTCGCCGCAATAACTGCCGCCATACGCCATTCCACGGGATACAGATGTCTCCTACGAGTAAGAATCGCGAGAATGACGATAAATGCGACTAACACACCCGGCGTCACGACAATTGTCAGTTCTTTCAGCACCAAAGGTACGTTGTGCCCCTCGGCGAGAATTATCTTTGGAAGTGCCTGCTTCACGGCGACGCGATAAGTCCACGGCCACGACCCCGGCGGCATCGGATCATTCACGACGTACTCATCCAGTTCCTTCGCGGTATTTCTCAGGAGCGCGTAGGTTCGGTCGCGGTGTTCTGGATAGGCGCGCAATGTCCATTGCAGAAGATTCGTTTTGAACTGGCTGCCAGTTGTATACACTCCGTACTTGGAGTGCAGCACTGTAGCCCACCCCGCCGCCACCATCAACGGCATCAATGCCGCCAAGGCGAGCCGCGCAGGCCTTGTTTTCCAGGGCTTGCCTGACAGGACCAGAGCAAACGCGGTGCAGAGCGCCAGCCAGGGAAGTGCGAACGCCTTTGCCAGAAACGCCAGGCTGTGGAGAACTCCCAGAGAAAACCAGTCTTCCAAACCGTCAGTACCTAGACAACGCAACAGGACGATGAAGTAGGCCAGCGCCAGCGCGGCAAACAGGAAATCGGAATTAACCGAAGCGACTGCTTCGACTGAAAGACCACGGCCAAGCGTGAACAGCAAAACCGCCAGAGAAGCAACCAACCTCGAATGCCACAAGCTCACGGCAAAAATGTAGAGCAGCGCCAGACACAGCAGAAAGCTGCCGATGCTCATGAGCTTGCCGATATGTAAGTAGTCTGCACTTGCGAAAGAGGCCGCTGCTATCAGCCATGAGACCAGAGGACTACGAAATGCGTTAATTGCTGAGTGAAACTCGCCCTGGCGAAGGTGGCGGGCTATTCCTACATAGGCGATGCCGTCGAAGTTAATTTGGCTGAAGCACTTCGATGCAAACCAGAGGAGCTGAAGGATGCAACTGAGAATTGCGACCGTGACAAGCGAGTTTGAGGTCTTGCCGTTTTCGCTGGGTTCCACCACGACCCGAAGCGCATCGTGCAATTGTCGGTGGCTCGACGGGTATCGGCGCGGGTTGTCGCTCTTGGGTTCCAAGTTAACAACAATACATTGAAACAACAGAAAGCCACGGCGATTCCGACTCTAAACCGCCATTCCTCAACCTGGCGCCAGTCGCCCGGCGCGCTGCGGGCGGAGCCGGGCAGGAAACCAATTTCCTCTGAGTCAAGCACAGCCCTAGAGTAGAAACTCCAAGAATCCTACCCTATAGCGTCGGCGCATATATCCCATGCATCGGACGGGCCGGAGCGTTAACATCGAACAGAGCACCCGTTCGATACGGTTCCGGAAACGCGACGGACGCTGTGCGTCACCTCCGCAGAATGAGCACGTCCGGAGCGCGAACCGCATCTCGGAACCCCTTACACAGCATACCGTAATCTAGCCAATCGTCCCCAACTGGTCGCGCACCTTTCCGAAGAACGCCCACAGAAAAAGAACGCTCACAGAAAGCGCTAAGCAACTGAGAACTGAGAACCGAGAACTGCTTTACAATCTTCCCGTGTCCGTCCTCCACAGCCTCCGCGTCACTCTCGAGATGATCAAGTGGGAGCACTCCATCTTCGCTCTCCCTTTCGCTCTTTGCGGAGCCATGCTCGCCGCCTCGGGCCTTCCCACCGCCCATCAACTTCTCTGGATCGTAGTCGCCATGCTCGCCGCCCGCTCCGCCGCCATGGCCTTCAATCGCCTCGCCGACGCCGCCATCGACGCCGCCAATCCCCGCACTCGCACCCGCGCCCTCCCCGCCGGCCATCTCTCGCCCGCCTTCGTCGCCACCTTCGTCATCGTCTCCTGCGCCATCTTCATTCTCGCCGCGGCCCAACTGAATCGCCTCACGCTCTGGCTGTCCCCGGCCGCCCTTGCCGTCCTGCTCCTTTACTCTTACACGAAGCGCTTCACCCGCTGGTCGCACCTTGTGCTCGGTTTTGCCCTCGGCATCGCGCCCTCCGCCGCCTGGATTGCCGTTCGCGGATCCCTCGACCCTCGCATCGTTATTCTTACTGCCGCCGTGACCTTCTGGGTCGCCGGCTTCGACATCCTCTACGCCTGCCAGGATTTCCAATTCGACCGCGACGCCGGACTCCACTCCATCCCCCGCCACCTCGGCATCCCCCGCGCTCTCTGGATCGCGCGCGCCTTCCACCTGATCATGCTGCTCTTGTTGATCGCCCTGCTCCCCGCCTTCGCTCTCGGCAAACTCGCGCTCGCCGGCATTATCGCTGTCACGCTGCTCCTGCTCTACGAACATTCCCTCGTCAAGCCAGACGATCTTTCCAATCTCAACGCCGCTTTCTTCACCATGAACGGCGTGATCTCCGTGGTCTTCACCCTCTTCGTGGGAGCAGACGTACTTCTGCGGAAGTAGGAAATCGTGTGGGGACGGGCGACCCGCCCGTCCGCCGAGCGCAGCGAGGCTCCCGCCGTTGACCCCAAATAAAACCGGCGTTCCCACCCCCTGCGGTGGGAACGCCGGTTTCCCCATTCCCTCACGGTGACGGAGGGCGTGAAGATCCGCGATCAAAATCTGTTGTCTGATCTCGCCCTCATCGTGCGCCATCCTCGGCCCGCATTTGTCAGACCCATGTAAACAGTTTGTAAAAATCAGTCGGTCAACTCCCGCCCGCATTCCCTTCGTAACCCAATTCCTTGCCCTGAAACTGATAGCATAAAGACTCCTCCACTCAACACCGTGCGCTCATTGCTCTACCTCGGCATGCTCCTCTTCGCTCTCCCGCTCCTGGCGCAGAGCAACGCCGGCGAACTCCGCCTCAAAGTCACCGGCCCCGACGGCCTCCCCATCAAAGCCTCCGTCGAACTCTCCAGCGACGCCCTCCAGTTCCACCGCTCTTTCTCCACCGACGACTCCGGCCAGCTCATCGCCCGCAATCTTTCTTTCGGCCTCTATCGTCTCCAAGTCCAGCGCGAATCCTTCTCCCCGCACGACGGCCTAATCGAAATCCATTCCGCTCTTCCCACTGAATATGTCGTCAAGCTCAGCATCGCCGCCCTGAGCACGGCCGTAAACGTCACCGCCGACGCCACGCTCCTCGATCCCGAACGCACCACCACCATCAATCACCTCGACTCGAAAGCTATTGCGGACCGCCCCGCTTCGCTCCCCGGCCGCTCACTCCCCGACCTCGTCAACTCCCAGCCCGGCTGGCTCTATGAAGGCAACGCCGTTCTCCATCCTCGGGGCTCCGAGTATCAAACTCAATTCGTGGTCGACGGAATCCCCCTCACCGACAACCGCTCGCCCAGCCTCGGCCCCGAAATCGAAGCCGACGACGTCGACTCCCTTACCATCTACACCGCCGGCATTCCCGCCGAATACGGCCGCAAAATGGGGGGCGTCATCGAGGTCAACACTCTGCGCGATGCCCGGGCCGACGGCGTCCTCCACGGCGATGTCGTTCTCTCCGGAGGCAGCTTCGATACTGCGGGAGCCTTCGTCCGCGTCCAGGACACATTTGGACGCAACACTGTCGGCGCCAGCGCCTCCGGCAACATGACCGCCCGCTATCTCAATCCCGTTGTTCCCGAGAACTACACCAACCGCGGTACCATCGGAGACTTTTCTCTAAGCTATGATCGTGACATCACGCCCACGGACCGCCTCACGCTCAGCGTGCGCCACGAACTCTCACGCTTCGAAATTCCCAACGAGCAACTGCAGCAGTTCCCGCAGTTGCAAAGTCCGCCGGGCACAACGCGCCAGCTTCAAACCCGCGACAACTTCGAAACCATGGGCCTTGCCTCCTACCAGCACATCTTTTCGCCCAACGTTCTTGTCAACCTTCGCGGTATGGTCCGCGACAACTCCAACGATCTCAACTCCAACAACGGCGCCTGGCCCATTGCGGCTTTCCTGCACAACGATTTTAAAGAGGGATACTTCAACGCCGCCGTCTCCATCCATCACGGCCGCCACGAATGGAAGGCGGGCGTCGAATCCGACAATCTTTTCCTTCACGAAAACTTCAGCGACATCGTCACCGCGAGTCTGACGCCGGACCAGAATGGCGCGTGCTATCCATTCGACTGTGCCACTCCGCCCTCTTTCAGTTTTCTTGGCAGCCGCCCCGATCTCGAACAATCGGCTTTCGTTCAGGATTTAGTCCACCTGGGTAAATGGACCGTCAACGCCGGTCTGCGTTGGGATCACTATCAGCTGGTGGTGAATCAAAACGCCGTCAGCCCACGCTTTTCCGTCGCGCGTCATTTTCCCGCAGCCAGTCTGATTGTTCATGCCTCGTACGACCGAGTGTTTCAGACGCCGTCGTTCGAAAACATTCTCCTTGCCAGTTCACCTGACGTTACTGTGCTGAACGCGAATGTCCTCCGTCTCCCGGTCCAGCCTTCCCACGGCAACTATTTCGAATTCGGCGCTACCAAAAGCTTCCACGATCGCTTCCGCTTCGACGCCAACTACTTTCGCCGCTACGTCGATAACTATGCCGACGACGATCAAATCCTGAGCACCGCGGCAAGTTTCCCCATCGCTTTTCGTAAGGCCATCATCTACGGTGCGGAAGGCAAAGTCGACCTCCCGCATTGGAACCGGTTCTCGGGTTTTCTCAGCTATTCCTACATTGTGGGGAATGCCTGGTTTCCGGTGACGGGCGGCCTGTTCATCGGCGACGATGCCGTTAACGGCGCAACCCAGCTCACCGGGCATTTTCCCGATTCGCAGGATCAACGCAACACGGTGCGCGCCCGCATTCGCTATCAGCTAATGTCGCGCCTGTGGTTCGCCGCGGGCTCCGAATACGGCAGCGGTCTGCCCTTCGATTTCACCGGAACGTACGCTCAGGCTCTTGCGGAATATGGCCAGCAGGTGGTCGATCGAATTAATTTCGCCGACGGACGTATCAGACCCACTTTTTCTTTCGATCTGTCGGCTGGCGCCGAACTCTACAAAAAGGAGACCCGCTCGCTTCGTCTTCAAGCCGACGTCGAAAATCTGAACAACCGCCTCAACATCCTCAACTTTGCTGGTCTGTTCTCCGGCAACGCTATCGCGCCACCAAGAAGCTATTTCCTGCGCCTCGCCGCGACGTTCTGACATGCCGCGCAGCAGGCTTCCTTCAGCCTTGTCATGCTTCTATGAAAACAGGCGCACCTGTCCACAGGTATTTTTGCGGCGATGCGGACAGGCTTCTATTCGCGCTCGAGGCGCATAAGGTATGTCCGGACTCCGCCGCTCCATCTGAGCGTCGCTCT
>CABDYC010000090.1_pt1 | contig 10359 bp, 7 predicted proteins | sample 3421511 | NCBI WGS metagenome assembly CABDYC01 (sample SAMEA5534336, study PRJEB31848) | metagenome | biome: tundra; feature: field; material: soil | place: USA | collected 2013-05 | depth 0.15 m | reverse complement strand
TCACCGACGTCGTCATGCCCGGACTCAGCGGCCACGAACTCATCCAGCAGCTCCTCCCCGCACGTCCCGCCATCAAAGTCCTCTATCTCTCCGGCTACGCTCAGGACGCCTTCGCCAGCCCACTCACCGCCGAAGCCCAGAAAACTTTCCTGCAAAAACCCTTCACCCTGCAAAGCCTCTCCCGCAAAGTCCGCGAAATCCTCGGCCCCCCCACCAATTAAACTCGTCTAACAAAGTGGTTTGGGAAGGGCACGGCTTCAGCCGTGCCGCTGACGCCTAATGATTTTGGGTGGCGCAGCGCTTCAGCGCTGCGATAGGTCCCCCCGACCAAGGGCTTTAGCCCCTGAGGGACCACGCCATTCCGCCCCCGATGTACAATCTCCTCGCAGCCCTTCGTCTGAATCCGTATCCCCGCTCTCATCATCAGTACAATGAGAACTCTGGAGGAAAAATCATGGCTCACGAACTACCGCCCCTACCCTACGATTACGCAGCCCTCGAACCCGTCATCGACAAGCAGACGATGACTCTGCACCACGACATGCACCACGCTGCCTATGTGAAGAACCTCAACGCAGCTCTCGAGAAACATTCCGAACTGTTCAAGAAAAGTCCCGAAGATCTCATCCGCGACCTCAACTCCATCCCCGAAGACATTCGCGGCGCCGTCCGCAACAACGGCGGCGGCCACGTCAATCACACGATGTTCTGGAAGATCATGAAGCCCAAAGGCGGAGGCGATCCCACCGGCCCCATCGCGCAGGCCATCACCAAGACCTTCGGCAACTTCAAGGATTTCCAAACCAAGTTCAACGACGCCGGCGTCAAGCAATTCGGCTCCGGATGGGTCTGGCTCGTGGGCAAAGGCGGCGACATCCAAGTCACCTCCACTCCCAACCAGGACAGCCCCATCTCGCAAGGCCTCTACCCCATCTTCGGCAACGACGTCTGGGAGCACGCCTACTACCTCAAATACAACAACCGCCGTCCGGAATATCTCGCCGCCTGGTGGAACGTAATCAACTGGGACGAAATCAACGCCCGTTACGAAGCCTTCAAGACCGGCAAAGCCGTTCCCGAGCCAGCTCTAGCAGGTCGGTAAGGCCTCAGCAGGAAAATAACTCCCGCTGGAAAACTGAATTGTCATCCTGAGCGTAGTGGCCGCTTCGCAAAGCGAAGCGGCCACCAAGTCGAAAGCCTGCCCTGAGCGCAGTCGAACGGAATCCCTAACGCCTACTTCACTCCCGCCGTATCCAAGCCCGCAATCCGAGCACAGCCCTCTGGGAAGTCCCCAACACTGCGGAGCCATCAGCGCAGCTCCCCGAGAATTCGAACAACGTCTGCTAGCGTGGTTCTCCGCGCAACCAGCAACCTCCAACTGAGAACTGGCAACTGGAAGCTGGCAACTGGCAACTGCCTTTCTGCATTTCCTGTGCACCCTCTGTGGACAATCCGTCTCCCCGCTCTCCCAAATTTTTCCCTTCGCGCGCTCCCCCAAACCGAACCCGCGCCCTCCACGCGGCTTAGCGGGATATCTTTGATAAGACCCTTGATCCGTGTTGATCCGCGAATGTCCGTGGCCAGGATTTTCCTCAACTGCACCAAAAATACTGAATTGACGGCGCACCATTTCGCTCGTACATTCACTCTCGCCTCTCAACAAAAAATGAATCGGAACCCGGTCGAGACGGTAATCGGCCGGGGACGCAACCTGGGGAATCGACACTGTCGATTGGCAACCACCATCACATTCATCATCAAGAAACTGGAAACTGAGAACCGGCACTCATGAAAGCAACAAACCCATGGATCACATACCGCACCCGGTTTCTAGTCCAAGCCAAGCAGCTCGCCACCAGCCTCACCTTCACCGACGTTCTCGGTCGGCAACACTCCGGACGCAAGGGCGACTACCTCGTCGAATCCTCCGACGGCGTTCTCCGCATCGCTCCCCGTCAGATCTTCGAAGACATTTATGTACCCTTGCCGGCGGGCGAGACTCCAGAGCAGACCACGGCTCCGCAGCGGCCCGAAGCGCCGCCGCGATACGAATCTTTGCGGCAGCGCGCGACCACTCTCTCGCTCCCGCCTCACCTCACCCGCAAGTCTCCCCAACCCTACCGCGACCGCGGTTCTCCCAGCCCCGGCCTACGCTCTCTCTAGCCGATCGGAAAGTCGGTAGCCGTACAAAAAGGGGAGGCGCACGACTTCACCTCCCAAGCCATAAGTCCACCAAATCAACGCAGGCTCCCGCCGCCGAGGGGAGAGCCCTGCCGACCACTGGCAACTGGCCACTGGCAACTGGCAACTGTTCTTTCTTGTGAATGCACCATGAATTCCTCTTGTGGAAAACCAACCCTTCACCCCGTACCAAGCCCGTCATTGCTGAGGATACAACCTATGGTGTTTCCCTCTTGACAGGCACAATAAGCGGGAGTAACTTTGCATTCCCATAGCCGTTTTAGAAGCCCGCCTCGCGGGAACGGGGCGGGTTTCGTGGAAGAGACTAGTTCAGGAAAAACCTACGGGAGGGCACCCGGCCAGAGGTGACCCGGTGCCCTGCCGTAAACACTAAGAGAGTAATGAGTTAAGTGCGGTGGCCGTTCCCCCGATCCTCCCCCGGGGTGAACGACTAATTGACTCGTTTTGTACTGAAATGCGGTTTCAGTATTGGCCGAAGCCCGAAAGCTGAAGCCCGAAGCCCGTTTTGAGGAGCCCTGGATGGAAGCTTTAACTCGACTTGTCGCCGATTCGCTAGCCCGGCACGGCCTTGATCGCCCCGTCGACCCACGCCGCCTGCAGTGGTCGCGCTGGTTCCGGTGCGATTCCCCTCGCAGCCTCCTGGTCGTCCCCAGCAAGCCCGGCATCTTCGCCCTCGCCGAGGAAATCGCCGGGAATGTGGCGCGGGCGCCCTCGCCCGCGACTTCATCCGCAAGTGATGTTTTGGGCAGCGGGATTTTGGATGGCGCAGTCTTGGGTATCCCAACGCTTGGGTCTTTGGGTGGCGCAGCGCTTCAGCGCTGCGATTCACTGCCGCTGAGGGATGCGGCTTTAGCCGCTGAGGTTAAGCCCGTCCGCCGCATGCTCGCCGTCCTCCAGTTCTGCGAGGACGACGACATGGCCTTCGTCCTCGACCGCATGTTCACGCGCATCAATCCCATGCGCGCCCGTCTGGCTTCTGGACGCTGCTTCCTGCGCTTCGTCGTCATCGAAGACCTGGACCAGCGCTTCAGCATCTGCAACGCCCTCAACCAGTGGATGCTCTCCTCCGCCGAAAAAGCTTCCGGCATACCTGCCGACTTTTCTTCGTCGCTGGAACTAACCAACCCCGCAGACGATGTGGCAGGGTCCAGTGTGGCGCGGACCTGCCCTGAGCGAGAGTCGAAGGGGCCCTCGCCCGCGTTTGCCGCCAGCACCGAAAAGCTAGCCCAAGCAACCCAGCCGATCCTGAAGCCGGATTCCATTCACTCGGCCCCGCATCTCGATTCCGGAGCCGCCAAGAACCTTCACTGTCCTCACCCTCTCCCCTCCGGTTTCTAAACGGAGGGAGTTTGGCAAGGCTCGGGAAGGGCACGGCTTCAGCCGTGCCGGTCAATGCCGCTCGTAGATGTGGGCTTTAGCCCCTGAGGTGGCTCAGGGCTTGTTGAGACGAAGAGATCGATCGAAGTAACGATGACCCAGCCGCCAACGACGGCGGCATTCATTAGCCCCGGACGTAAGTCCGGGGTCGAAAAGCTAGACGACCCAGCCCCAAAGGGGCGAAAGAAAAGCTCTTTACAAGAACCGTTGCACCCCGAACAAATTCCCGTTCGGGCACGGCCTTAATTCCCGCGTCCACCCCCAGGGACGCCGAATCGGCCCTTGTTGAATAGAATCTAACTATTAATGGAGAGAGCAATGCCTGAAGTCAAAACCACTACCGTTGAGGCCACTGCGGCCACCCCTGTAACCCCTAATAAGAAGAAGGCCCCCGGCCTCTCCTTCCGCCGCTTCTTCACCAAGCCCGGCGTCTCCCCCTACGACGAACTCGAGTGGGATCTCCGCCTCGCTCAGATCACCGACGCCCAAGGCAACGTGATCTTCGAACAGAAAGATGTCGAAGTCCCCAAAGACTGGTCCATGACCGCGACCAACATCGTGGCCAGCAAGTACCTGCATGGCAAGGTCGGCACTCCCGAGCGTGAGACCGGAGTCCGCCAGCTCGTCACCCGCGTTGCCGAAACCATCCGCAATTGGGGATTGGCTCAGGGCTACTTCAAAACTCCCGAAGACGGTGCCACATTCCACGACGAACTCGTCCACATCCTCGTCCGCCAGTACGCTGCCTTCAACTCGCCCGTCTGGTTCAACGTCGGCTGCGACCGCATCGAGCCCAATTCCGACGCCCGCAACTGGCACTGGAACGCTCAGACCCAACAGGTCGAGTTCGGCGTTACCGGCTATAGCAAGCCCCAATGCTCCGCCTGCTTCATCAACTCGGTGAAGGATTCCCTCGACTCCATCCTCACTCTCGCCAAGACCGAAGGCATGCTCTTCAAGTGGGGCAGCGGCACCGGCACCAATCTCTCCCCGCTGCGCTCCTCCACCGAAGGTCTAAGCGGCGGAGGCACCGCCAGCGGCCCGCTCAGCTTCATGAAAGGTTTCGACGCTTTCGCCGGAGTCATCAAGTCCGGCGGCAAGACCCGCCGCGCCGCCAAGATGGTCATCCTCAACGTCGACCATCCCGACATCGTCGAGTTCATCGAGTGCAAGCAAAAAGAAGAAGCCAAGGCCCACGCTCTCGTCGCCATGGGATACGACGGTTCGCATCCCGACTCCGACGCCTACTCCTCCATCTTCTTCCAGAACGCGAATAACTCCGTCCGCGTAACCGACGACTTCATGTACGCCGTAGTCCGCGACACCGACTTCTCCACCAAGTCCGTGCAAAACGGCCGCGTCATGCAAACTTTCAAGGCCAAGGATCTGTTGAAGGAGATTTCCGAAGCCACCTGGCACTGCGGCGATCCCGGCATGCAGTACGACACCACCGTCAACCGCTGGCACACCTCGAAGAACACCGCCCGCATCAACGCCAGCAATCCCTGCAGCGAATACATGTTCCTCGACGATTCCGCCTGCAACCTCGCTAGCCTGAATCTGCTGAAGTTCGCGCCCAACGGCACCTTCGACGTCGAAGCCTACCGCCACGCCGTCGACATCCTGATCACCGCCCAGGAAATCCTCGTCGACAACGCCGGCTATCCCACCGAAATGATCATGCGCAACTCGCACGACTACCGCCCATTGGGATTAGGCTACGCAAACCTAGGCGCGCTCCTCATGGCCGCCGGACTCCCCTACGACTCGGACGCCGGCCGGGACTACGCCGCCTGCGTAACCGCAATCATGTGCGGCGAAGCCTACCTGCAATCCTCTCGCCTAGCCGAACTCTGCGAGCCGCTAACGCCCGCCACTGAAGCCACAAAAAAGAATCTAGCCGAAACCAATCTAGGCGCCGGCATAGCCCGTGGGGGAGCGGCCGACTCGCCCGCGCAGGAGCGAAGCTCCGCCACCATGCCCGGCGGTGCCTGCCCCGGCTGGTACATCAATCGCGAACCATTCTTAGACGTAATCCGCATGCACCGCGCCTCTGTGAACAACATAAATAAAACAAACGTCCCCACCCCGCTCTACGAATCCAGCAAGCAGTGTTGGGACGAAGCCCTCGCCCACGGCGAAAAACACGGCTACAGAAACTCCCAGGTAACCGTCCTGGCCCCCACCGGCACCATCGGTTTCATGATGGACTGCGACACTACTGGTGTAGAGCCCGATCTGGCGCTGGTGAAGTACAAGAAACTCGTGGGCGGGGGGATGATTAAGATTGTCAACAACACTGTGCCGACGGCGTTGTTCAAGCTTGGGTACGATCACGATCAGGCGAACGCGATCGTCAGCTACATCGATGCCACCGGCACCATCGAAGGCGCGCCGCACATCAAAGACGAGCATCTTGCCGTCTTCGATTGCTCGTTCAAGCCGGCCAAGGGAACGCGGTCGATTGCTTACATGGGGCATCTGCGGATGATGGCGGCTACGCAGCCGTTTATCTCCGGGGCTATATCGAAGACGGTCAATCTTCCGGAGAACGCATCGGTCGAAGACATCATGGAGGCTTATCTGCAGGCCTGGAAGCTTGGCCTGAAAGCCGTCGCCGTTTATCGTGACGGCTGCAAGAAGTCGCAGCCGCTCTCGGCGGCGGGGACTAAGACCGCTAACTCCAGTAAAGAGGACTCGCGGGCGGGGGCGCCCGCGCCACAGGAAGAAGAGAACCTGAACGGGCCTCCGCGGGCGGTGCGGCACAAACTGGCTGGAGAGCGCATGTCGGTGACCCACAAATTCAAGGTGGGTGACCACGAGGGCTATCTTACCGTCGGGCTTTATCCGAACGGCGAGCCGGGCGAGATCTTCATCACCATGGCCAAAGAAGGCTCGACGGTTAGTGGCCTGATGGACAGCTTTTCCTGTGCCGTCTCGATTGCTCTCCAACACGGCGTGCCGCTAAAGCTATTGTGCGAAAAGTTCGCACACACGCGCTTTGAGCCCAGCGGTTGGACGGGAAATGACGATATCGGCTTTGCCAAGTCGATCATGGACTACATCTTCCGCTGGCTGCAGTTGCGTTTCCTCACCGGCCAGCAGCAGATGCTGTTCGACAACTTGCGGCCCAAGTCCTGGTCCGCGCCCGGTACGGCAGGGACTGACGATCTGAACGGGTCGATGGATGCGAGAGCCCAAGGCCCCGAACGTAGAACCGGGTCTGTTCATGCCGCCGACGCCCTCTCCAGTCTGATCGACTTGGGCGATGCGCCAAGTTGCAGCTTCTGCGGCAGCATCATGACCCGCAACGGCAGTTGCTACCGCTGCGGGAGTTGCGGGAGCACGAGCGGGTGCAGCTAGCCGTGGCTGGGTATTCGATTGTGCGGGCAATGGCCCCTTGAAGGGAGTATTTATGAGTGGCAAGTTGTTCGTCGAGAGGCGACCAGAGGAAGGCGATTACGCAATCCGAAGGCCGGGTGCTGAGAGAATCAGCGGTCACGAGTCAACGCAGGCGGAAGCGATCGAAAGAGCCAGGGCGATCGACTCAAATGCAGCCGTTCTTGTAGAGCGCGTCCGCTATACCGACAGAGGCCATCCGGACAAGTGGCGCAGGCCTTAAAGCTCAGCTAAGAAAATCATGGGATCAGCGCGAAAGAATGCTAAGGTCACGCTGATTGTCGAGTGACCTAGCTGAAGACGAACTGATAGACTTCTGTAGGTAGGTTAGATGCGTTATTTGCTTACGCTTCAGACGCAATGAGGACTCCCTCGGTCCTCGTGTCCTAGGTAGGCGCGTAAGCGGAGTTGCCCAAGAGATTCCAGCCGAAGCACTATTTCCCCTTCATTTTCGGGAACGGGAAGCCGGTGCGTTAACGTGCAAAAACATTTTGAGCTACCAATCGGAAGTGTTTGGAGTTATCATTTCCCGAAATTCGCTTTTTATTCGCCAATAACGGCGGGAATCTACAGAAAGTTGCTAATATGAACTCGATGGCGATTGCAGACGAAAGTGATGTGAAGCAGGAGCAAATGAAGGCAGGCGACAGGCGTGAGCGCGCGATAGACATCTACTTTTCAGCCGATGTTGAGACCGACGGGCCCATACCTGGCCCGTTCTCGATGCTTTCGTTCGCGCTAGTGTATGCAGGTGCCTTTGACGGTGAACATTTCACCCCACCCCAGGACTACCAGCGGACTTTCTATCGCGAACTCAAACCCGTCTCGGCGGATTTTCAGCCAGAGGCGCTCCGTGCTAACGGCTTGGACAGAGGCAGACTGCTCAGAGAGGGTGAATCTCCGGAGTTGGCAATGACGGAGGCTTGTCGCTGGATCAAAGGGATTACGGGCGATGCGAAGCCAGTGCTCGTGGCTTACCCCTTAAGCTTCGATTGGGCTTGGCTTTATTGGTATTTTGTTAGGTTTGCCGCGGAGGGGTCACCATTCAACCACTCCCTCTGCTTCGATATGAAGACCGCCTTCGCAGTGAAGGCGTCTGTTCCCATCTCCGAGGCTGGCCGGTCGAAGCTCCTTCCCTCCCTTCGGCCTCAGCGTAAGCACACGCACCACGCCCTCGAGGACGCGATAGAACAAGCGGAGATTTTTTCTAAAATCTTCCAGTGGGAGGGAATACATGGGAGAAACACTTGACCGTCGGCGAGTAGAAACGGCGAAGCGCATTGAGGCTCTTCGCGGGGAGTTGCCCCGAGCGGAACAGCTTTGCGGCAACACAGCCTGTGTCTACATGACGGGCTCTTTTGGGCGTAGCGAGGCGAGCACTCATAGCGATCTCGACGTGTTTATAGTGGGTCTCGGCACCCACGAAACTCCCGCGCTGTCTCGCCTAAACCAAATCCTGGTTAAGGCGGATCTCATTGAAGCCAACAAGAAACTAGGCCTCCCTGAGTTTTCGGCGGACGGCGAATATCTCACCCATCACACTGTCGCAGAGTTGCTCGACACTCTGGGTAAGCCGGAAGATGACGCCAACAATACGTTCACGGCCCGATTACTTCTCTTGCTCGAAAGCACGCCACTGGTTGGAGAATCGGCCTACCGTCGAATCGTCGATGATGTGATCGCATCCTACTGGAGAGACTATCAGGACAATAGGAATAACTTCGTCCCGGCGTTTCTGGCGAACGATATTCTCCGGATGTGGAGAACATTTTGCGTGAACTATGAGGCTCGCACCCAAAGCGTGCCAGCCGAGAAACGGGCCAAGCGAAGCGTAAAGAATTACAAGCTGAAACACAGTCGGCTGTTGACCTGTTACTCGGGATTGCTCTACTTGCTTGCGGTGTTCTCCAAGAATGGAACAGTCAGTCCCACTGATGCCGCAAGCATGATAGCCCTCAGCCCAACACGGCGACTTGAATGGATGCTTTCGCAGCCTGAACTAGCCGACGCGAAAGAAACGATTGGCAAGCTTATTGGGGGCTATGAGCGATTCCTCGGCAACACCGACGCGTCCGAAGACGAGCTCGTGACAAGATTCCTGGACAAGCGGAGAAAGAAAGAGTACTCAGACTCAGCCTTTGAATTTGGAGATTTGGTTTTCGCAGTATTCAATAATGTCGGAAGCGGCAACCGGTTCCACCGCCTTCTAGTGGTGTAGTGGGCTCCTCGGTCGGTTCCGCGTGTAGTTGTGCCGTCGCTGTGGCGCTCGGTTCCATTTCTCGGGGGCTTGCGGCACCCTTCGGCGCGCTTCGCTTGCTCAGGGCAGGCTCAAGAACTGAAGTCGTGCCCTTCCCGAACTTGCTAGTCGCTAGCGATGGCGAGTTGCGTTGATGGGTTCAACGCCGCGAGGGCGGTCTCGATCTCTTCGTTAATTTCTGATTCTTCGACTCTGCTTTCCAGAATGATAGGAGCATCTGCCGGCAGGAGGTGGGAGACTTTCTGAAAGGCGAGAATCGATTCGAGGCTTATGGGATCGTGCTTGCTTTGGGTATTCACTTCGCTGACGTGAAGCTGCTTGATGCGGTTGCGAAAGCGCTGCAAGATCGCCCAGGCTTCGCTCATGGTGGGATCGACCTGGCGGGCGTGCCCGATGTCGAAACACAGGGACGCATGCGGCAGCAGATCGAAGAATTTGGCGAGGTCTGCTGCGGTTTGTCCAATCGGCTTGCGCTTGTCCATGTTTTCGATACACAGGCAATCTCCGAGGCAGGCCCAGTCGGAGGGAGTGTGCATGGCATCGGGATGCACGATGATCGGCCACCTGCGGGCGGCGACTTGCTTGAGAAGTTCTAGCGCGATCGGCTCGTAGGATTGTTCCATCGCGCTTGGGGCGTGAAACGAGATGTATTGGAAGCGGCTTAGGTCCAATTGTCCTAGCTGCTGCACCAGCGGGGCCAGTTCCTCCTGCCTGAGAGCGGACAACTCTACGGCGTTAACATTCTTGTCGGATAACATGTGGAGTGCGTGGCGGAAATCGCCTGCGGCTAGCGCGTCGGTGGAAGATCCAATGCGTTTCATTTAGCCATTCTAGCGGACGCTGCCCGCGCCGTCCTTACGGACTCGGTTCCATTTCTTGGGGGCTTGCGGCACGACTGAAGTCGTGCCCTTCCCGAGCCCTTCCACCTTAACCTACGCAACGCTACGTGTAATAATTTACACATGGCAACTAATCTGGCTTTGGACGATGCGCTGATTGAAGAGGCGCGGCGGGCGGGGAAGCATAAGACCAAGAAAGAGGCGGTCACCGCGGCGCTGGAGGAGTACGTCCGGCGGCGGAAGCAGGTTCGCATCCTGGAGGCGTTTGGCAGTTTTGAATTTGAT
>CABDYC010000085.1_pt1 | contig 10445 bp, 8 predicted proteins | sample 3421511 | NCBI WGS metagenome assembly CABDYC01 (sample SAMEA5534336, study PRJEB31848) | metagenome | biome: tundra; feature: field; material: soil | place: USA | collected 2013-05 | depth 0.15 m | reverse complement strand
CCCGCTGGTGTGGGGGGCGGGGGAACAATGGTTCTTGAGGGGTCGGCAATGCTGCCGCTTTCCAGCCGGCGCAGGTCGCGCGCGGAATCGGCGGAGGGCGGTGGGGCGACGACCGAGGGCGCGGGCAGGCTGAGTTTCGAATTGCGGGAACTGTCGCGCTCGGGCGCGGAAACTGGTGGAGGCACGGCCGCGGCGTTGCTCATCTGCACTCGCGATGGAGAGACTTCGCGGCTGATGGCAGCGGGAGCGGGCGGAATCACGCTGCTGTTGAGTGCTGGAGTGGAACGCGCCTGGTCGCGGGAGATGCGCGTGGAGGCCGGGCCAATCACGTTGGAGTTCAAGACAGGTGCGGCTAGTGTGCGTTCCCGCGAAACATTAGACGCCGGGGCGATGATCCTGGCGTCCAGCGACGGCGCGACGAGGGTGTGCTCGGATCGGACGCTCGGCGCGGGAGGCACGACCGCCGCATTCAGAGCAGGAGCGCTTCGGGATTTATAGGAAGAGATACTGGGAGCCGGCGGCACAACGGCATCGAGGGTGAGCGGGCCGCGGGACTGATCGCGAGTGACATCCCGCGTGACACCGACCGGTGCGGGAGCAATTACGTTGGCGGGAAGACTGGGAGCAGTGAGAGAAGAGTGCAAGCCTTCCGCCGGAGGTGGGCCGGGGTTGGACTTGAAGGCGAGCAAGTTGGCGACTGCGTCCGCGGAAGAAGGAAGTTTAAGGTCGGGAGCGTCGACGACTTTCGGTGCGAGCGAGCTGCCGCGAGCCACGTGAATGGTCTGGGTACGGTGATGTGCTTCCTGGCCGCCGGCGCGGCCGCTGGCACCGGCCCGGGCGCCACCGAGGTCTTCGGTGCGCGGCAGTTCGTCGCCGGAGTAGTAGATCACTTCATAGGGGCTCACCTTGGGTGCAGAGTAGGGGCGGAGGCGGGCAATCTGCCGCGGAAGAACCATGACGACGAACAGTAAGAACGATTCCAGCAACAACGAAGCCACCATGCCCCGGTACGGGAAAAGACCGTGGGGAGCTTCACCGGCCAGGCGTGCACCGGAGCGGGCAAAGGCGGGACGGATCGAGGTGACGAACTCCTGCCAGGGCGAGGACCACTCGACCAGGAGCTTGGGCGCGTCATGAAGCTGGATCGCGTCTTCGAGTTGGAGAGTATCGGTCACGGAGTCTCGTGAGCTGGTTCTGCGTACGGTGGTGCGGTTTGGCCGATGCAGCTAGACGTCCTCCTTCCTCTTGATCTCAATTCTATCGCCCAGAGCGGTTCCAGTTTTGGCCACCGTGTGCCGCGGCAGCTCCAAAACTGAGGCTGCCTGCAGGCGGACCGGCGCGAATCGCCAGGGCCGAAGCTCGCGCTCAAGGTGCACCACCACACCGTCGCGGTCCAGATAGACCACGTCGATGGGGAATCGCATTGCAAGAGTATGAACGCCCCGGCAGGGCCGAATCCAGAGGCCGCAGCCATTACGGAAGTCACCTTCGGAAGCGCCCAACAGGCCACGCAGCCGGGACCAGTGCGTCTCCGCCACAGCGAGGCCAGTGGCGAGATAGAGCTGGCGAGTTTGGTTGAAGGCCTGGCCCTGCGGGACCAATCCCGGCATGACGACTCCTGACTTCCTCTGTTGGATGCGCCCCAGTGGCTTTTCACTTCGCGCTTATTATTTTGAAACGAGCGAGTGATAGGCCTGAATGAGTGCTGGACCAACCGTGACGAAGAGGAACGGCACCAGAATGAAGATAACGAGGGGAGGTACCATCTTAATGGTGGTTTTGGCGGCCTGCTCTTCCGCGCGCTGACGGCGGGCCGTGCGCAAAGAGTCGGAGTGAACCCGCAAAGCTTGAGCCACGCTGGTGCCGAAGCGATCGGTCTGGATCAAAGTGCCCACCAGAGAGCGAATGTCATCCACACCGGTGCGGTCGACCAGATTGCGCAGAGCCTCGGCACGGGGCTTGCCGGCGCGCATCTCCAGGTTGACGAGATGAAATTCGTCGCTGAGGTCGGGATGGGCGTGATGCAAGTCCTTGCCGACCCGCATTAACGCCTGGTCCAGCGCCAATCCGGCTTCCACGCAAATCACCGTGAGATCGAGAGCGTCGGGCAGGGCGATGCGGATGCGCTGCTGGCGGTCCTTGATCATGCGCTTCAGGAAGAAGCGGGGGATGAAGAAACCGAGTGCAGGCACGCAGACCAGCAGGGGCAGACTGGTAAAACCGGAAAAGGCCACAACACCGGCCAAGCCCAGAAAGGCCAGCACTAGACGGGCGCCGAAATAGTAGCTGACGTGGCGGGATTCGCGAAGTCCCGCCTGGATAAGCCAGGCGCGGGTGCGGGAGACGTCGGCGGGCGAGAGCGGAATGGCCTTGCTGATGGGATCGAGGGCCTGCTCCAGACGCTCTCTTACCTTCAGCGCAGGCTTCTCCGGAGAGTGGGCTGGCTGTCCGCCGAGAGCGCGCAGGCGGGCTCCCAGCACAGAACTGGGCGTGGCGGCGGCCGCGCCGAAGGCGAACACCACCAGCACGACGGTCACGAACACGACGATGGTCAGAATCATCAACGGCATTGCTATACCTGGATCTTAATAATCTTGCGGATCACGAAATAGCCAATAGTTTGCAAGGCAATACTGACCACCAGCAGAGTATGGCCAATGGGATCAGAAAAAAGAGGCCGAACAAAATCCGGACTGAACACCAGAAGAATCGCCACCACGGCCGGCGGCATGGCCATGAGCAAAGCCATGGTAAGGCGGCCTTGCGCGGTGTGAACCCGCACCTGACGCTGAATCTTGAAACGCTCGCGGATCACGTAGGACAAGTTATCCAGGATTTCGGCGAGGTTGCCGCCGGTTTCGCGCTGCAGCATGACGGCGGTGACAAAGAACTTCACGTCCACCAGGGGCACGCGCTCGGTGAGGTTCATGAGAGCATCGCGGACCGGCATACCGAACTTCTGTTCCTCGTAGAGTTGGCGAAATTCACTGGCCAAAGGTTCGGAGATTTCGTTGGAAATCATTTCCAGAGCGGTAGTGAAGGCGTGTCCGGCGCGGACGGCCCGGGCTAGAGTGTCGATCGCCTCGGGGAAAAGCTCTTCGATCTTTTCGAAACGCTTCTGGCGGCGGTAGGACACAAACGCATAGGGAAGGAACGCGCCGATGACCAGGGCGGCCCAGGCGATGGCAGGATTTCTGCTCCAGACTAAAGCCGCGACTCCGGCTAGAGCGCCGCAGAGCAGGCACAATACGAGAAAGTTGCCCGCGCGAAATTTCATGCCCGCCTGCAACAACGCTTCCTGTATGGCCGAAACCCGCGCCGAGCGGCGCAGCAGAGTGTCGAGGGCGGGGATCTTGCTGAGCTGTTCGTCGCGCAGCAGGGCGAGTTCTTCGTCGGGCTCGCGCTCCGGCGCTTTCTGCACCGTAGCCAGACGATCTTTGATAAGGCGAGCCTGGGCGCGGCGCTGGTCGAGCAGGGATCCGGCGGCGAAGGTTGCGAGAGCAACCACCAGGAACACGAGAAGCGCGATTAAGAGTGCGGACATAAGCAATGGCTCTGCAATTCCAAATTCACTGGAACGGTATTCCTCAAATCTCAGTCCTCGATTCAAATAGCGCCGGGCGTAAACGCGCGCCCGAAGTGGCCAGCCGATCGGCAAATAAAGGGCGGAATCCGGTGCCGCGGAAGGTGCCGCGCACCTTCCCGCTTTCGTCAATGCCACGCCGTTCAAACACGAAAATGTCCTGCATGGAGATGGATTCGTCGTCCATGCCGGTAACCTCGGAAATCGAGATCACCTTGCGGGTGCCGTCCGACAAGCGGGCGACTTGCACGACGGCATGAACAGCGGAGGCAATTTGGTGGCGCACGGCGCGCTCGGGGATGTTGAGATTCGCCATCGAGACCATATTCGCCACGCGGGCCAGCGCGTCGCGCACGGAATTGGCGTGGACCGTGGTCAGGGAACCCTCATGGCCGGTATTCATGGCCTGCAACATATCGAAGGCTTCTTCGCCGCGGACCTCGCCGACCACGATGCGGTCGGGACGCATACGCAGGCTGTTGATAACCAACTGGCGCTGGCGGACCGCGCCTTTGCCTTCAATGTTGGGCGGGCGGGTTTCGAGACGGACTACATGCTCCTGCTTAAGCTGCAGTTCGGCGGCGTCTTCGATGGTGACGATGCGCTCCACGTTGGGGATGTAGCCGGAAAGCACGTTGAGCAAGGTGGTCTTGCCGGCGCCGGTGCCGCCCGAGATCAGCAGGTTCAAACGCCCTTTCACCATGGTGGACAGAAGTTCGAGCATGGCCTCGGTCAGGGTATGGTTCTCGATCATGTTGCGGGCCGTGACCGGCTCGCGTCCGAAGCGGCGGATGGAAAGGCAGGCGCCGTCCAAGGCGAGGGGAGGAATAATCGCGTTCACGCGGGAGCCATCGGCCAGGCGGGCGTCGACCATGGGAGACGATTCATCGACGCGGCGGCCCACGCGGGAAACGATGCGCTCGATGATCTGCATGAGGTGCTGGTTGTCTTTGAAGGACAAGCCGGTCAATTCCAGCTTGCCAGCGCGCTCGATATAGACCTTATCAAAGCGGTTGACCAGAATATCGGAGATGGTGTGGTCCTTGAGCAGGGGTTCGAGCGGACCGAGACCGAAGATTTCGTCCAGGATTTCACGCGACAGCCGCTCGCGCTCGGCGAAGCTGAGGGGGACGACTTCGTTGTTGACTGCGTTGCGGATGAGGACGAGAACTTCTTCGCGGGCCGAGTCGCCGGTACTGCGGCCCAGTTTTTCCAGGTCCAGGCGGTCGAGGATTTTGCGGTGCAGGTCTGCCTTTACCTGCTGGTACTCGCTGTGCTCGAAAGTCTGCAGATTGGCCATGTCTTATACCGTCTTAAACAGCGACCAGGCAGCACGTTTCACCTCGACGTCATTGTGGGTCAATTCTTGCGCCAGCCCGGAAAAACAACGGGCGATCTCAGTGTGACTTTGCTCCATAACCGGTGTACCCCGATCAATGGACGAGGAGATGGCGAAGTACTGATTGGGGACACGCCACAACAATTTGACGCCGGCAGCGTTTTCCGCATCCGCCTCGCTGAAGCCGGGCACTTTGCGGAAACGGTTGAGGACCAGCCGCAGGCGTTCGCGGTTGCCGGTTTCTCCCAGGTACTGTTGCACGCGAGCCGCACTCCACAGGGAGGCCACGTCGGTGCAGGCGACCAGCAGTACGCACTCCGACAAATTGGCGACCAGGCGGCTGGCGGCATCGAGGCGTGAGGAGTTGTCCACGACCACGTAGCGGTAGTGCGTTACCAGCATATCGAACAGCCGGACAAACTCCGCCGTCGAGGGTTCGATGGCGGCGGGGGCATTGCTTCCCGCCAGCAACTGCAGACCGCCGCCATGCCGGGTCATGAAACTCTCCAGCAGGGAACTGTCCATGCGGTGGAGGTTGCGAGTGGCGTCAGCTAAGTTAAACAAGGGCTTGAGATTCAAATGTAAGGAAGTGTGTCCGAGAGGGGCGAGGTCCACGAGAGCGGTGTTGCCATGGGCTGACTGCAGAGCGAGGGCGAGGTTGACGGCCACCGTCGTGGCCCCGCTGCCGCCCTTGGCATTGACGACGGAAAACACCTTGCCACGCGGACCTTCCTTCTGCACCCGGCGCTGGGCTGTAGTCAGGCGAACAAAAGCTTCGAGAAGGTCGGTGGTGGTGGTGGGGCGCTCGATGAACTCGCGAGCGCCGGCGCGCATGGCATTCACGATGACCTGCGGCTGGTTGAGATTTCCGATGGCGAATACGGCCGAGTCGGGGAGTTCCTGGTGCAGAAGTTCAATGGCGCGCATGGCCATGGGGGGATTATCACCCGGAATGTCGATCAGCAGGACGTCGGGGTTGGCGGCTTGCACGCGCCGCGTGACCGGATCCGATGCCGCAACCGGGAAACTGGCGCAGGTATGAACCGTGCGGGCGACGCTGGTGCCGTCCACTAACACCTGGAGCACGGTGCGCTGCTCATTGTCAGTGGCCACGATGACGACCGAAAGCTCGGGCATAGCCTACGACTTCTCCCACTCCCCGAATTCCAATTCCACGTGCTTCCTCTTTGCTCTGCGCCGAGGTTCAACCGGATCACCGCGCCCACGGGGTTACTTCCCCGAAGGTTTGCTGCCATCGAAATTCTCGTTGTTCAAGAAGGGCTTCGGATTCGTTGGCCCGGGCGGCGTTTCGGTATTGGGCGAGACCCGGTGCACGGTGCACAGGACCATCAGTTCCGAATTACTCTTCTGCAAGCTCTTGCTCTTGAAGAAATTACCCAGGATCGGAATGTTCCCCAGGCCGGGGACCTTGTTCCAAATATCGGTGACGCGATTGTCAATCAAGCCGGCGATGATGAAGCTTTGCCCATCCCGCAACTCGAATTCGGTTTCCGCTTTGCGCGTGCTCAAAGCGGGGACGGTGAAGCCGGAAATGGTAAGCGCGTCGGCGAAATCCAGTGTGCTGACCTCAGGGGCGACGGTGAGGTGAATGTTGCCGTTGGGCATGATCACGGGGGTGAACTCGAGCTTCACGCCAAACTCCTTGAAGGAGATGGTGACGGCGGTGAATCCCTGTCCAGGCTGCACGATGGGGAAGGGGAACTGGCCGCCTGCGAGGAAACTGGCTTTCTTGCCATTGACGGCGATGAGGTTGGGTTCGGCCAGAATCTGGAGAAGGTTCTTGGTCTGCAGCGCCTCAATCACGGCGCCCAAGTGGATATTGGGCTGGAATAGAAACATGTTGAGAACATTGCTGACCGTTTGGTTGGCTTGAAACGGTGGACTTAGTCCTTGAGTTTGGCTGATGGACTGGGAGGCGAAGCCGCCGTATTGGCCGGTGGTAGCGGTTCCGATAACATTGCCTGCGCCGGTAGAGAAGAAGTTGGCCCCAAGTTGGGTAAGGGCGGAGCGGTCGACCTCGGCGAACTTCACTTCCAGCAGGATTTCCTGAGCGCCCACGGGACCGAAGGTGAGCACGTTGACAACATTCTTGGAATAAGCGGCGGCAAGTTCTCCAGCGCGCTTGGCGACATCCTCCGTAGTAACGTGGCCAGAAAGAACGATGGCGGCACGCGAAGGCGTGACGGTGATCTGTTCCTCGGGGAAGACGCGATGTTCTTCTTCGGCGCACGCGCTGACATCAACGTCCACGCGGAGATCAAAGCTGCGCGAGCGTTCCAGTTCGTCCCAGATGAGCAGGGAGACTTCGCCGGGGGCTCGCCCGTGGACCAGAATCTGGGTGGGAGTAATTACCGTGGCGTAGGCGACGCTGGGATCGGTCACCGAGATGCGCTTGAGGCGCTCCGTGGTGTTGATGAGCAGAGATTTGTCGACCATGACGCGCAGCGGAGCCGAACCTTGCGGCTGGCCCGTCTGCGGCGGCAGAGTGGTCTGGGTGGCGGCCGGTGGGGTTGGTTCCGCGCTGGATTGAGTCGCGGGCTGCTGCGGCCCAGCCTCGGCCAGGGCGAACCCCGGCCGGGCGATCACCGGGAGTAGAAACGACAGTGCGACAGCTACGAAAAGCGTCGTGCGAACCTTCATCGTGTGATTCCTCTCCACATGAGGAAACCTGCTATGCCGCCTATGCCGCGTATCTCCGACTACTTGGGCTCTTCACCACTCTGTTCCGGAAACTTGACGATGTCCGGCTTCTTGTCACCTTGATAGACCTCGACACTGAGGACCGAAGGAGAGGGAGGCGGTTGCTCAGTCTTCTTCTGCTGCTTTACGGGACGAATCGGCGCCCGCGGCGGAGCTGCGGAAACGGTGCCGCCCTTGTACAGACCCTTGGCATTGGCTGCGTCCACGGGATCCTGATGCGTGTCGAGCGGGTTGCGCAGGGAGAGTTGAATCTTGCCTTCGGAACTGGCCAGGGTCAGACGTTCGGCGTCCTCGGGCGAAGCCAGAAGCGTGATCACCGGAGTGCTCTGAGCGTCACCGGCGGCATTTCGTTCCAGGGTATGGCCGGAGGCAATTACGGCCACATTCTGCAAGACGGTAGTGGTTTGGGGCTCCGAGCTGCCGTTGGGGGTTCCGGTGAGGAGTATGTCGACGCGGGTTCCCGGACCGACGAAACCAGCTACGGAAACCACCTCATTTACCCGCACCGAGACGGCGCGCATCCCTGGTGGAATCAGAGAAGGCAAACCGGATCCGGCATTTTCCGGAGCCAGCTTGCTGGGCAAAATGAATTCGCCCTTCGCAATGGGGATGATCACGCCGCGGCCCAGCACCTGAGACTTCTTGCCGTAAGCTCCGGCGGGCAGACCAGAGGCAGGGAACCTGGCGGTGCGCACGTCATGTTCTTCGATCCTGGTTCCGACCTGAATGTCGTCGGCGGCCACGACCACGTCCGCGCCGGCCTCGTTGTTCGACGGGCCTCTCCCTTGCAGGTTCTTGTAGACGAGGGCACTGACCAAGGCTCCCAAAGCCAAGGCCAGAACTCCGATCATCAACAAACGAGTGCGGTTCATAGTGCTCCATCAGGACAAGCAAAGACGATTGTCCTCGCCGTCAGCAGGCGAGAGTCGCCTTGGTTGCGCTGCGCCGTGCAGATTCTTTACTGAATCGAACTGGCGACGTTGGAGAAAACATTGTTTGCGTTCGAGCCGATTAGCCGAATGGTGCCAACCACGATCACAAGGATCACGGCTAGCATCACAGCATATTCCGCAATATCCTGTCCTTCTTCCTCGCGCCACAATCTCCAAAGATGATCCATAGTTCCCAGCCTCCTAAGACAACATCAAGTTTCCGAAACAGCCTCAAAGCAGATCAAAGGCCCATGGCCTCCAGGGACTTACATCCTCTTCACTCGCACTGCGCTGCGGGGAGATTTGTCCCGAAAATGATCCAACTCATAATAACCCGCAAAATGCTCCAAGAGGTGTAATTTCTTGCATACCGACAGTAACTGCGGTGCGGCCTTCGCACCGGTCCCATCCCGGAGGCTCTTGCGACGGCGGTGTAGCTGAAGCGGGCTCCGCCCGTATGGCGTGAGGAGACGCAGTCAGGACAACCGCCTGGGCGTCTTCGTAGGTGACCATCCATGCTGGGGACGCACGCAAACCAGTGGCGAGGGCGGAATCCCGAGGAACCAGCACCGTATCGATGTTCCAACCCTGGAGAGTCTGCTGCCAGGCGCCTTTGAACTGATAGGTGTCCGCGAACTGATCCAGCAGATGTTGTCCATAAAGATCAGCCCGGCCGTCGATGAAGACGGGAGTGGAAGGGTAAAGCCTCCAGATCAGGTAACCGCCCCAGTCGTAGTGGTTGAAGATTCGTCCGGAGGGTGAGTGGGTCTGAAGAAATGCCACCGCACCGGCAGGGAAGCCCTGCATCTCAGACTGGGGCTGGCGCTGGATCACCTGGACGATGTGGACACAAGCAAAGACAGCCATTGCCAGCGCGATCACACCGTTGAGCAAAGTGCGAGACGCAGCAGGCGGACGCCGCGGCCGGGAGCTCCTGGGCCATTTCCCGAGCCGCCTGGAGACGAGCGGAACCGCGATCAAGACGCACAACGGCATCATGCGAATCGAACAGAGGCCGGCAAACAGGCTGACGAGTAACAGAAGGATGTCCCGCGGGCGCACTTCAAGGCAAGACCAACTGAGAGTCGCGAACGTGCCCAGCACGACGAGCAGGAAAGGCCAGGACTCGGCATGATGGAAGTTGGGCGAGGCCCATTCGGCGATGTAGTTCTGCATGGCGGTTGAACGAAGGGTTTCAATCGGGTAGGAGAACAGGCGCAGACCGTTGGGGTTCAGGGGCACAAGCAGGAGGTCAAGCAACAGTATGAACGCCGCAGTCCGCAGGCTCGGCGCTCCTTGTTCGGGATGGAATCCGAGCACGTGTTCGATCCATTCCCCTGCCAGGAATAAGGCCGAAAGGGCCAACCCCAGAGCGAATCCGGCGTGCAGATTCACCCAGAGAAGCGTAAGGGGGAGAGTCCACCAAAGAAGCTTGGGCTTGCGTTCGGAGCGCTCGAGAATCAGCAGCCACAGACTGGTCAACAGAAGAGAAAGAACCTGAGGACGCACGCCCCAGACGGGTGCAGTGGCCCAGGCTGCGCCGAGCGTGGCCACGCCCGCAACGTAGGGAGCGGGGCCGCAGCGCAAGTAAAGCAAGAAGAACGCCGCACCGAGTACCGCGGCAAAGATCAGGATCAACCCGCCCCATCCTGTGGAGCGCTCGATCTGGTATAGCAGAAGCTCGGTAAGCCACTCATGCGTAACCCAGGGTTGTCCGGCACGAGTGTAAGAAAAGGGATCCGTGTGAGGAACGCTTTTGTGCTCGGCAATGTACTGCCCGGTCTTGAGATGCCACCAGACGTCAGGATCGGCGACATTGCGCGCCGCCATGGCGAAGAAGCCGAGGAACAGCACTGCCAGGAAGACGCGT
>CABDYC010000082.1_pt1 | contig 10498 bp, 12 predicted proteins | sample 3421511 | NCBI WGS metagenome assembly CABDYC01 (sample SAMEA5534336, study PRJEB31848) | metagenome | biome: tundra; feature: field; material: soil | place: USA | collected 2013-05 | depth 0.15 m | reverse complement strand
GGCAGCGCCCGCATGACCGCGAGGCGACAGGGAAACAACTGGGTGCTCAATGGAACGAAGACTTTCTGCACCAACGGCCACTATGCCGACGTGATTGTGGTGCTCGCGGTGACCGACCGTACAGCGCATACGCACGGGCTTTCGGGGTTCATCGTCGAGAAAGACACGAAAGGATTCCGCCCCGGCAAGAAAGAGAACAAGCTGGGGCTGCGAGCCAGCGATACGGCGGAAATGATCTTTGAAGACTGCGTGATTCCGGCGGAGAATCTGCTGGGGAAGGAAGGCGACGGCTTCATCGACGCGATGCGCGTGCTGGATGGCGGCCGTATCTCGATTGCGGCTCTGTCGCTGGGCATGGCGCAGGGCGCGTACGAGGCCGCGCTGAAGTATGCCAAGGAGCGCCGGCAATTCGGCAAGGCAATCGGCGAGTTTCAGGCGATTCAGTGGAAGCTAGCCGACATGGCCACGGAGATTGACGCGGCCCGGCTGCTCACCATGCGGGCGGCGTCGATGAAAGACGCCGGCATGAAGACCACGCTGGAGTCGTCAATGGCGAAGCTCTACGCCAGCGAAGTCGCGGTGAGATGCGCCAACGAAGGCGTGCAGATTCACGGTGGATACGGGTTCATCAAAGACTATCCCGCCGAGAAGTATTACCGCGATGTGAAGCTGTGCACGATAGGTGAGGGGACTAGCGAGATTCAGCGGCTGGTGATCGCGCGGCAGTTGCTGAAGGACTGAGGATCGTCGTTGCGGAGTCAGTTTCCGGTTAGCCGCGATTGGTTCAGAACCCGTATTGGAAGCACGTTACGCTGGCCAGGTTTTGTCTGAACAGGGGTTCTATTGCGGCGATAGACCGCTCGTCGGCCGGGAGCATAACCGGGATCCAACGAGGATGAACCAGATAGCTTGGCCGAGCCAAACCACAGTCATGCCATGGACGTCGAGCCGCAAGTGACCGATGCCAATCCCAAGAATGATAAGTGCAGAAATGACGCAGCCGTAGACGGCGACACCACGGCCGAATCCTCCATTCCGCAGGGCGGAGACGGACCAAAGAATAATTGCGATCGAGGCGCCCACGGAATAAATGCGCGCGAAGGCTTGATTGATCTGAAAAATGCCGTCGATCACAATTTGCCATTGATGCGCGGCGGCAGGAACGTCGCGGCCCATGTGCTTCATAATATCGGGGACGATGAATCCGCTAACCGCCGTGGCGATGACCACGGCGACGCACGCGAAGCCGAAGGTGACGATGGCGGCGAAGCAGATTCGGTCGGCGGCGGCCATGCGCCGTGCGAGGCCGCAAGCACCTAAGAACAGCAGCAGGGCGCTCACCATACCGATGGAGTGCACGGCACCGGAGAGGGCCATTAGATGCGTGACTTGGGCCGCGGTCAGCGAAGCCGCTCCTGTAGGGTGCATAGCCATAGTGAGAATGCCGCCCAGCGAACCGGCAATGAGAGCAATTCCAGCTTTACGATCGTCCGTCATGATCGATACTCTAGACATAGATCGCTTGCGTGTGAAAGTGCTATTTACCGAAGTGCCGCGATACGGAACAAAGGCACCGGATATGTTCAGGAATCAGGGATTGTGAAGGCCAAGAAAACAAAGAAAAAGGCTGCAAAGTCACATCCGAAAACCGACCGCCGTATTCTGCGAACGCGGGATACGTTGGGCGATGCGCTCATGGCGTTGATACAGGAGAAGAATTTCGACGAAATCACGGTGCAGGACGTGCTGGACCGCGCGGGAGTGGGGCGTTCAACATTCTACGTACACTATCGCGACAAAGATGATTTGTTCATGAGCGATGTAGAGGATTTTCTTGAGTTGATTTCAAGCGCGCTGAAACGGCAAGACGCGAGCACGAAGCGGCTGCTGCCGGTGCAGGAGTTTTTCACGCACGTCCGCGAGGTACGTGAGTTCTATGCGGCGTTAGTGAGGTCTGGGAAGGTGAACGATGTGCAGGCGCTGGCACTGGGATTCTTTGCGCGTTCCATTGAGGAGAGACTACAGATGGCGGGTGTGGAGATCGAGCCGGTGCGGCGATCTGCCCAGGCCCACGCTTTGGCGGGGAGTTTTTTCTCGTTGTTGGACTGGTGGATCGACAAAGGGATGAAGGCGGATCCCAAGGAAATGGACGACCTGTTTCACCGCATGGCGTGGAGTGGACTGGCAGTGCACTGAAAGCAAGCCGGTCACGCGCCGAAATGGGCCACTACGATACATGTGTCGATCGGATCCTGCCAGTTTTTCTAAATTCCAAGCAATGTCATTCCATGCAGCCTCGTGGATTTCTTCTTCCGTGTTCTGTGCTTTACACTGATCGTTTGAACCCTGACATCCAGGCATGGATTGATCAACTTCGCGCGGGAGATGTGCGCGCGCTGGCTCGTGCCATCTCGACCGTGGAGAACCGCGCGCCCGGATGGTCCGAGCTGCTGAAGGCAGTGTTCCCGCATAGCGGGAAGGCGCGCGTGCTGGGGCTGACGGGGCCGCCGGGCGCGGGGAAGAGCACGTTGGTGGATCAACTGGCCCGCTTCTATCGCAGAGGTAATGACAAAGACAAGCGCACTGTGGGGATTATCGCCGTGGACCCGACCAGTCCCTACACCGGCGGAGCGATTCTGGGCGACCGCATCCGCATGCAGGAACATTTCTCCGATCCGGGGATTTATATCCGCAGCATGGCGACGCGCGGCTCGCTGGGCGGGCTGGCGCGCACCACGGCCGATGTGGCCACGGTGCTGGATGCTTCGGGACGTGACCTCATCATGATTGAGACCGTGGGCGTGGGCCAGGATGAAGTGGACATCGTGCGGCTGGCCGATATCACGATTTTGATCCTGGTCCCGGGCATGGGCGATGACGTGCAGACCATCAAAGCCGGCATCATGGAGATTGCCGACATCTTCGTGATCAACAAGAGCGACCGCGAAGGCGCTGAGTACGTGGAGCGCGAAATCCGCACGCTGCAGTCGTTGGCCACGCGCCACGATGGCTGGACGCCTCCGATCGTCAAGACAGTCGCCAGCCAGGGAGTGGGAATCGAGGAACTGGCGGGCGCGGTTTCGGACTATGAGGCGTATCTGCAGAAGGAGAACCTGGCGTTGAACAAGAGCGTCGAGAACTGGCAGGAACGCCTGATTGAGATGCTGCGCGACGCCTTGCTGGAAAAGGCACGGGAGCAGATGGCCGATGGCAGCGTGGCCCGTTGGGCCGCCGAGGTCGCAGAGCACAAGCGCGATCCGTATACGCTGGTTGAGGAGATCGCCGCGAACGCGGGGAAACGCTGATGGTTCAAATCGATCATGTCGGGATCGCGGTGAAGTCGCTGGCGGCGGCGAAGGCGATCTACGAGAAACTGGGCCTGAGCGTTTCACCCGAAGAAACGGTGGAGCAGGAGCAGGTGCGGTTGGTGATGGTTCCGGTGGGCGAGAGCCGATTGGAGCTGTTAGAGGCGACCTCGGAAAATTCTACGATCGCGAAGTTCATTGCCAAACGTGGCGAGGGGCTGCATCATGTTTGTCTCCGGGTGCCGGATCTGCCGGCGGCCGTCGAGCGGCTGAAGAAAGACGGCGTGCGCCTGGTCTCGGAGGAGATCAAAACTGGCGCGGGCGGGCACAGATACGTTTTTGTGCATCCCTCGAGCACGGGCGGCGTGCTGCTGGAGCTGGTCGAGGGGTAGGTCAAAGGCAAGACCAGCCACGGATCTTCGCAGATAAAGCAAGACGGATAAGGCAGGAACCTTTTCTTCATGCTTCTTCTCGCCATCGATACTTCCGGCAAGCAGGGCAGCATCGCGCTGGCGCCAGCCGGGGAGCGGTCTGCCGATGGCAACGATGTCGAGGTGATCGAGGTTGTGCCCTTGGCCGGCGGCACTTTTTCCGCACAGCTTGTGCCGCAGATTGCCACGCTGCTCTCCGGCCACGGATTCACCAAGCATGACATCGGCGCTTTTGCCGTGGCCTCCGGGCCGGGGTCGTTCACGGGTCTTCGGGTTGGCCTGGCGGCGGTCAAGGCTCTGGCAGAGGTGTTGGACAAGCCGATCGCGGCGGTGTCGCTACTGGAGGTGTGCGTCTTCACTAGTGGCGCCCAAGGCAAGATCATGGCGGTGCTGGACGCGGGCCGGAGTGAGGTCTATGTGGGGGAGTACGAAATCCCGGCCAATGCTGGCCAAGTTCCACGAGAGCATATCTTGACCCGGAGTGAATTCTTTGCCCAGGCGAGAGGATGGACGGTGGTGACTCCGGATCCGGTTCTCGCCGAGGTGGCTGGCGCGGCCGGGTTGTCAGTCTCAACTCTGGCGCCGATCTCGGCCGCTGCGGTTGCCCGTTTGGGCTGGCGCAAGATTCAGTCCGGCGAGACAGTAACGCCCGAGCAGTTGGAGGCGAACTACATCCGCCGCACCGATGCCGAGATGCTCAAGAAAAGCGGATAAAGGAAGCGAGCTGAACGCGCGATTGTTGCGTCGCAAAGAACGCGACCCTTCGGCGCGCTTCGCTTGCTCAGGGCAGGCAGCTTCGCGCCGCTCACCCAGATTCCCTCGGCAAGCTCGGGACAGGCTCTTCGCTGCGTAAAGAACACTGGCTCAGGATGACAATCAACTTGCGCGTTCGACGGGCAAATATCGGGGATGTTCCTGCCATGATGAACCTGGAGCGCGCGAGTCCGGCCGCCGCCCACTGGTCCCGGCAGCAATATGAGGGTTTGTTTGAGACCACGAGCGGTCAGCAGCGGTCGGAACGCGTCGCATGGGTGGTTGAAGAGCCCGGAGCGCGGCCGCAGAAAGTCTCCAGCGAAGCACCTAAAATCCTTGGATTCCTGGTAGCGCACAGGGTTGATGCGGAGTGGGAGTTGGAGAACATCGTCGTCGCCGGAACGGCCCGCCGCCGCGGCGTGGGCGCGTGCCTGTTGGGCGAGTTCGTCGCACACGCTCGAGCTGAACAGGGCAGTAGCATATTTCTGGAAGTCCGCGAGTCAAATCAAGGCGCCCGCGCCCTGTATCGGAAGGTGGGTTTCGAAGAAACGGGGTTACGCAAGAGGTACTACGCCAGCCCTCCGGAAGATGCAATCCTTTGCCGGCTAAGCCTTTATTAGAACTTTCTCATAACGAGACTGCACCAGAATTTGGCATTGAACCGATTTTGGGGCTGTGGTAGTTTTAGGCGTGAATCCCGGTTGGAGGTCTGCTGGATGCTGACTCCGAAAGACACTCTCCTGACCAGCCACGACGAATTCCGCAAGCTGGCTCAGGAGCACATGCAATACTCCACTCGACTAGAATCTCTCACCGAAAAACGTTATCTCAGCGAAGACGAAAAGCTGGAGGAAGTTCGGCTCAAGAAGCTGAAGCTGCGGCTCAAAGACCAGATGCAATCGATTGAGCGGCAGTATCGGCAGGAGTTCGGAACTCACGTAGCATAATTTTTTTGGCCATTTGAATGGCGGCCGTCGCCGCTACAGGCATTTTGTATCTACCCACAGGCGCTGACCAGCGTCTTTCTTTGTTTGGACTTACACACTTCCCAATTGAACATGAGCCAGGGCCGCTCTCCTCTGCTCTATAATGGGGCTCTGCTCCCATGGTTCGTGACGGTTACCTTTACGCGCTGGCTTCGATTGCGGCTGGAGTTCTGGTGGGCTGGTTCGCACAGCCTGCCTGGGGCCTGGTGCCGCTGTTGCTGGCGCTGTTCTTTCTCTGGTTTTTTCGCGACCCTGAACGGGCCATCCCGGATGCGGCAGGCGCTGTGGTCTCGCCGGGGGATGGGAAAGTTACGGATGCTTCAATCGTGACGGTGGGCGGCGAGAAACAGGCGCGCATCAGCATCTTCCTGAGTGTCTTCGACGTGCACGTGAACCGTTCACCGATTGCGGGAGTTGTCCGCGAGGTGCGCTATCGGCGGGGGAAGTTCCTGAACGCCATGAATCAAGCTTCCGCGGAGCAGAATGAGCAGAATATTGTTCGCGTGGAAGGCGACGGCCAGGTGGTCGTCTTCAAGCAGATCGCCGGATTGCTGGCGCGAAGAATCGTCTTCCATCCCAAGGTGGGCGACCGGCTGGAGCGCGGCCAGCGCGTGGGGTTGATCAAGTTCGGTTCTCGGGTGGACGTGCTGTTCGACTCTGCCGCCGTCCTGCAGGTGAAAGTCGGCGACCGGGTGCGGGGCGGGGCGAGCGTCCTGGCTTACCTGCAGCCGAAAGGCGAACTGGCAAGTGCGGGGCGTTATTCTGCCAGCCAAGGGGCGCGCTGATGGATCTTCCAATTCCAAGACGCAGGCAGGACGAGCGGCGCCCGCGCCGCATGCGCAAGGGGATGTACATTCTCCCGTCGCTGTTTACGACGGGGAATATGGCGGCCGGTTTCTACGCCATCCTCGAAGTTGTCCACGCGAGTGCCTTGACGTCCTGGCATTTGGACAATGCCGCCAAGGCGATTGGGTTTGCCGTTTTGTTCGATGGGCTCGACGGACGGGTCGCGCGCATGACCGGAACCAGCAGCGACTTTGGTAAGGAACTCGATTCGCTGGCGGATGTGATCACGTTTGGAGTGGCGCCGGCGATGCTGGCCTGGACGTGGGGATTTCACCTGATGCCTCCGGTCGCGCTCACCGAGTGGAACATCAAGCTCACCCAGTTGGGAGCGATTGCCAGCTTCTTGTTTCTGATGGCCGGAGCCAGCCGCCTGGCGCGTTTCAACATCACTTCAAACCCGCAGCCCTCGAATCCCGGCCGGCCGGGGAAGAAGTACTTCGTCGGCATGCCAATTCCGGCGGGTGCCGGAGTAATTGCGGCCGTGGTGCACTTTCAGTCAGGGGTTCCCCTCGAATCCTGGTACACAGCGATCACCTGGCTGGCGATGGTCGCCGCGGTGGGCTACCTGATGGTGAGCACGTGGCGCTTCTACAGCTTCAAAGATATTGATTTCCGCTCGCGGCATCCGTTCCGTTTGATCATTCTGTTTGGCGCTCTGTTCGCCGGCATCTGGTTCTTCTCCAAGCCGGTGCTGTTCGGGGTTGCGCTGCTCTACACGTTCTCTGGCGTGTTCTGGCGACTACAGTGGATGTTCCGTCGCCGGAGCCAGCCTCCGCCACCCACCTACAAGGAGGCTTCGCAGACTTCATGAGTACGCCGTCCAAAATTGCGGCACCGTCCCTTTCCTCTTCTGCGCGCGGGCAGCTCTATCGCGCGGCCATCGTGGGCGCTGCCACGCTCAAAGGGAAGGAAGTCGCTGAAATGCTCAGTGAGCGCAACTTTCCCGCGGTGGATGTGCGCCTGCTCGACGATGACGAGTCGATCGGCCAGCTCGAAGCGACGGGCGACGAAATCAACTTCATCCAGAGCGTGCGCGCGGAGCAGTTTACTCACGTGGACTTCACCTTCTTTGCCGCCGACGCGGAGTGTACGCGCCAGAACTGGAAACGGGCCCGCGATGCCGGCAGCGCGCTCCTTGATCTTTCCGGCGCTCTGGAAGAGGAGGCTGGCGCCAACGTGCGCTCTTTCTGGCTGGAGCGCGAGCGGGGCGAGATGTGGCAGCCGGATCTGCAGCCAGCTCCGTGCGTTGTGGCTGATCCTGCCGCCGTAACTCTGGCTCTGTTGCTGCTGAGGGCGCGCAAGGCTGGCGCCATCCGGAGCGCGGTGGCGACGGTTTTCGAGCCGGCGTCGGAACAGGGACAGAAAGGCATGGACGAGTTGCACCAGCAAACCGTCAATCTGTTGTCGTTTCAGCCGCTGCCCAAGGATGTGTTCGATGAGCAGGTGGCCTTCAACATGCTTGCGCGCTACGGGCAGAAATCGCAACTGTCGCTGGAGTCGCTGGAAGCGCGCGTGCGGCGCCACTACCAGAAGATTGCCGGAGCGGACGCGCCGCCGCCCGCGCTGATGCTGCTTCAGCCCCCAGTTTTTCACGGGCACGCGCTGGCCATCTTCCTGGAAATGGAGCAAGCAGTGGATCAGGAAAGATTGTCGCAGGCCCTCGCTGGAGATCACGTGACGCTCGCCGGGGCGGAAGACGATTCGCAGCCGAGCAACGTGAACACTGCGGGTCAGGCCAATATTCTGATTTCGCTCAAGAGCGAAGCGGCCCGGCCCAATGGGATTTGGCTGTGGGCGGCCGCCGACAACCTGCGGATCGCGGCCATGACCGCGGTGGAATGTGCCGAGAGCATGATCGCAACCCGCCCGCTGGGAAAGATCCAATGAAGACTCGCCGGGCCGCCTGGCTGGCATTGCTGCTAGCGAGCAGCACCGGTTGCGGATACCACACGGCAGGCCGTGCGGTGCAGCTTCCGGAAAACGTCAAGAGCATTGCCGTCCCAGCTTTCGTGAACGAGACCAGCACTTACCGCATCGAACAGATGCTTACGGCGTCCGTGGTGCGCGAGTTCACGACGCGCACGCACTATCACATTCTGAATAGTCCCGGCGAAGCCGCCGATGCCACGCTGCGCGGCACCGTGCTCTCCACCTCTGCCTCGCCGCTTACTTACAACTCCGCGACCGGACAAGCCGCCAGCGTTCTGGTGGTGGTGAGCATGAGAGTGTCGCTCACCGACCGCCAGGGTAAGGTGATCTACCAGAATCCTTCATATCTGTTTCGCGAGCAGTACGAAGTTTCGCAGGACCTGGCCAGCTTTTTCGAGGAAGACTCGCCCGCCTTCCGGCGACTCTCCCAGGATTTTGCCCGTACCCTGGTCTCTAACATTCTGGAGGGCTTCTAGATGCTAGAGTTTGTGGCAAAGATTTTCTTGACGGAGGAGTTCTGATGCGGGCTTTTGCCCAGGCCGAGCGGTTTGTCAGCGAACTTGAGTCGCGCAAGCTGCGCTCGGCCTACGTTTTCGTTGGCGACGAAGCTTTCTTCCGCAAGCGCTTCCGCGACGCCATTCTCGAGCACCTGGTTCCGGCCGATCTTCGCGACTTCAGCCTGTTCGAGTTCGATCTTGCGGAAAACGACCTCGCCGAGGTTCTCGACCGCGCCCGCACGCCCTCTCTGATGGCGCCATTTCAGGTGTTTTTCGTGCGCGGCGTGAAGAGTCTTTTTGGCCGTGGCTCGAACGAAGAAAAGCTCGCCGCCATCGAAGGCTATTGCAAGAACCCGAATCCCGACGCACTGCTGGTATTCGTCGCCGACCACATCAGCATTCCCGCCGACGTCCGCCGCATGGAGATGCAGGACAAGGAGCGTTACCAGCGCATCCGCGAAACCATGGGCCAGTACTGTGGCATCGTCGAACTGGCGCGCGTGGAAGAAGGCGAAGCGGTGCGCTGGATTTCCGACTTTTGCACCAGCCGCTCCGTGAAGATCGATTCCGACGGCGCCCGCGAACTGGTCGACGCGCTCGGCGGCGACATGATGATGATCTCCAACGAACTGGAGAAGCTCACGCTCTACGTCGGCACCCGCAACCGCATCACGCTGGGCGACGTGGAAACCATGGTTCTTGCCGCCAAGCAGCGCTCGCTGTATGAGTTGACCGACGCGATCTCCGCCAAAGACCGCGTGCGCGCGCTGGAAGTGCTGGATGCGATGCTGTCTTCAGGCGATGGCGAGGAAGCCGCCATCGGGCACATCTACATGCTGGCCAAAACCTTCCGCCAGATGCTGGTGATTCTGGAACGCAACGTGCGCGACCAGCGCATGCTCTGGGCCGCACTGTGGCAGGGCTTCCGAGTGCCTCCATTCGCCGCCGACGACATCATCAAGCAGGCCCGCCGCTACAAATCCCGCCGCGACTTGACCCGCGCGATCCGCCTGGTGGCCAAGGCCGATCTCGCCCTGCGATCGAATCCCGTCAGCAAACGGATGGTGCTGGAACGTCTGGTGATGGATCTGACGACCGAGCCCAAGCTGGAAGCGCCGGGATGGATGCAGGAACAGTTGCCGGTGTAGCAGCCGGGTCTCCAGATAAAATTTTTTCCAGATCGATCCGCTAAATTATAGTGGGCTAAGGAGTTACGCGTTCAAAGCTGGCGCGATCCACGCTAAAATATTGTATCCAAATGACTTACTCGTAAAATATTGGATCTAAAGACTTTAGCATGGTAGAAAGTTCAAATCGGGACCGGCAAGTCCTTTAGAATCAGTGTGCATCTGATCCGGTGGCAGCTAAAATATTGAGCAGCAAGGACTTTGACCGAGATTGCCAGAGATCATCGAACTTGAGTTTTCAAAGAATCATGGATTCCGCAGGCCTAGGCCGGAGGAGATGGTTCCCGACAGTTTAGCTCCCTGGTCGCTCCAAAGATGTGACGGATGAACGTCGAGCCTGTGGAAATCTTCGGACAGCAGACCTGTTGCAGGCCTGCCGTTCCGATTTCAAGCGAAGAGCTAAAGGCCAAGAGCTAACAGCTACTTCATCGCATTGACGCGGGCGCCGAGGCGGGACTTGTAGCGCGAGGCGGTATTCTCGTGCAGGGTGCCCTTCTGGATGGCTTTGTCGAGCGCGGATACGGTCTGGCGGTAGGTCTGCTCGGCGGCTTGCTTGTCGCCCTT
>CABDYC010000080.1_pt1 | contig 10526 bp, 6 predicted proteins | sample 3421511 | NCBI WGS metagenome assembly CABDYC01 (sample SAMEA5534336, study PRJEB31848) | metagenome | biome: tundra; feature: field; material: soil | place: USA | collected 2013-05 | depth 0.15 m | reverse complement strand
TTGTTTATCGTTTTCGTCGCACTCGGAGTCAGCAAAGGATCGCCGCGCAACTTCCCGCCGCTCTTTACCCACGCGCCGCTGGTTTCGTTCCTGCTCGTGCTTCAGATCGTCCCGTATTTCATGACCGGATTCGAATCGGTAAGCAAGGCCGCGGAAGAATCCACTCCCGAGTTTCGCGGTCAGGGATTTCTCAAAGCCATATGGATGGCCGTCCTGGTAGGCATTCTCTTTTACACAGTCGTCATCGCCGCAGTCGCATTCGTGGCTCCATGGCACGAATTGACGGGCGAGAAGTTCATGACCGCGGTTGCCTTCCAGCGTGCACTTGGCTCGCGCTGGATTGTTAACGTCATCCTGGCGGCGGCGTTGCTGTCGCTGTTTAAATGCTTCAATGGAAACTTTGTAGCTGCCAGCCGCCTTCTGTTTGCCCTCGGACGCCGCGGCTTCATCGAGCCGCGCGTCGGCCGGATCCACCCCCAACACCAAACGCCGTCGGCCGCGGTTCTCTGCATCGGACTGGCCACGGCCGCGTGTATGCTCCTGGGAGACGCGATCCTGGTGCCGATCACCGAGGTCGGCTCGGTCGCCTGCGCGATAGGATGGGCAGCGACCTGTGCCGCCTACCTCTACATGGGCCGCGCAGGAATACTGCCGGGCCAGTCGAAGCTGGCGGTAGTCGAATGGTTGGTTGCAGGCTTTGGATTGCTCGTGGCCATCGCAATGTTCCTGATGAAAGTCGTCCCGGCGATCCCCGGCCATTTCACGGTGTATGAATGGCTGGCACTCGGGATTTGGATTGTGTTGGGAGCGGTCGCGACCGGTTTTGGGTGGCGCAGCGCTTCAGCGCTGCGATAGGAGTGCTTTTTGCAATCGGCTTTAGCCACTGAGGTGGCCGTCCAGCCTCCAGGAAAAGGAAACCAATGAAGCTCCACAAACTGAACCTCTTGATTAGCATCGCTCTGTTCCTCGCTGCCGCTCACTCCTCGCCCGCTCAAACCACCTCTTTCGATCTCGTCATCACCAACGGCCACATCATTGACGGCACCGGCTCTCCCTGGTATTCCGGCGACGTCGGCATCCGCGACGGAAAAGTCGCCGCCATCGGCAATCTGGCTGCCGCGCCCCGCAAGCGCACCATTGACGCCGCCGCCAAGGTCGTCGCGCCCGGCTTCATCGATATGCTCGGCCAGTCCGAGCTCTCCATCCTCGTCGAACCGCGCCTGCCCTCGAAAATCTATCAGGGCATCACGACGGAGATTACCGGCGAGGGCGATTCCGTGGCGCCGCTCAACGATGCCATCATCCATGCCGGCCATTCCAGCTACGAGCACTACCACATCACGCCTGACTGGCGCACCTTCCACCAGTATTTCGCGCGTCTGGAAAAGCAGGGCATGGGCATCAATCTGGCCAGCTATGTCGGCGCCACGCAGGTCCGCCGCATGGTGCTCGGAGACGACAACAAGCAGCCTACGCCCGAACAACTTGAGCAAATGAAAGCGCTTGTCCGCGACGCCATGAAAGACGGCACGGTCGGCGTTTCCACCGCGCTCGAATACGCTCCCGCACCGTATGCCAAGACGGAAGAACTGATCGCTCTCGCCGCGGAAGGCGGCAAGTTCGGCGGCATCTATTCCACCCACATGCGGAATGAGAGCGACTCCGTGCTCGAAGCCATCGACGAAGCCCTGCGCATCGGCCGCGAGGCCCACGTCCCCGTGGAGGTCTGGCACATCAAGGTCGCCGGGAAAAATAACTGGGGACGCATGCCCGAAGTCGTGGCCAAGATCGACGCCGCGCGCGCCAGCGGCGCCGACGTCACCGCCGACACTTACGCTTATACGGCATGGTTCAACGATTTCTCCGCTTTCGTTCCGGCGTGGACCCACGATGGCGGCGCCACGAAACTCGTCGAACGCCTGAAAGACCCCGCCACGCGCGAGCGCATCCGCAAGGACATGCTTACGCCCTCCAAAGATTGGGACAACGAATGGCAGGAAATTCCCGGACCCGACGCCGTCCTGATCGGCATCGTGCAGAATCCCAAGATGCTTCCCCTCCAGGGCAAGCGCCTTTCCGAGATCGCCAAGCTGTGGAACAAAGATCCAATCGATGCCCTGTTCGATTTTCTCATCGAAGATCCATATGCCGGTGTTGCTGTTTTCGGTATGTCGCAGCCGGATGTCACGCTCGCGCTGCAGCAGCCCTGGGTCGCGATCGATAACGACTCTTCCGGCACTTCGCCGGAGGGCATTCTAGGCCAGGAGCATCCTCACCCGCGCGCCTATGGAACGTTCCCGCGCATCCTGCGCAAGTATGTCCGCGAAGAAAAAGTCTTGACGCTGGAAGACGCTATCCGCAAAATGTCTGCCCTGCCAGCCCAGCGCCTGCGCCTTACCGATCGCGGTGTTCTCAAGGCCGGCATGTGGGCCGACGTCCTCATCTTCGATCCCGCAACCGTGCGCGATCTGGCTACGTTCGACAATCCCAATCAGCTTTCCGAGGGGATGGACTATGTGCTGGTGAATGGCGTGCCCGTGATCGACCAAGCAAAGATGACAGGAGCGCTGCCAGGAAAAGTCTTACGCGGCGCAGGCTACGTGCCGTAGGGTGGGAAGATTGCAGGAAGGGTGGAGCAGGCCTTCCAGGCATGCATTGAAGACAGGCATTTGGATAGGCTTCAGCCCCTGAGGTACGGCTTACGGCGGTCGCTACGGCTTCAGTCGCGCTTGTGTCTCCGGTGCTGGAGTCAGCCCTACGCGCGGTTCCGCCACGGTGCCCGTGATGCTATATACCAGCGCCCCCTCGTGCGCCGGCTTCGCATTCGCGCCCCGAGATAGCCTGAGGTCCAGCACACGCCCCAACGACGCAGTTCCGCTGATCTCATACGCTCCTGCTGGCGAAACCAGCTTCCCCTTGTCAATCTCGATCTTCCCAGCGCGCAGGCGGGCGTGCCCCTGCCAGCGCACAACCCGCAGCGGTCCCTCATCACTCGCCAGTGAAATATGTGACAAAACTCCGTCCCGCAGATCGAACTCCAGTCCGCCCTCGGCCGATTGCCAGAATGCCGCGGAATCCGCGCCCGACGCCGTGAGCTGATAAGTTCCCCCGGCGGTTCCTGAAATCCACGGATCGTGCATCGCATCGGCCATCTGCTGCAGCGAAATCCCAGTCAGAGTTCCGCTCCCGGTGTAGACCGGAGATTCTCCGGTGAAATCCGCTTGCCAATCGCCGCGATGCTCTCCACCCAGCACATCCGCTCGCAACTCCGAAATTTTCAACTTCCCGCGCTGCAGATCAAGCGAAGCGGAAACCCGGTCCGCAACAATGTTATGAATCCGCAAGCGTCCGGCGCTCACCTTGCCCGATGCCCGCAAGTTCTCGAGAAACGTCGGCCCCGTGGGCTCGGCCGACGAGAGCATCTGGTACCACCGCCGCTGGCTGGGTTGCGAGCCCAGCCACTTATAGAGTTCGCTCAACCCAATTTCTTCGGTATTCAAATTGAAGCGGACAAGGCATGCCCCCGGAATTCCACAACCGCGCGGCAAGGCCACAGACCCCGTCCAGCGCGCATCGGCGGCCCACGCGTTCAACTTCTCCACGCGCGCTTCGTCGGGCAAGAGCTCTAATTCCGCGGATGAGATTTCAATCGGCCCATTCACTCCCCGCACCATGGCACGCGCGTTGTGCAGTTGCACCGTTCCGGTCACTTCCGGCAAAGAAAAGCCAGAGCTCGTTCCGGATACGTTTCCCGCCCACGATCCCGCGATCTGTAACTCCATCTGGGCCACGCCCTCGACGGTGGCCTTCACCGTCGGCAAGCCCAGCAGGCTGGCCAATCGCAAGGTGTGCGACACTTCCCCATCCCCGCGGACCACCATGCCATAACCCGACCGCGCCACCCAACCCCGCGCCTGCGCTGGCGCAGGCCGCCCCAGCGCGACAGGGAAAGGTCCATACTCGACATGCAGCCCGTCCGGAGCCGGCAAAGCCTCGGCCTCCAACTGGCGAACAGACCTGCCTCTCGATGGCGCATGAGCGCTGGCATGGCCCGAGCTCAGAACAAACGGTATGTTCCCCGGAGCGAATTCCACCTTGGTGTTTGCTGACTGCAGATGAAGATCGGTAATTTCGCCGCGGCCCTGGAACTCTGGTCCCCGTGGGGATGTCCCATCTTCTTCCACTGTGAAATTGCCTTGCGCACTTCCCGTGGACACAAGATCCACCGGTAGATCTTTCTTGGCCCGTCGAGCCAGTTGCGCCATGGCACTCACGGGAACGCTTTCGACGTTCAAAGACAGATTTACCTTGTGTACTCCGGGCAGCCCCGCATCGCCGCTCAGCGTGATCGTGCCATCGCCCACTGGCGCGCTGCAGAGGAGATCGTGCACCACACTTTCCACCGAGCTGTACTTGCCATCACAGTGCGCCGTCAGCCGCAGTCCCTCGCTGCTCGAGATGTCATAGCGGTGGAAGTCCTGGATCGATGCATCAACCGCTACCTGCATAGCCGCCGGGACGCCGCTCAGCGTTGCTTCCAACCGGACTTCTCCCCGCCAGCCTTTGTCGTTTCCGGATACGAGCTTCGTGAGTTGCCCCAGTTGCACGCGGTCCCACTCCAGGCTGAACTGCAGCGGTGTTTCGCGCAGGCTCCCGGCCCGCTGCCATATCCCGTTCATCCGCAGCAGGCCGGTATCGCTCAAACTCATATCGGTGCGCAGCGGTTCTGCTTTCAGCCGCGCTCCCCATGTGTTTTCTGATTCCTGCCACAACGCAAAGTCCGCATTCAGCAGCGCGTATGGCTTTTTTTCCTGCCCTGCCTTGAAATTAATGCGGCCCGAACTAGCCTCGATGTAGGGAAAACCCGGACGCGCTTCCGACTTCGATTTCGCCGTGGGTGCCAGCGGCGTCCGCTCCGTGCGTTCCAGCAGATCTTCCCAGTTCCAGCGCCCATCTCCCCGGCGCACCAGATTCAAGCTAGGCTCGGTCAGCTCCAGCCGGGCGATGTCCAGCCGTCCCCGCACCAGCGAGGTCAGCCGCACCACGGCCGTAACCTCCGGCGCGCGCAGCATGGGCTCCGCGCCGAACGCTGGATCTTCGTAGATGACCAGGTTTTCCAGGTCGAACCCGGGCTGCGGCAGGAATCGCAGGTGCACCGAACCAATCTCCGCCGGACGCGCTACGGCCCGGCTAATGGAGTTCGCAATGCGCGCCTTCAGCCTCGAGACGCCCGGACGCATCAGGAACAGACCCAGCAGAATCACTACTGCCGCGGTCACTACCCGCCGCTTGGAAGAGAAAAGCTTCACCGCACCACTTTCAGCGTTCGCCCCCACCGCGTCTCGTCAAAGAAGTGCAACACCACATGCGCCAGGAAACCAATGCGGTCCCCAAAGTCGGTCTTGCGGTATTGGTCGCTCGGCGTCTCAAACGACCAGTAGATGAACATGGGACGCCCGATCACATTTTCCTGCGGAATGAAGCCCCAGTAGCGGCTGTCCAGGCTGACGCCCCGGTGGTCGCCCATGGCGAAGTAGTGCCCGGGGGGCACGACCAGATCGTCTCCCTGTACGTGCGAAGCCATGTCTACAATCCAGTTCGGATAAACGCCATTCTCATACGACGGAGGCACTGCGGGGAAATTGTTGCGGTAGGAATCGAAGGGAGAGTCCTGATCGTGCCATATGTAAGGCTCGTTCAGCGCCTCGCCATTGCGGTAGACCACTCCATTGCGCAGATGGATGCGGTCCCCGGGCACGCCCATGATCCGCTTGACCACATACGTTCCCGCATCGTGCGGGTCCGGGTGCAGAAATACCACGATATCGCCGCGCCGCACCTCGCGATAGGGAAGCAGTGGGCCCACCCACGAAGTTTTGGGCGCGAACTGGATCCGGTTCACAAACACGTGATCGCCGATCAGCAGCGTTTGCTCCATCGAGCTGGAAGGGATCTCGAACGCCTGCACCACAAACGTGATGATGAACAATCCTGTCACCAGCACTGCCGCCAGCGAAGACAGAAACTCCACCGTGGTCTCGCGCGGTTTTTCTTTGACGTCATCCTTCGCTTTGTTATCTTTGTTCGCCACTGTGATCAATCCATCCCGTCTTGTTTTCGCGGCTTTGCAATAGCCTTCCCAGGCCTAGCTCCGCGGCAGTCTCAATTTACCAGCCGCAGCGTGCGGTTCCAACGCGTGATCTGGAAGATATGCGTCACCGCGTAGGCAAAGTGATACAGTTTATCACCCACCGAAGACGGCGCCGTAACATCGCCTTCGGCGCCTTGCACCGACCAGTAAATCAAGAGTGGCCGCCCAATAATATTGGTCTGCGGCACAAATCCCCAGTATCGGCTGTCGTAACTATCGTCCCGATTGTCCCCCATCACAAAGTAATGTCCCTCGGGAACAATGAGCTGTCCGTCCTCGACCAGTTTGCGCAGCAGTATCCACCACTCCGGAGTCTCGCCCGGCGCCACATCAAGCCGGGGGAAATTGTCACGGAACAAATCGTTCGCGGGACGGGTGAAGTGCGCGTAGGGTTCTTTCAACGGCACTCCATTCACAAACACCTGCTTGTTGACCAGCCGCACCCGGTCCCCAGGCACGCCAATCACGCGCTTCACGAAATGCAGCGCCGGGTTTACCGGATAATGAAACACCACGATGTCGCCGCGCCGCACCCGGCGGTAGGGCATGAAATAGTCTCCCAGGCTGCCTCCCCCGTAGCACAGCTTATTGACCAGCAGGTAGTCGCCGATCAGCAGTGTGTTTTCCATGGACGGAGAAGGAATCTGGAACGCCTGCACGATGAACGTGATTACAAAAACCGCGATCACCACCGTTCCCAGCAGCGACTGCAACGAGCCCGTCACGCCCGTTCTAACCGCCCATGCAGTTCTTCGATCGTCTGGAAAATGATCGTTCGGAAAATGATCCGCTGGAAGATGTTCGTCAGGAAAATTCATTCACTCCACTTATTCCGCCGCTCTGCTTATCTGGCGACCGCGATCCCCGCGCCAGCCTGGCTCCCGCCGATTGCGGCCGCGAAGCCAGATAGGACAGCAACTGCCGCGCCGCGTCCTGCTCTGCCGTCTTCTTCGTGGAACCTTGCGCGCGTCCCACGAATTCCGCCCGGCCTTCGCCGTTCTTCGTGTTCAGACGGACTTCCACCGTAAACGTCTTGCTGTGTTCCGGTCCCGCTTCCTGCACCAGCACATAAGAGGGCTGCACCATCCCTAGTCCTTGCAAAGTTTCCTGCAGCGCCGACTTGAAGTCGGTCATGGGCAGCGTACCGCCTTCGCGCTCCATCCGCTCCAGTTCAGGCGCCAGGATCTCCCGCAAGATGAATTCGCGGGCCGGCTCCATTCCGCCATCCAGGTAGATCGCCGCCAGGACCGCTTCCAGCGCGTCCACCAGCAGCGCTGTCTTGCTGCGCCCGCCGCTTTTCTCTTCGCCCCGTCCCAGCCGGAGATAGTGTCCCAACTCCAGCCGTTGCGCCACCCGGATCAGATGACGCTCGCTCACTACATGGGCGCGCAGTTTTGAGAGCTCGCCCTCGCGAAACTGCGGAAAGCGCTGAAACAATTCTTCACTCGTGACCAGCGCCAGAATCGCGTCGCCCAGAAACTCCAACTGCTCGTTGTCGTTGACCGTATACTTGCTCTCGCCGGTTTGCTGCGCCTCCTGCTCTCGTGCCTGTGAGCTGTGGGTGAGGGCCTGCTCGATCACCGCACGGCGGTGGAAGTGGTAGCCGAACGCGGTTTCCAGCGCGGTGATTTCCCGTTCCTTCATGATGAAACTGCAAAGATGAAACTGCCGTGGATGTTCCCGCCCCGGCTCAATTCTTCGCGGGCGCTGCTCCGCCGCTGGTCAACTGCGTCAAACGATCCTTCTCCTTGCGCGCGGCGTCCCCGGCATTCGTGCCTTCCTTGGTCAAATCCACCGCCTGGTTGGCGTACTTGAGCGCCTCGGGATATTTGTTCTGCATATCCAATGCCACCGAGAGCCGGAAGACCGCGACCGGATCGACCTGCTGTGGGTAGGCGTCAATCGACTTCTTCAGATTTCCTTCCGCGTCCGCCCACGCTTTGTTGTTGAAATCAATCGTCCCTAAGATCGTGTAAGCGTCCGAACGCAGAAACCCCTTAAACGCATTCAATTTCTCGGGAGGATAGCCAGAACTGGGAACATCCGTGTCCACGGTTACCAGCGCCCGTTGCGCATCTTTTCTGGCTTCCGCCAGCCGCTGATCCCTATCCAGATCCGTATCTCGCGTGCGCTCGGCCAGCACCTGCGCCACGCCCAGCAGCGCCTCCGGATCGTCGGCATCGTAGGTCAGGATTTTTTGCGCCATCTCCATCAGTTTTTCGCCATTGTTGGCCTGCTGGTATCCGTGCATCACCGATTTGTAGAGCAGGGGCCGCAGCTCGCTATCCGGAAACTTCGTGGCGAAGTCGTCCGCCGCCTTCTCCTGCGCCGCCGGATCGGTCAACGCTGCCGCCACGTTATACGCGTCGAACTCGGGTTGCGTCTTGGCCTGCGGCGGACGTTTGCCCGCCGGCGCTGCCGCCTGTCCCGCCGCTGGCCCGGTCGATTGTCCGGCCGCCGCGTTCTGCCCTGCAGGCTTGTTCTGCGCGAACCCCCACCCCGATATTCCCAGCATCGCGATAATAATCGCCGCTCGCTTCATGCTTTCTCCTTAAAATTTGGTATTTGGGCAATCTTGTAATTGGGTAATCTAAAGGCGCTGAAGATTGGGGTCAATTACCAAATTACCCGATTACACAATTACAAATTCCTCGATACGCATTGTAACCGCACTCCAAATTGTAAACCGCCAGGTCCATCCTTTGATTGTCATCCTGAGCAAGCGCTCTTTGCCCAGCGAAGAGCCTGTCCCGAGCTTGCCGAGGGAATCTGGGCGAGCCGCGCGAAGCTGCCTGCCCTGAGCAAGCGAAGCGCGCGGAAGGGTTGCGTTCTTTGCAACCCAATAATCGCGCGTTTGGCTCGCTTCCTTATCAAACTGCACCACGATCCCCTACTGCGGTTTGGCCGGAGGCTCATAAGCCTGCGCCAGGCCTCGTTCTGCCGCCGCCTTGATCTCCGGCAATCCACCGCCCGTATTCAACGCGGCCCGGTACTCCTCCAGCGCGGCCGCGCGGTCTTCTTTCATGTCCAGAATCCTGCCCAAATACACATGCGACCATCCCAGCACCGTGGGATCCTTCGAGGCTACAATCGCCTTCTGGAAATTATCCTGCGCCCCGTCCCGGTTCTTGTTGGCCACGGCCACCTCCGCCAGGATGAACAGCGCCCGCCCCTGGTCGCCGATCTTTTTGTCCAACGCCATCTGCGCCAGTTCCTGCGCGCCCTTGGGATCGCCCGCGGCCAGCCGCTTCTCCGCCGTCACCAGCATCCGCCTCTCCTCCGGCCGCGACAGCCGCACCAGTTCCGGCGCCGTTGCACTGGCGAACTGAACCTCCGCCGCCGCTTTCTGCTCCTTCTTTACGTCCACGTTGTCGAGAAAGTCGCTGTACGTTCCTCGAATCCCCGCCGGATTTTTTTCAAACGCCACTACCGCGTCGTAAAAATACCGCGTCAGTATGTACCCTTGCTTCACCGCGTCATCCACCGCCTGGGTCCGCATCGCCTCCGCTGTCTGCTTGCTCCCCGAGGTGCGGATCTCGATGGCCCGCACCAGGCATTCGGTGACCAGCAGCGAGATGTCGGTCTTGAAGTTCTCTTCCAGCGGAGCCCGCTTCACCGATTGCAGCAGCGGCTCCAGCCGCTTGATGGAGCTGTAGTGCTTCTCCGCCAGCGGATCCATTTCATAATGCAAAAACGTGTGGCGAATCTGGTCCATCTTCAGCGCCGCCTGCGGCGCCGCTCCAGATGGCGTGTTCGGGGCAGGGAAGACGACCACGTCGTACGCCGAGCCGTAGTTCCGCGCATCCGTCTCATTCGGCGATCCCATGAAGTCCAGATAAATCGTGAACGTCCGTCCCAGGTATTGCGACGAAGGCTGTTTCAAGTAGATCTCGGTGTCGAAAACCATCTTGGCCAGCGGTTCGTGATACCGCCTCATTGCTGCCGCGTAATCGTTGCGGTGCCGCTCCCAGATCGAGTGCAATCCTGCTTTCTCGTAGAAGTGTTCCAGCACGGCTCCGAAAGCCACAATCGTGGCTGCATCCGGAGGCAGTTCCTCCACTTTCACCCGCGGCATAAAATGTGGCGGACCGTCCAGGTACAACGCCAGCGAAATATACTGCGACAGGTTGCGATTCGCATCCTTCGACGCCACGTGGCTCTGGTAGAAGTCGCACACTGAGGCCAGGGCAGCCTGCGCTTCCTTCGATTCCTCCAGATTCCTCAGCACCTCGGCCCGCACATTGCTCCGGGTGGCGTCTGAGATGGTCAGGTCCTTGTCATAGCCACAGGCGTTGAGCGCCGTAAGCACGGAAAAAATCGTCTCGCTGCTGTCCAGCGTGATCGGAGACTGGTTCAGCGGAGCCTGGTTCTTGGG
>CABDYC010000079.1_pt1 | contig 10538 bp, 9 predicted proteins | sample 3421511 | NCBI WGS metagenome assembly CABDYC01 (sample SAMEA5534336, study PRJEB31848) | metagenome | biome: tundra; feature: field; material: soil | place: USA | collected 2013-05 | depth 0.15 m | reverse complement strand
GAGAACGTGGGCATCCGCACCTTCAAGTAGGGACGCACACCGTTCCGGTTCGTGTCCGCGATGCTCAGCGCCGGATTCGACAAGAACTTGCGCAGCCACTCGGGATCGACGCGCGCACCTTCAGTCAAAAGTTTCGGAGGCAACTGCTCCTGGATATCCTGATACTGCTTCAATCCCATCAGGATGGTCTGCTGGCCGGGGATGAACTGGTGGCAGCCCATGCAGTTGTACTTCTTGATGATCCACCAGCCTTCTTGAATGTCGTGACGCGCGTCGCCGGGCTTGTATTGATAACTTGCGGGCAGGGAAGTCTCTTCGCTTCCCATCAGGAAGGTTGTGAGATCGAGCACCTGCTCCTTGGTGAGGTGCAGGTTGGGCATGCGCAGGGCTTCGGTTTCGCCCTTCACCTTGCCTTGGTCGTAAATGTTGGGCTCAGCGAGTTTGTGCTCGAAGAATCCCTTGTGGTCGTACCAGGGCTCTTTCGCTGGGCCGTCGGGCAAACGCGCCAGATCGTCTTTATCTTTGATGGGCTCAGCGTCTTTGCCGCCGCGCTGGGCAGTCTCGGTGAACAAGGCGAAGTCGAGACGCTCGATCGGTTTGCTGCCTTCGTAGGTGAGCTCGGTGCCGATGCGTCCTTCGTCCTCGAAGCCCGCGATCTCGTGGCAGCCGGAGCAGCCAAACTGACGGACCCACTTCTTGCCCTCGGCCTTCAGAGCGGGATCGTCCATGAACGAGGCATCTGCGTACGACGACGGCTCCTGCTTTTTCCGCGTCATCAGATAGGTTGCGATATCTTCCGCATCCTCCGGAGACAGCCGCAGGCTCGGCATTACCGTCATGTTCTGCACTTGCAGTTCGTGGCCGTCGTTGGGACACTGGCTGTGGTCGAGATCAAACTGGTAGGGAAGGCCTTTCTTGGCATAGTCCTCTGGGCCGATGTCTTTCTTTTCGTACGGGCAATACGGGCGTGTGCGCTGGCGAGCGTTGTGAATCCAGCGCACGAGGTAATCGTAATTCGCTTTTTCGCCGACGCGGGTCAGATTCGCGGCAAAGGTGCCACCCTGCATCTGATCGCCTTCGCCAATCGAGTGGCAGGCCAGACATCCGCGCGTCTCGAATAATTCTTTTCCGTGCGCGGCGTTTCCTGGCTTGTGCTGGGGAACGGCATCGGTGAAACCCGACTGCCAGATATACGCTGAAATCGCCTGAATCTGATGATCGTTCAGGCGGAAGTTCGGCATCTTGGTCGTGGGGCGGAAATCGGAAGGCTTCTTGAGCCACACCGGAATCCAGTTCTTGTTCAGCTTGAGGCGCGCGTCTTTCAGGTTGGGCCCGACCTTCTTTTGGTCTTGCATCAGGCTGTGCGACTGGAAATCAAGCTGTTGCAAGCGCCCGTCCAGCTTGCTGTTCGCAACTCTCAAGTCAACCGCCTGGCCATTCAGCCGGTTCGCTTCCTCGTTCGACTCCGCCGCATCGGCCTGCTTCATCAGGTAGGCGGTTTGCTTCAGATTGTCTTTCTTCTGCGTCTCAATCTGCTTGATCTGCTGGCCGACCGAGTTCAGGTCTTCGGGCTCCTTGTCATATCCCTCGTAACGGTGACAGCCCATGCAACCTCTCTGGCGGAAGAGGTCTTTACCGTTGTTGATGGTTTGCCACTGCACGTCGCCGCTGTTCAAAACCATGTCGGCGGCGTGGCAACTCTGGCAGCCGGCTTCCGAGTTCTCCTTGGGATAGAGCGGCCACAGCCAGTGCTCGTAGTTTCCGTGCGCCTTCTCCGCGCTCGTGGTGGCGCGACCGTTCCCTTGATGGCAGGGCGAGCAGCCGAACTTCTCGGGGTCGTGAATCTTCAACAGCTCCGGCTCGGGATGGCTCACAAACGCATCGGCGTACTCATCCGGCTTCTTCTCGCCTTTCGCTGTCATCGACGCCGGGGTGATTTTCAGGGGTTCACGCGCGTTCAGGTGGCAGGACTCGCAGCGGTCCACGATGTTGGCCTCGGCCACGTTGATCTGCACGATCTTCGGATCCCAATCCGCGATTTTGCGCTTGAGCCCGTCAATCTGCTGCGGCGTGAGATCGACCATGTGATCGGAAATGTAGTCGTCCAGCTTGGCCCTGGCGGCGGTCACCGGTTTCAACACATCGCCCAGTTCCAGGCTTAGTTTCGTGCGCTCATCGCGAATCCCGGTGTACGTCTCCTCCAGTTGCGGAAAGGTGTATTTCTTCTTGGTCCCGTCAGGGAACTCAACCGTTGCCTGCTCCTTCTTGTAGTCGTCAATCTCCTTGCGCTTGCTAGCCTTCGCGGAATCGCTGGTGCTGGTTTCGAGTTCGTAGGTCAGCGCGTTCACGTACGCGCGACGGTCGGTGAATACACTCTGCACTGCGAGCAGGCGCGCGCTGGCGTCGTCGAGTTTCTCGCGTGCTTCCTCGCCCTGGGCCTTCGAGTCCTGATAAGTCTTCTCGTAGGCTTGTTTGAGTGCGGCATACTCCGGATTCTGCTCGACATCCTTTTCCGACGTAGCCGACTTTGACCGCGCCGTGTTCAGGAATGCACCGTAGCGATCCTTCCAGTGTTCCTGGAAAGCCTTCCACGGACGCTGGCCCCACGCCTCGTCCCACAAGGCCCATAACAACGTCGCCATCAGAATCACCGTCGCGATCAGGTAATACGCGGCGTACGATTTGCTTGTGATCGGGTCCTGCTCGGGGTTGGGTTGTTCAGGCACCGCTTCCTCCGAAAACCGTCGTTAGTCGTTGGTCGTTAGTCGTTCGCGATTCATCTCTGGTGCCGGCACCGTGCGCATTGGCCAACGACTAACGACCAACGACCAACGACGCCCTTACACATTGAACCAGGGTGTAATCCACACATACTTGATGTGCCACAAGAGCCGCAGCCCCATCTTTAAGGGCAACGCCACCATGGTGAGCAAAAGGAACTGCGTAATGGAAAATTGCAGCAGGCTCATCCGCTTGAAGTCTTTTCCCATGTATCGCCGGAACAGCGAGTAAACGAGAAATCCTCCGAGCAGGTAATAGCCGCCGACCACGACCGCGCCGAAAACCGCTTTCGCCATATTCGACGTGATCCCGAAAATATCGGGCAGGTCGCGGTTTACTTCATAAATCAGCCGGTTGTGATCCCAGGTTTGCCCCGGCCAGAACCACTGCCATCCGGGTCCTCGAATGAACGTTCCGATGATGATCATCGCGATCCACAAAATGATGAAGCCGAACAAAAACGTTCCAATCGAAAACTTGCGCTGCTTCCACGTGTAGTAGCCGCTGCCCAGCGGATTGGTATCGATGTATGGAATGACCATCAGGCCGATGATGATCATGGTGGGCATCACTACGCCGGCGATCCACGGGTCGAAATAGACCAGCATCTCCTGCAGTCCGAGGAAGTACCACGGGGCCTTCGCCGGATTCATGGTCAAGTTGGGATTGGCGGGCTCTTCCAGTGGAGCGTTCAGCGTAATCGACCACACCATCAGAATGATGGTGACGATGATGGCGGCGAGAAATTCAATGCGGAGGAGGAACGGCCAGACGTGTACTTCCTTTTGCCAGCCGGGCTTTAACGGCCAGGTCTTGCGGTGATGCGTCTTGGCCAGGGCGGCGTCGCCTTCCAGTTGCTCGATCAACTGGTCGTTGGCGTGCGCCTGCTTCCACGCCAGATAAATGTAGAAGGCCAGCAGCGGAATCAAGCCCACGATCGGCACATTGTCCGGGGCCGAACAAATCTCCCAAAGTTGTCGCCAGTCCATACTTTCTCCAAGAACTTTGTGGGGACGGCCGCCCTCGGCCGTCCGTGTCGAGCGGAGCTCGACGAAACCTTCCCGGCATTAACCCACCGAGCTGCGCTCGGCCCGACAGCCGAGGGCGGCTGTCGCCACATGATTTTGCTACTCTCCCGCTGCCTTCGGCCCTCTGCGCGGCTTGTCCGCTTCAGCTTCCAGCATTACCGGCGCCGGGCCCGAGATTCCGCCGTCCTTCCGCACCCGCCAGAAATGCACGATCATCAGGATCGAGGCGACAATCGGAATTCCGATGCAGTGCCAGATGTAGGACCGCAGGAGCGCATTCGCATCCACGATGGACCCGCCGAGCAGCCCGAACCGCACATCGTTGTATGGCGTCATGCCCAGCATCGATCCGAACGGGCCTTCGTGTCCGAGCAGCGGTGTCGCTCGCGCCATATTAGTGCCCACGGTTACGGCCCAGAATCCGAGTTGATCGTCTGGCAGCAGATATCCCGTGAACGAGAGCAACAAAGTAAACACCAGCAGCAGCACGCCGATGTTCCAGTTAAATTCTCGCGGCTTCTTATACGACCCCGTCAGAAATACCCGGAACATGTGCAGCCACACGCCAATCACCATCAAGTGAGCGGCCCAGCGGTGCATGTTGCGCAGAATCTTGCCGAAAGGCACGTCGTGCTCAAGATAGAGCACGTCGCGAAATGCCTGCACCTTGCTGGGGTGGTAATAGAACATCAGCAGCACGCCGGTGTAGGTGAGGATGATGAACAAGAAAAACGTGATCCCGCCCATGCCCCAGGTGTAGCTGTAGCGCACTGCATCGCGATTGATCTTCGCGGGATGAAGATGCAGGAACACGTTGGAGAGCACGCCCAGAGCCCGGTTGCGCGGCGTGTCGTCGTGCTTGTGGCGGAAGATCGAGGTGTAGACCTGGGTCTTGGTCGGGTCTTTCAGCCCTTCGATCTGCTCCTTCGCCTTGGTGGGGATGTCGGTCTTCAACGCCTGAATGTCGTCTTTGACACCAGTCGTGACCCGCTCTACCAGGCCTACTTTGCCGTTCTTGCCGTTCGGATTATTTTCGTCAGCCATGATTGCCTCTTGATTACTTGCGAAAGCCGGCGGGACGCCGGCGCTACACTCCGGTTAAGAATGCTCCTGGATCGCTAAACTTGCTGGGCTGTCCCTTCGGCCACTGGTAGAGGCGGGAAGTATCGACAACAATCTGCCCGTCTGGCGCCAGTTCCACGTGCGCGCGGTCCATGGGACGCGGCGCCGGTCCCTCGAAGTTGATCCCCTCGCTGTCGTAGCCGCTGCCGTGGCATGGACACTTGAACTTGTTCTCGCTCGGCTTCCAGTCCGGCGTACAGCCCAGGTGCGTGCAGCGCGCATAGATCACGAACACGCGATCGGGCGTGCGATCGACCCAGATGCGGAACTTCTGCTGAAACTTGGTGTCGACCCCCAGCGCGAACTCCGAGGGATAGCCAATCTTGAAAACCGTGTTGGGTTCAAAAAGAGTGCGGGGCAGAAAGAATCGGAAGAAGGCGAGGAACCACGCGGTCAGGAAGGCGGTGACAGCGACCCACACCAGCCGCCGGCGCCGCTGGTCGATTTCGGTGTTCGACGGACCGGTCGAGGAAAGTCCGCCCGCCGCTGCTGCCTTCGAGGTTCCTACCGCCGGTGTGCCCACGTATTTGGTGGCATCCACCGCCCCCTTGGTTGCGGGCTTTCCGGCCTCTGGATTCGGGCTGGGCTTGTCGCCCTCCAGCTCCGCCATGAGTCTTCCTCCTGTTCTTGTCCTCTTGTCAGACGAATCTTTGTCGAACGAATTCTCGAACGACGGACCTTATTTCTAATCGCGCAGCTTTCACGCTGCGGAATTATGCCGCTAGTCGGCCGCCACCAGTGCCGGCTGGGCGACTTGCCTCCCCGTCCCATGATCCGGAATGCAGGCATGAACCGCTTCGCCCAGCGCCTCCAGCACCAACTGTCCCAACGTCGAGATAAACCTTGGGGAATCGTTCAGGCCCGAACTCATCTCGAACTGCATAATGCCCAGCCGCCGCGCCTCTTCGCGCATTTCGTGATCGATCTCGCCCAGCGTCTCCACGTGATCGGAAACAAACGCGACCGGCACGATACATACTTCCCGTGCCTTCTCGGCGGCCAGATCATGCAGCGTGCGGTGCAGGGAAGGCTGCAGCCATTTGCTCGCTCCCACCTTGCTCTGGTAGCAGAGCCGGTGATGATTGCGCCATCCCCCGCGCGTCATCAGAAGCCGCACCGTTTCCTCAATCTGCCGCTGGTAGGGATCACCCTTCGCAATCACGGACAGGGGAACGCTATGCGCGCTGAAAACGATCTCGGCTTGTTCCGGCATCGGAAATCGCGCCAGCGCCTCCTCGATTTTTTCGATGACCGCGTCCAGATAAGCGGGATGCCGGTAAAAGGTTTCTACGCGGTGAACGGGAACATCGCCGCGGAAGAGGCGCTGCCACTCGTTCAGGCTGCTGCCCGTGGTAGTCGACGAGTATTGCGGATACAAGGGCAGCAGCACCACCTCGTCGCATTGCGCCGCTTGGAGTTGCGCTAGGGCTTCGCGGGTGAACGGATGCCAATAACGCATGGCCACAAAGCAGCGCGCATCCAGACCCTGATTGGTCAGCTCCGCTTCGAGCGCCAGCGCCTGCCGCTCGGTGAAGCGCCGGATGGGCGAGCCTCCGCCAATCGTGGCGTACTGATGCTGCACTTTACGGGCGCGCGTGGTCGAAATCAGTTTGGCCAGGGGTTTGCGTCCGATGCGGGCGAAGGGAAAGTCAATGATATCGGGGTCGCAGAAGAGGTTATAAAGGAAAGGCTCTATCGCAGCCAGCGTGTCAGGCCCGCCTAGCTGAAACAGAACTACCCCCACACGGCGCGTTGTCTTCGCCATCCCCTCAGATTCCCCAGAACGGGCGAATTTACTCCCATCCGCGACGAGAGTCAATGGCGCAATTGCAAAACGGTTTGCGGGCCGGCCAGACTGCCCATCCGCGGCCCGCCTTGCAGCTTCAATTTACCGTATGCCGGTTCAGGTCCAGCGTGAAGTGGTCCGTCAGCGTGACGGCCTTGGTGTTAACGTCCACGGCGAGGAATTCTCCCTTGACGGCGCCGGCGGAAACCGAAACTCTCATGAAACCAAAGCTGTTCTCGTTGAAAGCATCCAATCGCAGCTTGTTGCCCTTCGCGTCGGTGCCCACGAACGGCACTTTCGGCGGGGCGCCGGTGTTGGTTTTCTTGAACCCCGAGAGATTGAAATGGGCGTGGATCCGGCGCGGAATCACGTCAAAGAACTTTTCATCCGGATCCGGCACTGGGACGGCGCACCTGCGGAGTTACATCCACACGGCGGCCACCGGCGCCGTACTCTGCTGCCACTAACATGCCGCCCTGCGCCGCCGCCGAGCCCGCGAAAAGAAACATGCACGCCAGACCGCTGATTACGGCTGCGAGTAACTTCTGCTTCATAGCGCCCTTTTTTCCGCCTCAGTGATTGGTGAGGCCCCAAGCATTAACCGAAAAACGGTCTCTAGTGGACGGCTGCCGGAGTGGCCTTCGCCTTGTCCATTTCTTCGATCACGGCATCCGCGAATTCCGACGTGCCCGCCTGACCGCCAATATCCTTCGTCAGCTTCTCGTGGTGCCGGTACACCTTCTCCAAGGCGTTGCGAATCTGCAGTGAGGCGTCGTACTCGCCCAGATGCCGCAGCATCAGCAGCGAAGACCGCAGCAGCGCGGTTGGGTTCGCCAGATTCTTGCCCGCGATATCGGGCGCCGATCCGTGGACGGCCTCAAAAATCGCGCAGTGGTCGCCCAGGTTTGCGCTGGGGACAAATCCCAGCCCGCCAACAAACGCCGCGCACAGGTCCGAAAGAATGTCGCCGTACAGGTTTTCCATCACGAGCATGTCGTACTGGTACGGATTCATCACCAACTGCATGCAAGTGTTGTCCACGATGTGTTCACCGTAGGTGATCTCCGGATATTCCTTGGCCACGCCGCGGCAGCAGCGCAGGAATAACCCATCCGAGAGCTTCATGATGTTCGCCTTGTGAATGGCGTGGATTTTCTTTCGCTGATTCTTGCGGGCATATTCAAACGCAAATCGCGCGATGCGGGTCGAGGCCTTCTCCGTGATGATCTTTAAGCTTTCCACCACGCCCGGCACTACTTCGTGCTCCAGACCGGAGTACAGGCCCTCGGTGTTTTCGCGCACGATGATCAAATCCACATCGGGATAACGCGTGGGAATATGTGGCAGATTCCGGATTGGGCGGAAGTTCGCATACAGCTCAAACTTCCGGCGCAGCGCAACATTGATGCTGGAAAACCCGCCGCCGACGGGCGTCGTCACTGGTCCTTTCAGCCCAACGTGGGTGCGCTCAATGGATTCGATCAGTTCTTTCGGGATGTATTCGCCGCGTTTCTCGAAGGCATCGGACCCAACCTCGAATGATTCCCACTCGAACTTCACGCCGGTTGCTTCCAGAATGCGCACCGTGGCCCGGGTCACTTCAGGCCCAATGCCATCGCCGGGGATGAGCGTTACTTTATGACTCATGCTTTTCTAGGGGTCAGCGGTTAGGGTATAGGGGTTAGGAACCGAGCGGCCTCCGCACTGAAAGGTTTCCGAATCCCTGACCCCTGGACCCTGACACTAACTTTTCTTCGTCTTAACGTCAGCTATTTCCTTCACTTTCACCAAATCCCTCAACTCATTCATAAATTCTTTCACGTCCTTGAAATCCAGATACACCGAGGCAAACCGCACATACGCCACTTTGTCGTAGCGCCGCAACCGGTTCATGATGAGCTCGCCCAGTTCGCTGGTCTTGCGCTCGCGTTCCTGCGACTCGATGACGAATGACTCCGCTTCGTTCACAATCTGTTCCAGCTTGCTGATCGGCACTGGCCGTTTCTCGCACGCCCGCAGCAGCCCGTTGAGAACTTTCTGGCGGTCGAATTTCTCCCGCCGCCCGTCCTTCTTGACCACCATGTACGGGATTTCGTCGATGCGCTCGTAGGTGGTGAAGCGCTTGCCGCACTTCAGGCACTCGCGCCGCCGGCGGATCGACTCCGCCTCTTTGCTCTCGCGCGAGTCAACTACCTTGTCATTCGCAAATCCGCAAAAAGGACATTTCATGGCGCTGATGTTGGTCGATAACGAATCTGGTTATCCAAAGCGAAGGTTCGGGATCAATAAAGAAATTGTAACAGGCGAGTAAGGCTGCGCTCCGCAGGCCGTACCTGTGTGATAGACGGGAAACTCACAACTCACACCGGCGGCCCGCCGATCTCCGCTTCTTCGGCCTGATGGCTTTCCTTTGACAACTTCCGCAATGACAATCTCTCATGGTGCGCTAACGCCAAGCCGAGCGGCACGACCGCGGCGAACGTGACCAGCCACAGCAAAATCCCGCAACTTGCCGCCAGCTCCGGAGGCACGTCAAATACGCTGGAAAGCGCTGCAATGGTCGCCATCTGCGAACCGCCGCCCACCGCCGGCAACTGCAGCATCGAACCCACCATGCTCGCTCCCATTAGAATCAGAATCTGCGAAACCGGAATTTCCAGGGAGACCACGCCATAAGAATGCGTGACCTCCTGATACGCCAGCGCAATGATGTACCACATTCCCACCGAAACCAGGGTCAGCCAAAGCATCGAGATGGGCCCGTGAATCGTGTCCAGCCCTGCCCCAAACTCCCGCACCTTCTGTGCCAGCTTGTGCCCAAAGTTCGCGGAGAGATGCCCGAATCGTTCCTCCACCCACCGCGCCACCGCGTCCCCGCTGCGCCGGATTATGATCGCGGCCACCGTCGTCACCAGCACCACGCCGATCAGAAAAAAACCACCCTCGCGGAACCGCACGTAATATTCCGGATGCGGAATCGCGGGCAGTGCGCTGGGAAGAAAAATCGCCAGCACCATCAGCACCGTGAACGCGCCAACATCAAAGATGCGCTCTACCGCCCACACCGCCAACTGGGAAGAAAAAGGAAGATCCGTCCGCCGCGCGATCAAATACGGACGAATAAACTCTCCCGCCCGCCCCAGCAGTGCCAGTCCGGTGAACCCAATCAGGGTCGGAGACACCAGATCCATCATCTTCGCCTTCGGACGCACCGGCTGCAGAAAGATCTTCCACCGCACCGCGCGCATGAGATATGCGATGTAAATCAGCGCAATCCCATGCAACACGTGAACCTTCTTGATGCGGTGGGTCTGGGCCCAGAACGTGCCCCAGTCAAAGCTCTGCCAGTGCCGGTATTGCAGGTAAAGGAGAAAGGCCAGGATGAGGAACACCACGACGCTGGCCACGATGCGCTTTTTATCCATGAAGGGGAGAAGCTCTGCGCCGCGACCTCGCAACGCGAAGCGGAAACGGCACTTCAAAGGTAAATGAGTGTGCCCGGAGGGTCAAACCGGGTAGTTCCAACGGCGCAGTGGAGTCCGGGATGGGACCTCTTCACCGCGCGATCGGTTACTCGCTGGCCTGCGCGGGACTAACCTTCGCCTGAGCTTGCGTGCTGGAGCTGTGCAACTTGGCTGCCGGAACAGGCGTTCCGGGCGTCTTGCTTCCCGAACTCTTCTGAGTCACCGGATGGGCTGCGGCCTTCGCCGCGAGTTTCTTTTTGTTGAAGTCGCGCACGATGCGGGCGACGTAGGCTTTGGTCTCGTAATAGGGAGGTACGCCGCCATACTGTTCCACCCGTTGCGGCCCGGCGTTATAGG
>CABDYC010000077.1_pt1 | contig 10549 bp, 10 predicted proteins | sample 3421511 | NCBI WGS metagenome assembly CABDYC01 (sample SAMEA5534336, study PRJEB31848) | metagenome | biome: tundra; feature: field; material: soil | place: USA | collected 2013-05 | depth 0.15 m | reverse complement strand
GAAGGTGCGCGCGTCGATCCCGAGTGGCTGCGCAAGTTCTTGTCGAATCCGGCGCTGAGCATCGCGGACACGAACCGGAACGGTGTGCGTCCCTACTTGAAGGTGCGGATGCCCACGTTCTCCTTCTCCGACAACGAACTGCGCAAGCTGGTGCGCTTCTTCCAGGCGCTGTCGCAGCAACCGCTGCCCTACATTCCGGAGCAGGTGCCGGTGCTCACCGCGAAGGAAACGGACATGGCGCGCAGCCTGTTCTCCAGCTCCGCAGCTCCCTGCCTGAAGTGTCACGCCACGGGCGATCCCACGCACGACAAGATCGCCACCGCGCCGAACTTCCTGCTCGCGAAAGAGCGCTTGAAGCCAGACTGGGTCGAACGATGGATCACCGACCCGCAGGCCGTCAGCCCCGGCACATCAATGCCCTCGGGCTTGTTCAAGCAACAGAATAATCAGTGGGTGTTCGCTGGGCCCACGCCGCCATCGTTGCAGGGCTACGAGGGAGATCATCGGAAGCTGCTGACGGATTACATCTTCCAGTTGACGCCGGAAGAACAACGGAGAGTAGCATCGTCCATGCCTCGGGCCAAGACGGCCAGTGTCCGCCAGTCAACCCATCGCAAGCAGGCCGCGTCGGAGCCGCATCAAGCAGCCAGCGGCGGTTCGCGGTAAAATGGCCGGTTTGGTGGAAACACCCCGCGCAAGCGAAATCTAAACGGTTCTCAACTACTAGAGAAAGGGCGACATCATGAATAAGAAAACAAGTTGGAGGATGATATCGGTCAGTCTGTTAGCGGCTTTGCTGCTGGCGACGGCGTGCAACAAGCAGGAGAATACGGAACAGTCGAACAACAAAATGTCTCAGACAGCCGCGACCGCTCCGGCGGCCGCCCCGATTGATCCCGCAACCGTGGCCACGGTGAACGGCACAGTAAAGTTCGATGGCACGGCACCCAAGCCCTCCAAGATCGACATGAGCCAGGATCCAGCCTGCAAAGGTGCGAACGAAGCCGAGAATGTAGTAGTAACGGGCGGCGATCTCGCCAACGTTTTCGTCTATGTAAAAGACGGTCTCGGCAGCCGCACCTTCGACGTACCCAAGGACGAGGTCGTCCTCGACCAGAGCGGCTGCAAATATCATCCTCACGTAATGGGCGTGATGGCAGGCCAGACCGTGCAGATCAAGAATGACGATCAGACCACGCACAACATTCACCCCACCCCGAAGGACAACCGCGAGTGGAACGAATCACAGCCACCGGCGGCCGCTCCGCTCGAGAAAAACTTCGCCCGCGAAGAAATTATGCTGCCCGTGAAGTGCAACCAGCATCCTTGGATGAAGATGTACGTCAACGTGGTGAAGAGCCCGTTCTATGCGGTCACTGACAAGGCCGGGAAGTACGAAATCAAGGGACTGCCTCCGGGCGATTACACAATCGCCTTCGTGCACGAGAAGCTGGGTGAGCAGGACCAAAAGGTGACGGTCGCCGCGAAAGATACCAAGACTGTGGACCAGAGTTTCAAGGCCGCAGGCGACTAAGCCGAGACTGCCGCGCTCTTGTGCCTTGCTGTTGACACAGCCTCGTCTGATAAAATGAGCTGTTTGGCGTGGCGGGCTGGGCCAGTCTGCGCAGCCCGTTGCGCCCAAGAAACGGGGACAATCTCATCCCTGTGTAACAGCCTGACCCAAGGGGAAACGCTCTGAAAGCCATCCCGTCGACTTACAACCGCGCGCATCACCTCTTCGCCGTGTGTACCGCATGCGCCGCGTTCCTCGTGATCACAGCCGGCGCATTGGTCACCAGCAACGACGCCGGCCTGTCGGTTCCCGACTGGCCAACGTCGTTTGGCTACTTGGTGAAGGTGCCGCACTTTCTTGTGGGCGGCATACGCTATGAATGGAGCCACCGCATGGTGGCCGGCACGCTGGTGTCGCTGACCCTCGCAATCGCGCTCTGGACTCTTTTGGTGGAGCGGCGGCGCTGGTTGCGCTGGATGGCGGTGGGCGCCTTCTGCACGGTCATCGCACAAGCCATTCTCGGCGGGCTTACGGTTTTGCTCTTCCAGCCGCCGGCAGTTTCCACGGCCCACGCCACGGTGGCGCAAACGTTTTTCTGCATTGCGGTAGCCATCGCGCTCTTCACCGGACGCAAGTGGGTCGAAGAACAGCCACGCGTGGAGTTCGACTCGCGCCGCCCTAGTCTCTCCACGCTGACCTTGCTCTCCATCTTCGTGCTGTACGTGCAGCTCATCCTGGGCGGGATGTTTCGCCATCACGGCATGAGCTGGTGGCCGCACCTGGCGAATGCGGTGATTGTGTCGTTTGTGCTGGCCTGGACGGCAGTTCGGGCGATCTCAGTGTATTCGAATATTGAGGCAGTCCGGCGTCCGGCGATCGTGATGCTGTCGCTTCTGATCACGCAGCTCTGCCTGGGCTTCACCGCGTTTTTGACGCGCGTGGCCTGGGGCAAAGACGCGGTACAACCGGAACTGCCCATGGTCGCCTCGACCGTGGCGCATGTGGCCGTGGGAGCGCTGCTGCTCGCGACTACGGTGGTTCTGGCGATTCAAGTGTGGCGGCACGTCCCGGTCGCGTTTGAAGAGCGCGTACCAGAGGCGCAACGGGATGCTTCCGCCGCATGAGCGTCGCCATCTGTCATTCCGAACAAGCGTTCTTTGCGCCGTGAGAGCCTGGCCTGAGCGAAGCCGAAGGCAATCTGGGCGAGCCGCGCGAGGCGTCGCGTTCTTTGCGACGCAATAATCGCGCGTTTGGCTCGCTTCCTTACCGAACTGCACCATTTGGTTCATTGTCATGATGTTGAACACGGTATCATCGTAGACTGGTATTGGATTTGTCCCAGGATCCCCCTTGGTATCGAAAGTTTCCCCATTCGCCAACGCCGCCCCGGAAGTAACGCCTCCTTCCGCCAAGCCCGTCATTTCCGTAGAGAACCTGGTGCATCGCTATGAGAGCCGCACGGCTCTGAACGGTGTTTCGTTCGACGTGCGCCCGGCGGAATTGTTCGGTCTGCTGGGTCCGAACGGCAGCGGCAAGACCACGCTCTTCCGGATTCTTTCCACTTTGATGATTCCCACCGCAGGTCGTGCCACCATCATGGGTTACGATGCGGCGCAAGAACCAGCGCGCGTGCGGCGGCAAATCGGCGTGGTCTTTCAGGCGCAGAGCGTCGACCTCAAGCTCACGGCCTACGAGAATCTCTGGCATCAGGGACACCTTTATGGTCTGCGCGGCCCCACCCTGAAGAAGCGGATTCACGAAATCCTCTCCCGCGTCGGCCTGGCGGATCGCGCCAAGGAACTGGTCGAAACTTTCTCCGGCGGAATGCAGCGGCGCATCGAGTTGGCCAAGGGATTGTTGCATCACCCCGGAGTGCTGTTACTGGATGAGCCCACCACCGGCCTCGATCCCGGAGCGCGGCGCGATCTTTGGCAGTACCTGCAGATGTTGCGCGACGAAGAGCATGTTTCCGTGCTCGTCACCACGCATCTCATGGAAGAAGCCGAGCGCTGTGACCGGCTGGCCATCATGAATGAAGGCAACCGGGTGGCTCTGGGCACGCCCGCGGAGTTGAAAAGCGAAATCGGCGGCGACGTGGTGCTGCTCGACGCGGCCCATGATGCGGGATTACTGGCAGAGCGGATCCGGGCGCGCTTCCACGTGGAAACCACCGTTCTGGAGAACCAGGTGCGCATGGAACGCGAAGGCGCGCACCGCTTTGTCACCGAAGTGGTCGAGGCTTTCCCCGGAGAGATCGAGGCGCTCTCGGTGAGCAAGCCGGCGCTCGAGGACGTCTTCATTCGCCGCACCGGACACAAGTTCTGGAGCGAAAAGGCTGAGGAATGAAAAACTTGCTCTGTTCCACAGCATGAATCCAGGTTTTGACTGGCAACTGGCAACCGGCAACTGGCAACTGTTCACAGGAGGTAATGTGCTTTCTATGATGCTGGTTATTTCTCTTGTGCTTGGCATCCTCCCCTTGCTGGGAGTGGTGTGGACGCTCATGAACGGAATGATTACCACCGTCGACGGCTTGTTCATGAGCTTGATCCTGCTCACCCTTTCAGGAATCTTTTTGCTAAACGCGTACTGGGAGATGCGCGACCTGGGCATGCTCGGCGAGAAAACGCCCGGCAAGAAAGCCGCGGCTCCGCCAACCAAATCTCCCGCAACGAAAGCGAGTTAAACTTCGTGGCCACTCAAACCGCCGCCTTATCGAGACCGGTTGCCCCTGCTTCCGCGGGCGTGTTGCTGCCCGCCTTCACGCTGTGGTGGCGCGAGATTGTGCGCTTCTACCGCCAGAAGGCGCGAGTGGTCGGCGTGCTGGCCTCCCCGCTCGTGTTCTGGATCGTGATCGGCTCGGGATTCGGCACCTCGTTCCGTTCCGGCGGTGGGCAAGGCCAACAGCACTACATGGACTATTTCTATCCCGGCGCCCTGATCATGATCGTCCTGTTTACCTCGATCTTCACCATGATGTCGGTCATCGAGGACCGTAAAGAAGGCTTCTTGCTCTCCGTGCTAGTGGCCCCCGTGCCGCGCTCCGCGATTGTGCTGGGCAAGGTTCTGGGCGGCACAACACTTTCTGCGATCCAGGGGATGATCTTCCTGGTCTTCGCGCCGTTCGCGGGCGTGCATCTCAATCCCCTGCAAGTTTTGTTGGTGGGCGTAGTGGTGTTTCTGGTTTCGTTCGCCCTGACCGCGCTGGGCTTCGCCATCGCCTGGCCCATGGACTCCACCCAAGCCTTCCACGGCATCATCAACCTGTTTCTGATTCCGCTGTGGCTCTTGTCGGGCGCGTTGTTTCCCATGTCCGGCGCCTCCGGCTGGATTCGCGCCCTGATGTATATGAACCCCCTAACCTATGGAGTCGAGGCCCTGCGGGCCCTGCTCTATCCCGGGATGGAAGCGACATTCCCTCTGCCGTCGGCGATCGCGACGTTGCTTTTGTTTTCGCTGGTGATGTTCGGACTCGCATTCCTGATGGCAAACCGCCGCACCACGAGGCCGGCCGCGTGATCGCCGAGCAATACGCCTTCTTCCCCGCTCTGATCGCAAGCTTGAACGGAGCCTGCGCGGTGCTTCTGCTCACCGGCCGTTACATGATTGCCCGCGGCCGCATGGCCGCGCACCGCGCCTGCATGATCGCCGCGGTAGTAGCTTCAGCGCTGTTTCTGGCCTGCTACTTGTATTTTCATTATCACGTCGGCGATATCCGTTTTCTGGGCGATCATTTTTGGCATGTTATTTATCTAGTCGTCCTGATTCCCCATGTGACGCTAGCGATCGTGATCGTCCCCATGGTGATCGTCACGCTAAGCCGCGGCCTGCGAGCCAAATATGATCGCCATCGCGCCATCGCGCGCTGGACGTGGCCATTGTGGATGTACGTCAGCGTCACCGGCGTCATCGTCTACTTCATGCTGTATCAATGGTTCCCGCACAGCTAGAAGCTGAAGTGCACCACGGAGGCACGGAGTAACAGAGAAAACAAACTAGGATCGCGTTTATAAGATTTGGTTTGAAAGGGCGCGGCTTTCAGCCGCTCTGCTATGGGGTTTGGGAAGGGCACGGCTTCAGCCGTGCCGCTACCGATCAGCAAGAATGCGGGCTTCAGCCCCTGAGGGACGTTTTGATCTATGTCGATCGTGCGACTAAAGATTGATGTCTCAGGCACCGTAGGCGACGAAGCCTGGCGCGAGATCCGCCAGTTCGATCAGATCCAAAGCGCCGACTTCGGCCCTCAATTCGGCAGCGGCGGACGCTGCAACCACGCGCCCAACGCGCCCCACGGCAAGGGCGAATGGATCGGAGCCGAAATCCGCCTCCAGACCCCGCTCCTGGCCCAGTATGCCGTCTCGCATTACCTCGAGCAGGAGCGCGTGCTCGACGCCGATGTCGTCGAGTAGTCGCGTGTTTTGGATTTTCTCTGTGACTCTGTGGTGAAACGTTTTCTATATGTCTGCCAATCCAAATCCAGCTCCGCCCACCGACGAAGCCCCCGCGCGAAAGCCCGGCATGTCCCGCACCCAAAAGCTTCTCTTTTTCCTCATCGCCTGGCTTATCTGCCTCATGCCTTTCCTCTTCTGGTGGAACACATGGTTCGGACGGAAACTTCCTGACCAGCAGTTGAACGAATACTTGCACGACACGAAGAAGCCGCGCCACATTCAGCAGGCGCTGGTCCAGGTGGGCGAGCGCATCACGCGCCAGGACGCAACCGCGAAACAATGGTATCCAGACCTGGTGCGCTTGGCCGCCGATCCAGTGGAAGAAGTCCGCAACACCGACGCCTGGGTCATGGGACACGACCCGTCCGGCGCGGGTTTTCACGAAGCCCTGCTCAAGATGCTCGCCGACCCGTCGCCGATGGTCCGCGGCAATGCCGCGCTATCGCTGGTTCGCTTCGGCGATGCCACCGGCCGTCCGCAGATTCTCGCCCTGCTGCAGCCCGCGCAAATTGCTTCTCCGGAATCCGGCCGCATCCTCGACGCCGACCGCCCCGGCACCGCCATCCACCAGGGCGGCCTAATAGCAAAGCTGGAATTCGGGAACAAACAGACTGCGGAAATCCGTTCTCCGATTCCCGGTCGGATTCGATCGGTGGCCGGGACCGGTGCGAATATCGCCGCAGGCGCGGAAATAGCGGTGATTGATCCCGCGAACGATCAGGTCTGGGAAGCCCTGCGCGCCCTCTATCTCATCGGCCAGCCCGACGACCTCCCCGCCATTCGCCCCTACGAGCGCGACCTGCCGGATGTCTCGAACGACGTGCGCCAGCAAGCCGTAGCAACTGAACAGGCGATAAGAAAAAGATCCGGTTCGTGACGGCGCACAATGCAACTGAGATTCGCATCGGACTAAGATTCGTATCGGGGCATGCCTTCAGGCGCGCCGCAAGGGCCCGCACTCTCAATGCGCCTTCAGGCGCTGCATCGCCGCGATAGAACTCTTCTACCCATGCACCGCCCCCATCACTACCCGCTCAATTGCCTTTCCCGCCTCGGTTCGCGGATCGATCAAATCGAAGTGGCCCGCCTCGGCGATCTCCACCAACCACGCGTCTTCTTTGCCGGTGTGCTTCGTTCTCGCATAATTCCGGCTGAACTCCACCGGCACCACGTCATCCGTCGAGCCGTGAGCCAACCACTGCAATGCTGACACCGCCAGCTTCGTCGGATCGGCCTCGCGATAGTGATCCGGCACTTCCGCTGGCGTCCCTCCAAGAAACTCCCTCACGGCATCGTTGCTCAAGTGCAACTGATACGCCCGCTGCAAATCCAGCACTCCCGCCAGCGACACTACCGCCTTCACGCCCTTCTCATGCGCCGCCAAACACACCGCGAGTTGCCCCCCCGCCGAGTGTCCCACAATGGCCACCCGCTCGGCATCGAACTCATACTTACGCGCATTCTGCGTGAGAAACTGATACCCCGCCCGCACATCCGCAAACGTTCCTGGCCATCCTCCGCCCGCATTCCCCACCCGCCGGTACTCCAGATTCGCGCTCGCGATCCCCTTCGCCGTCAAAGCCGCGCACAGATGCCCGGCATACCCCAGATCGTACTTCGCCCGCCAGAACCCTCCATGAATAACGATCGCCAGCGCATGCGGCCCTTTCCCCTTCGGCAACCGCAAATCCACAAACTGATTCTCATCGCCGCCATAAGCCATCCGCGCGTCCGCCTTCGGCGGAGCCAAACTCAAAATGTCATCGCACGATGTCACGTCCCGCTATTATACGGGCTGCAAATCGAGGTTTAGCCATTCCCCTCACCTATAGCCCGTCTGCATCCCCTTTTCTCTCTGTCCTCACAATTTATTTCTCTCTCCCGCCAAACTCCGCTATTCTCTAACCCGGATGACTTCGCTGCCTCTTTCCGAGCTTCTCGGCGCCACCGTCTATGGCCCATCGGGCGCAGCCACGGGACGCGGGGTCGGCCAATTCCTCAATGAGTACAATTCCTGTTTTCGCCAGCTACGTTCCGATTGCTATAGAATTTCCGATCAGTGACAGCCAACACCCAAGCCTTTCAGGCGAATGCACCCGCTTCGAGGCAGGCTCTCGCGTCGGTTACAGTCACAGCCCTTCTTGTCATCGTCATTCTGAGTGGACCTAAGGCGTGGGCGCAGGGGCCACCGTATCAGACCGACGATCCTGTACCAGTCGACCTGCATCACTATGAGTTCTACGTATTTGGCGCCGCGGACGGGACACCGGTGGAAATGGACTCTGTCGGGCCGGCCTTCGAGTTTAACTGGGGCGCATTGCCTCGCGTGCAGCTCCACGCGATACTTCCGTTCGGGGTGGTAGCGCCGCTTAATAATCCGGTGTATGCGCCCAGCGGGATTGGGCCGACTGAGTTTGGACTGACGGACATGGAGTTGGGCGCGAAGATCGCCTTCATCAAAGAGAGTAAACACGTCCCACAGATCGGCACGTTCACGATGTTCGAAATCCCCACTGGCAACGCGGACAAAGGACTAGGCGTGGGCAAGGTTTGGTACAAGATACCGATCTGGCTACAAAAGAACGTGGGCAAGTGGACGTTTGACGGCGGCGCGGGCTATCAGGTGGTGCCGCAAGACGGGTTCCGCAACTTTCCATACACGGGTTGGCTGGTGAAGAAAGAACTCAGTGAGCGGCTCGAGTTGGGTGCGGAGGTCTTCGCTCATGGCCGCGAGGGGAGCGCAGCGGCGCAAACCGGGGCCTCGACCACGGTCGACGTGGGCGGCTACTACCATTTCAAGCACCATCCCGGCGAGCAGTTCCTGTTCTGCTACGGTCACTCCGTCGCCGGACAGACGGAGAACTACGCATACGTGGGCATGTACTGGACTTGGGGGAAAGATAGTGGCGGCAAGAAGGAAGGACGGCGCGAAGGATTGTTCCCTGGTCAGTTGAATCGGAACGGATTTTGACGTGATTCTGGGAGGTTCTCATCAGTTCCTTCCCGCAAGCCAATCGTCTCAATTGGCGATAAATCGCCATTTCACCACTAGAAGCCATCTCATACATGGGTTCGGGAAGGGCACGGCTTCCAGCACTTAGCCTGCCCTGAGCAAGCGAAGCGCGCCGAAGGGTGCCGTCCAAGTGGCCCACAATTCGGGCTTTAGCCCCTGAGGTCCTCGCTCGTGTCCAAACGTCGAGGATTTATGAGATGGCTCCTAAGCGGCATAGGAGGACATTTATGAGATGAGCTGTAGGTACCTTGGAAGGATTTTTTCTCCCAATCCCCACAATTCATTTCTTTCTCCCGCCAAACTCCGCTATTCTCTAACGCGGATGACTTCGCTGCCTCTTTCCGAGCTTCTCGGCGCCACCGTCTATGGCCCATCGGGCACAGCCACGGGACGCGTGCGCGAAGTCACCCTCGCGCCTCAGGAAGACCGCAACCGCATCGCCTCGTTCATCGTCAAAACCAAGTCCGGCAATCGCGTCCTTCCCTTCTCCGCCGTCACCACCATTGATGCCAACATTCACACCTCCACCAATCCCGCGGACTGGCCCGCCGCCAACGGCGCCGAGGGCTTATTCCTCCTCGAACGCGATCTCCTCGATCAGCAGGTCATCGACGTTCACGGACGCAAGGTGGTTCGCGTCAACGACGTCGAACTCCAAATCGACGCCATGATCGAGGCCGGACGCTCTCATGCCGTCCTGCGCATTCAATCGGTAGATATCGGTACCCGCGGCGCCGTCCGCCGCCTTCTTCGCGGCCTCGCGCCCCGCGCCGCTCTCCACCTCCTGCTCCAGAAAATTCCTCCCCGCACCATCCCCTGGAGTTTCGTAGACCTCATCGAAACCGATCCCGCGCGCCGCATCAAGCTCAAGATCTCTCACGAAGGCCTGGCCACCCTCCATCCCGCCGACATCGCCGACATCGTCGAAGACCTCGCCCCCGATGAGCGCGAAGCCGTCTTCCGCACCCTCGACGAAGATGTCGCCGCCGAGACTCTCGAAGAGGTCGAGCCCAAGGTCCAGAAGTCCATCGTCGAATCCCTCGACTCCGGACGCGCCGCCGACATCGTCGAAGAGATGGATCCCGACGCCGCCGCCGACCTTCTCGCCGACCTCTCGCAGGATCACACCGAACAAATCCTCGTCGAGATGAAGCCCGAGGCCAGCCAGGAAGTCGTCGAACTCCTCGAACACAGAGAAGAAACCGCCGCCGGCCGCATGACCACCGAGTTCCTCGCCCTCCCCATCTCCGCCACCGTCGAGAATGCCATCGGCGTCATGCGCGAGTTCGAGGGTGGCATCGAATCCGTCAGCACCATCTATCTCGTCGACTCCCACGGCACTCTCGTCGGCGCCGTCCCCCTCGTAAAACTTGTCCTCGCCCAGCCCGACACCCCACTCCTTTCCCTCCTTCAGGAACCCCTCGTCCTCACCCACGAAGCCACCAGCGACAAAGACGTCGCCGAACTCTTCGACAAATACAACCTCATTACCCTCCCTGTGATCGACGAACACAACAAACTTGTCGGAGTCATCACTTCCGACGACGTAATCACCATGCTCCGCTCCAAACT
>CABDYC010000073.1_pt1 | contig 10624 bp, 10 predicted proteins | sample 3421511 | NCBI WGS metagenome assembly CABDYC01 (sample SAMEA5534336, study PRJEB31848) | metagenome | biome: tundra; feature: field; material: soil | place: USA | collected 2013-05 | depth 0.15 m | reverse complement strand
AGAATCCCGCGCAGCGAATCCATCTGCCGGCTCATGTGCTCCATCATCTGGTGCACGGCATTCACTTTGACTTCGCCCTTCTGATAGCGCTCCAGGGCGAAGCGGATCGCCATGTGCTCGGCGGCCTTCATTAGCAACGGCGTGTCCTCTTGTTCCGTAGTCACCTTGGCCGCCAGGCTTCCCAGCAACTGCCGCAGGTTCAGCCGCGTGTTCGGATCGGTTTCGCCCAGCTCCTTCTGCAAGTCTTCCGGACCAACATTCGGATCTTCCTGGGCTTGGCCGAATCGCGTCAGCAGCCGGATGGCCTGAACCACCTCGGCCTCCTGCAGCGGCACCACTCCGCCTTCCCAGGCTGGAGCGGTTGCCGTCCCGGTGCTGGTGCCGGTGTCCGGCCCGGCCACCCAATGGCCCGGCATATTCGGAACGCTCCCGAAGGGAACTCCCGTGCTACCGCCTTGGCCTCCGCCTCCTGCGTTGGCCCCCTCTGCCGCTGCGATCAATTGCAGCAGCTTCTGCGGATCGTTCAGCCATTGCTTGAACTCTGGTCCCAGGGTTTGCGCTGCGATCTGTGCCGCTACGCTGATGTCGCCGGTCAGCGGGTCGGCCGCCACGAATTTCACTTCATTGATCTTGATCGTGCTCTGTCTGCTTCCGCCGCTGAGTGCTTCTTTGATCTGCTTGGACACGTCCTGGGCCTTGGAGCCAGCCAGCGTAAAGGCGCGCACCAGGCGGGTGAAGTCTTCGATAGTTACTTCTTTGGAGAAGTGCAGGCTGGCCAGGCCGGCCGTGCTCAAAAGCTGCCCAAAGCTGCGTTCGACCTGACCGGTTTCCAGCGGAACTCCATCCAGCAACAACTTGTTGTCGGAGACTCCCAGCAAAAAGCCGCCCTCTCCAGCCGTGGGCAGGCCCTGCTGCAGTTCATTCCAGGCGGTCTCGAACTGCGCTTCCGTGCGCTTGTGATCGGGGCCGTACATGCGCGCGTACTTGATCAGGATGTTCAGGCTGTGTACGAAGGCGCGTGCGGAGGCCGCGCGGTTGGCGTGAAATGTGGTCGCGTTGTCGATAAAACACCCCTCAACCCGCAGTTCTGCCTCTAGGCAATAAAAGGGTAAATCCAACAGGTAAGGGTCTGCACATTACGGAGGTAACGTTTTCCTCTGTGTTTCCCCGCGTCCCCTGTGGTGAGCGACATTGGGGCACCCCTGGCACTGGCATTCCCAGCCGTCTCCGGCGAGAATAGAAGCCGCTAATATCACTGCTTGTCGGAACCCTCGTGCCTTCCTCCACCGCTCACACAACCCGTGTCGGCAAAACCACCGGCCTGCGATACTGGATGTTGCGGGTGTTGGATGAGTGCGATCACGTCTCGACCGATTTCGGCCTCGATCCCGTTCACGACCTGCGGGTCTCCCTGCGCCGTTGCCGCTCCCTGGCCGATGGATTGATGGCCCTCGATCCCGATCCCAACTGGAAGGCCATGAGAAAGGCCGGCAAGCGCCTGTTTCAGCGGCTCGGTGCCTTGCGCGATGTTCAGATCATGATGGAATGGATCGAAAAGCTGCATCGGACGGAAGCCAAAGTGGCGCGGGCGCCCTCGCCCGCGATGCCGCAATCTGAACAAGAGTTTGTGAGCATCGACGATCCCGCAGCGACCGGAGTCCAGAATAATGATCCTCGCGACCCCGCTTCCCTCGCATTGCTCGAAATCCTCGCTCGCCGCGAGTCCGAGCAGCAGCTCGAAGCCCACGCCGCTCTCGAAGAATTCGACCGCAAACAGTGGCGCCAGTGGAGCCGGTCTCTTCCCGCGCGTGCCGCCCGCGTCCGGCTGGGCAGCGCGCTCTTCAAGCATCTCGCTTTGGAGCGTTGGACCGAAGCTCGGGAGTTGCACAACCGCGCCCTGCGCAATCGTTCCCAAATCGCGTTCCACTCTCTCCGCATCGGCATCAAGCGCTTCCGCTACATCGTCGAGAATTTCCTTCCCGCCGAGCACAAGGTTTGGAGTAACGACCTCAAAGAAATGCAGGACTTACTCGGTGAAGTTCATGACCTCGACGTGCTCTGGGCCACTGCTGTCTCCTGTCAGGTTTTTCCCGATGAAGATTCGCGCCGGCGCTGGCGCGAACGAATTCTCGCCGAGCGCTCCCAGCGCATCGACCGCTACCGCGCTAAGATGGTCGGCCCCGAATCTCTCTGGCAGGTGTGGCGCGCCGCACTGCCGCAAGGCAAGCAGATCCAAGTACTTGCCACTCGCCGCATGAAACTCTGGGCGAATGGTCTCGATCCCGATTTCCCGCACTCCGAGCGCGTCGCCAGCCTGGCTCTTCAACTCTACGATGGCCTTCTCGCCGGGGGATGGCAGCCTTCTGTCGACGGCATTTCTGCCCGCTCCAGTCTGCTCGCCGCTGCCCTCCTGCACGATGTCGGCAAGTCCAAAGGCGAGAAGGGACATCACAAGACTTCCTTCGACATGATTCGCGCGCACGGCAACCCGCTAGGCTGGAAACCCGCTGACCTGCAGCGCGCCGCCATCGTCGCCCGCTTTCACCGCGGAGTCCTGCCCACCAGGAAGCACAAAGCCTTGCGCGATCTTCTCCCCGACGAACAGAAAGCAACCATCCAGCTCATCGCCATCCTGCGCCTGGCCAACGCCTTGGACGCTAGCCACGACGGCCACATCCGCCGCATTCAAATTGAAAGTGATCAAATCAGGAACGTTCAGATCAAAGCCGAAGCGAATCGCAAGAAGCACGCGAACGGATTCTTGCGCAAGCCCGCAGGTCTAGCCAGGAACGAAGCCTTAATAATCGCCGCCGAAGGCTACTCGCCCCTGGGCCCATCCGCCGTAACCATCGCCGCCGAACGCCATCTGCTGGAAATCGTCCTGCACCGCCCAGTAGTGATCAAGCCCATGCCCCACCGCGCACGCCCTAGAAGAGAATCTCATGTGGGGACAGCCGCCTCGGCTGTCCGCCGAGCGTAGCGAGGTGCCAGCCAATCAGATCGAAATCAGAGAGCTAGAAACCGGAACTAGAAACTAGAGACTGAGTAGCTACCCAGTCACTTTCCAGCACCCGATCCCAGCAGCTACAAAGGAAGCACCATGACTCACGCCCAACTGGTCGAAAAAGCCGTCCGCTGGCTGCGCAGCTATCGCTGCGGAGTAGTGCTCGCCGAGCAGGCCTGTGTCAGCGGCGAAATGCCCGACGCCATCGGCTGGAAGCGCGCCTGCCATTCCGTGCTGGTCGAGTGCAAGGTCACGCGCTCTGACTTCCTCGCCGACCGTGGCAAGCCCTTCCGCCTCAAGCCCGAGCAGGGAGTCGGTTGCGAGCGCTTCTACCTGGTTCCCGCCGGCCTCGTGCGCCGCGAAGAACTACCCGACAGTTGGGGCCTGCTTGAACACCGAAGCGGCAGAATCGAAACCACGCATCCCTCCGCTCAGAATCTCCGCAGCGCCACCGGCTTCCAATCCGAAATGAATCTGCTGCTCGCCAGCCTGCGCCGCGTCGAGGTCCGCGTCGAACCCCAAAGCATCACCGACTTCCTCAAGTGGAAGAACCGCATGGCCGAATACAACCGCGGCACCCTGCCCCAAGGACTGGCTTCCGCCGAAGAAGAACTCAACGCTTTCCTCGAACCAGACGTGACCTGTTGAGCTCCTGCCGCAAGTAAGCCGGAGCAATCTCGGCAGCCTAGCCGCAAAGCCGAAGCCCGATAGCCGAAAGCAAAAAGAAAACCGGGCTGGTTGGCCCGGTTTCTCATAGCGACTGGTGCTGAGGCTGCCATCTGGTTGGGTTAGGACCAGTCCGGTTGCCCGGCTTCGTGCCTCCTCAACCCAGTCCACAGATCGCGGATCGCAAACTCGGATTCGCAAAGTGACGATCCGAAAGCGAGGAAACAGACATGGTCTTGGCTGCAAACCGCATGCCATGAGCAGGATTCAAGCCTCACAATTAGAATGGACTGTAAAATAATGACCAATAAACGGTTAGCCCATGAGGATCACGACTGGCTCGCCCCTTTGCCGTGCCCCTGCAAACGATTCACAGAGAAAAGCTTTGCACAGTTGTACATGAAGTTGTGCAGTTTCGATGCGGATAGAGAACAATCAATCGATATCGCGCCTAAGTAAGCACGGAGCGATGTTCCGACCCTCCCAAGCGGGGAAAGAGTGAGTTCGAATAGCTAGTAGCCAGAAGCCAGGACCCAAGACCCCTCACAACTCCCGCCGCCCTTCCATGGCCTTCAGCATCGTGATTTCATCCGTGTATTCGATGTCACTGCCGACCGGGATGCCCATGGCGATGCGCGTCACCTTCACGCCGGCGCGCTTGAGTTGTTGCGAGAGATAAGTGGCGGTGGCTTCGCCTTCGACCGTGGGATTGGTGGCGACGATCACTTCATCCACGTTGCCCGCATCGACGCGCGTGATGAGATTCGCGATGCGCAACTGCTCCGGTCCCACGCCGTGCAGCGGAGAAATCGATCCATGCAGCACGTGGTAAACGCCGTTGAAGTGCTTGGTCTTTTCGATGGCGGCGATGTTGGTGGGCTCCTCGACCACGCAGACCATTCGCTGATTGCGCGTCGCGCTGGTGCAATAGACGCAAGGGTCGACGTCGGTGATGTTGTTGCAAACCGAACACAGCCGCAGATTGGCCTTGACGTCGCGCACCGCCGCGGCCAGCGCCTCGGCGTCTTCGTCGCTGGCGCGCAGAATGTAGAACGCCAGCCGCTGCGCGCTCTTGCTGCCCACGCCCGGCAACTTCTTCAGTTCGTCAATCAGCCGCGACATCGGCTCGGCAAATTTACTCATTGCGTAATTTTGTAATCGGGTAATTGTGTAATTGAAAAACTTCACGGGAGACCTTGTAATCGGTGGCAAGCAGCTCGGATGCTTGAAAAATTGCCCAATTACCCGATTACAAAATTACCCAATTTCTCACAGTCCGCCCATGCCCAACCCGCCCAGCATGCCGCCCACCGTGGACTGCATCGCTCCATCAATCTTCCGCGCCGCTTCATTGACCGCGGCCAGGATCAAGTCCTGCAGCATCTCCGCGTCGCCCGACTTCACGGCCTCGGGATCGATGCGCAGGCTGAGCAGTTGCTTGCGCCCGTCCATTTTCGCCGTGACCGTGCCCCCGCCCGACGAGGCCTCGACCACGGTTTCCTGCATCTTCTTCTGCAGGGTGTCGTACTGCGCCTTGGCTTTCGACATCAGTTCTTGCAGATTGAATCCACTCATAGGGCCTCACGTTTCAAGGTTTCAAAGTTTCGGGATTTCACTCTCAATGACTGAATTCCGTGGATTCTAAGTTTCGCAACCTTGAAACCTTGAAACGTTGAAACCTGACGTATTACCGCTTCTCCTTGTAATCAATCACCGTACGAATCTCGGCGCCGAACTTTTCCTGCAGCCGGCGGACTACCGCATCCTGCTCGGCACGGCTCCGGCCTCCGGCTCCAGACCTCGTCCCGCTGGATGTGGCGGTGCCATTACTTTTTCCTTCTCTCGTCGCCACCGCCGCGCCGGGAACAATCTTCAGCTTGACGGCCCGCCCCAGAATGCCGCTGGCCGAAGCGATCGCCAGCCGCCTGGCGTCGGCGCCCAGCGACATATCGACAACGGTTTGTGACTCCGACACCTTGATCACCACTTCGTTTCCCTCCACCGCCCATTCGCCCGCTTCAAGCATCGAGACCAGGATGCGCTGATTGCCATCCTTGAGCGCCTGCAGCACGGCGCTTTGCAGTCTCTCGATTGGTGCAGCTGACGCGGCGGCTGCCGGCTGGGCTGGCGAAACTTGCGGCGCGGCCTGCAATTTCGGTTCGGGCTGCGATGCGGCTTGCGAACTGAATTGAAGTTCGGCAGCGCTTTCGCTGACACTTGCGGGCGCGGCGGCACCCATGACCACTCGTGCGGGCGGGCTTCCACTTGCAACCCTGCGAAGACCACTGGCGGGAACTGTATCAGCAGAAGACTCCTGCCGGGGACTGCCCTTGCGCGCGGAATCGGCTGCAAACGGCGAAACATGACTAGGGCGAGCAGGAGCAGCTGCCTCGGTGCGTCGAACCTCGGCCGCACCGCCCAAGTTCGAAGGCACGATTGAAGGCCGCGCGGGCGTTCTGGGCGCGCCTGCCCCAGTGCCTGTAATGTTCGAAGATCCGGCCACGTCGCTGAGTAGTTGCTCCATCGGCAGCAGGCGTTGCGCGTGCGCCATCTTGAGCAGGCCGAGTTCCAGGTGGAAGCGCTGCTCCTGCTTGTATCCTAGTTCGCCGTGGGTGCGCAGCATGATCTGCAGATGCCGCGTCAGATCTTCCTCGCCGAACAGTTCCGCGACGCGAGCGACGCGCTCGCGTTCTTCACTCGATATCTGCAGCAGGAAAGAGTCTTTGCCGGCAATCTTGGCGACGGTCGCATTGCGCAGGAAGCGGACCATCTGGCGCGCGAAGTGCGTCGGGCTGTGGCCTTCGCTGATGAGCTGGTCGACTTGCCGCAGCACTTCTTCGCTGGCGCCGCTAGCGACCGCCTGCATCACTTCTTCCAGAACGTGCGCTGGCGCGGCGCCGACCAGGTTGCGCACGGAATCAGCCGTGAGCTTGCCGCTGGAGGACGCAATCGCCTGATCGAGAATCGACAGCGCGTCGCGCATGGAGCCGTCGCCAGCTTCGGCCAGCAAGGCGAGAGCATCGTCATCGGCTTCGATCTTTTCGCGGCCGATGAGGTCGCGCAGTTGGCCGACAATGTCGTCGAACTTCACGGCGCGGAAACTGAAGTGCTGGCAGCGCGAGCGAATGGTCTGCGGAATGTCCTCCGGCTGCGTGGTCGCCAGCATGAAAACGATGTGGTCCGGCGGCTCTTCCAGCGTCTTGAGCAGGGCGTTGAAGGCGGCGTCTGTGATCTGGTGAGCTTCGTCGAGAATGTAAATCTTGAAGCGGTCGCGCGCCGGACGGTAGCGCGCGGCCTCGCGCAGTTCGCGGATCTCGTCGATGCCGCGATTGGTGGCGGCGTCGATCTCGATCACGTCGACGGCGTTACCGGCGCGAATCTCGGTGCAGGATTCGCAGATGCCGCAGGGCTCGGCCACCGGCTTGTCGGACGAACGGCAATTCAGGGCCGCGGCCAGAATGCGCGCCACCGTCGTCTTTCCGATGCCGCGATGTCCGCTGAAGATGTAGCCGTGGGCGGTGCGTCCCTGTTCGATGGCGTTCTGCAGGGTGCGAGTGACGTGCTCTTGTCCGATAACCTCGGAGAATTTCTGCGGACGATATTTACGCGCCAGAACGGTGTAGCTCATGAGCAGGAAGGACGATTATACGTGATAGGGAAGGGGATGAGCGGCTACTTGTGGCGTCGGGTCAGGCTAGCTCCTCGTCAAAGTAAGTCGCTGTCAATCTTTGGTACCTTGATGGGACGAGCGGTGACGCCGACTTCGTGATCGATCATTAGATCTGCTAATCGGGAGCCATCAACCAATACGATACCCTCCACTGATCGAGCAAATTCCACTGCCTGAACCGTAAGCTCGATGTCGTAATGAACACTCCTCTCTTGGCGCGCTGACCAGCAAGTGCACCATAGAAGGCTTGAACCTCGGGACGCCCAACAGAGTGTTGCCAGCGTTTTGCTTGGATATACACCTTCTCCAGCCCGAGCTTGTCTAATGAGATCACCCCGTCGATCCCAGCGTCGCCGACGCCACCTACGCGCTGCAGGTCAGCTCTGCTGGTCCCATACCCCATTCGATGTACGAGGTTCAGCACGATGGTCTCGAAGAAAGTAGGCGATACTGTGCCCAAGGCTTCCAATATCTCGGTGGCGACTTTGTGTCGCAGTTCGTCTAGTGCCTCTCCGAGGCGATCATCCGGACTCGCGGGCGCGTTGGCCTTCAACAACCCGTCCACCGGCACTGTCGAGACCGGCCCGATCTCCGTCTGCGGGCGAAGCCGAACATCCATAAAGTCGCTAGCAAGCCGCTCAACCTCATCGTCCGACAGTGGAGGTTGATGCTCCTTGGCGAACTCCACCCCCTCCTGAGTCAGCTGCCAATAGCCGCGACGTGGACTGCTCGAGAGGCCGGCGCGCTTGAGACGATCATGGGCCCATCCGGCCCGATTCTTGTAGATGGGCTGGGCACCGCTTGGCAGCAGCTCTTGCCTGTCAGCATCGGTGATTTGAAGCTCGCGAGCTGCTGCGTCGTGGACGTCCTTGGCAGCGGCCCCGTTGGGATGCTGCGCCAAATAACGCAAAATCGGCTCGATAAAACGGTCGTAGGTTGGGACGGACATTGTAGGCTCTCCTGTTGCTAACAGCCTAGGCACAGACTAATAGCTACGGGTCGGATGACGGCTAAGTATAGAGCAACCTGTATCCCAAGAGCTCTGGTGCTGCTTGCTAAAACCGCCGCGCAAGCGATAGGCTGGTGCGTCAACCTGGAGTGCGGGAGCGGTGTGGTCCCAGGGGAACGTGGCTTGGGCCGCCGCAAAGGAGCGTTATGCAATTGAAGCTGGCAACACGAACCAAGGATGGAATTCTGGTGGTGGATTGCAGTGGCCGGATTGTGTTTGGCGAAGAGTCTTCGCTGCTGCGGGAGATCGTCAAGAAGGCCGTGTCGGAGAACAATCGCATCGTGCTCAATCTGGGCGAAGTGAATTACATCGATTCCGGCGGTCTGGGCACGCTAGTGGCCCTGCGAACAACCATGCAAAACGCAGGCGGCACAATCAAGTTGACGAACTTGACCAAGCGCGTGGGCGACTTGCTCCAGGTTACCAAGCTGCTCACGGTTTTCGACGTATACAACTCAGAGGCGGAAGCCATCGAATCCTTCCGCAAGGCGGCTTAGCCCGGACCACCAGTCGGAGTCTCATGAACCGCGACGCATGATTCGCGACGCATGAACCCCGCAGCCGCTCCGGGCTCTCCTCGAATGCTGCCTCGCATCGTTTTCATTCTGTGCCTGCTGGTGAGTGCCAGCGGCTTCGTGTCTCCGCCGGTAGCGCTGGCGATGGGACTGGTATTTGGGCTGGCGTTGCCTCATCCCTACGGCGACGAGGCGAAGAGGTTCTCCAAGTATCTACTGCAGGCCTCCGTAGTAGGACTCGGTTTCGGAATGAACCTGCACCAGGTCGTTCAGGCGGGGCGCAGCGGCTTCGTCTACACCATGCTGGGCATCAGCTTCGCGCTGCTGGCGGGCATGGGCCTGGGCACGCTGCTGGGTGTGCAGCGCGTGCCGGCGTTTCTCATTTCCACCGGCACGGCGATTTGCGGTGGAAGCGCTATTGCCGCCGTCGGGCCTATCACGCAGGCCAGCGACGAAGAGATGGCCGTTGCACTGGGGACCGTCTTTGTGCTGAATTCCGTGGCGCTGCTGATTTTTCCCGCCATCGGTGCGGCGTTCAAGCTGACGCAATCGCAGTTTGGGCTGTGGGCGGCCCTCGCCATTCATGACACCAGTTCGGTGGTGGGTGCGGCGGCGAAGTATGGAGCCCAGGCGTTGGTCATTGCGACCACGGTGAAGCTGGCGCGCGCTTTGTGGATTGTTCCACTCTCGATCGCGACAGCCGTAGTGCGAGGCGCCAAGGCGAAGATTCAGTGGCCGTGGTTCATCGGCTTGTTTTGCCTGGCCGCGGTGTGCAACACCTATCTGCCGGCTGGCGCGCACGCTTACGCGATCGCGGTGAAAGTTGCGAAGATTGGATTGACGGCCACTCTGTTCTTGATCGGCAGCGGCATCTCGGTGGCGACGATCAAGCGCGTGGGACATCGACCGTTGTTGCAGGGAATCATATTATGGTTGCTGGTTTCCGTGGGATCGCTGTGGCTGATTCGCGTGGGATGGATTGCGCTGTGAAGCAGGGAAGCAAAGACTTGCGGAAGAGTGCGCGGAAGAGACGTCCGGATGAATCGTCTCCCGGTCAATGTTCTCCACATCAATCGTCGAAGGTGCGAATTCGCATCGAGGCCGCCATTCGAAGCATTCCCAAAAGCAAGGTGTCCACCTACGGAGCGATTGCTCGAGCGGCCGGACTTCCAGGAAGGGCTCGGCAGGTGGCGCAGGTGCTGCATCGTGGCTTCGGATTGCCCTGGCAGCGAGTGTTAGGTGCGGGTGGAGAAATCAAGCTGCGCGGCGATTCAGCCATCGAGCAGCGGCTGCGGCTGGAGGCGGAGGGCGTGCGTTTTCGCCGGCGCCGCGTGGATATGGAGCAGTGTGAGTTCAAGTTTGCAGGTGGGAGCGCAGCGAAGAAGCGCTGAGCCCGAAGTTCACCTCATTACTCTAGCCACTATTTCTTGAACTGCTCGTCAATCTCCACCTGATAGCCGGTGACCATCTTATTCGTCTCATTCGCCATGCCGATCACCGCCATCAACTCTTTGAACATGGCATCGGTCATGCCTTTCTTCTGCGCCGAGGCCGTGTGGGCGGCGATGCAGTAGCCGCACTGGTTGGTGACGCTCACGGCGACGTAGATCATTTCTTTGGTCAGCGGATCGAGCGCCTCGGGAGCCATGATCTGCTTGATATCTTCCCATGTGCGCTTCAGCGTGGCGGGATCGTGAGCGATCGCTTTCCAGAAATTGTTGACCCAGTCGGTCTTGCGCGTGGCCATGATGTCGTCGTAA
>CABDYC010000068.1_pt1 | contig 10709 bp, 10 predicted proteins | sample 3421511 | NCBI WGS metagenome assembly CABDYC01 (sample SAMEA5534336, study PRJEB31848) | metagenome | biome: tundra; feature: field; material: soil | place: USA | collected 2013-05 | depth 0.15 m | reverse complement strand
CCACGCCGATCAGCGGCTTGCCAAGGTCGGCGTCAGTGAAACCAATGGCTTTGAACATGGAGCGCGCCGGAGCCCGGTCGCGCCCGTCGGTGATGCCGCGGCTGCGATGCTTGAGATCCATGGGAAAAGATTACAACAGAGGTGAGTACGCCGAGCCGAACGATCCTTGCAAGGCCTGACAAAAATCAAAAAAACGGGGACCCTGCGGCTGGGGTGATGCCAGGAGGCCGCATTCCAACTGCAGGTTCCCCAACTCGCATGACGCTTACCCAGAGAGCGGTCATGCTGCTGACACTGCCAAACCCGGGAACTTAAGCCAACGCTGCCCGCGCCGACTGCTCCGCGACGCTTACCGAAGCCGGCGGATGCGCCGCCCACGTGCGGTGGTCCTCATGCTCACGCAAAGCCGTGCTGGAACGTACCTCGATTACATCCACGACCGCATACCACTCGCGGCAGAGCTGGCCGATCTGCTTGTGCGTGACCTCGAGCAGCATGGTGACCGCGTGATCCTGCCCGGCGTACTCGGCATGCACCGACGTGAGATCGAGACCCCTGCGGGAAACCGCGTTGAGGATGCGCATCAATGCGCCTTGCGCGTTGCGATAGCGGATGTGAAAGACTTGCATGGTCATTTCCTCAATAGAAATTTGTAATTGTGTAATTTGGTAATTTTGTAAATTGAAAATCTCAACGTCGCAGCCGTTCTTAAATTACAAAATTACCCGATTACCAAATTACTCAATCCCTATTACTCAGTTCTTTTGTCTTCGAACACCATCTCCGAAAGCGCCGCTCCCGCCGGAACCATGGGATAAACGTTCGCCTCGGGATGACAATCAAACACCAGCAACTCCGCATTCGGCGAGCGCAGGAAGTTCTCGATGAGATCTCCCGTCTCGGCCGACACCGGATACTCCACCATGGCGGACTCGTTCAGCCGCCATCCGTGAATCTTGTAAGCCTTGGCGATCTCGACGAAATCCGGGTTATCGCTCAAATCGGTTTCGGCGTAGTTGCGCTCGTAGAAGAGCTGCTGCCACTGCCGCACCATGCCCAGATATTTGTTATCCACGATCACCATCTTTATGGGCAGGCCGAGCCGGTGCACCGTGGCGAGTTCCTGAATGTTCATCTGGAAGCCGCCATCGCCGGAAACGCAAAGCACGCAAGTCTCCCGCTTCGCCAGTTGCACGCCGACAGCGGCGGGCAGGGCAAAGCCCATCGCGCCCAGGCCACCCGAAGTGATGAAGCCGCGTGGCGACGAAGACCGGTAGCGCTGCGCCGCCCACATCTGGTGCTGGCCCACATCGGCAACGACGACGTTGTCTTGCGGCAGGCGGCTGAAAAGCTCATCGAGAAAACGAATCGTGGGTTGGGCCAGTCCCCGGGGATCAAGCTCCGCGCGCTCGGGCCCGCAGGCCACGGCTCGCCAGGCGCTCCAATCGGGCAGGGAGGCGTTGCGCAATTCCGCGTGAAATGCCGGAATCGTCTTCGCCAGATCGCCGATCACCGGCAACTCACAGGCCCGCACGCGGTCGAGCTGCGCCGGATCAATTTCAAAGTGGACGATCTTGGCATGAGGCGCAAAGCGCGTGGGATCGCCGGTCACGCGATCATCCAGGCGCGCACCGAAAACCAGCAGCAAATCGGTCTCGTGCAGAGCTGTGTTGGCCGCGCGCGTACCGTGCATGCCCACCATGCCCAGGTAATACGGCGATTGCGGTGGAACCGCGCCCAATCCGTGTACGGTGGCGAACGTGGGAACATTCAAATTGTCGAGCAGCCGCCGCAGCTGCGGAATCGCTCCCGAAAGTTTTGCCCCCGCGCCCACCAGCGCCACCGGCCTGGTTGCCCGTTGCAGCAAGGCTACAATCGTGTCGCTGAATGCGCCTTCCGCTTTCGCATCGGCTGGCCGGGCGTGCGGAGTGAACTTCACCGGGCCGGAGAATTCTTTCTTCGCTTTCAATATGTCGGTCGGAATGTCGATCACCACCGGCCCTGGACGTCCGCTGCGCGCCCAGTAGAATCCCTCGGCAATGACATCCGGGATTTCCTCAATCGTACGCACCAGCCGGCTCCACTTGGTCAGCGAAAGGGTTACGCCGAAAACATCGGTTTCCTGAAAGGCATCGGTGCCGATCATTGCAGTCCGCACTTGTCCCGTGATGCAGACCAGAGGGACCGAGTCCATTTTGGCGTCGGCGATACCTGTCACTAAGTTGGTCGCCCCCGGGCCGCTGGTAGCCATGGCCACGCCCACCTTGCCCGTAACCCGCGCGTAGCCTTCCGCCGCAAACACCGCGCCCTGCTCATGCCGAGTGAGAACGTGCCGCACCCCGCTGCCCTCGAGCGCATCGTACAACGGCATGATCGCGCCCCCGGGATACCCGAACACCAGGTCCACCCCCTCGGCGCGCATGCACTGCAGAACGATTTCGGCTCCCTTAAGCATTCACGACCTGTTTAGGCTCTGGCTTGGGAGCCTCGGCCGGCTTCCTTGCTTCCTTGCCGGGCAGCCAGCTCATCATGCCGCGCAACTCTGCGCCCACGATCTCGATCGGATGTTGCAGCTCCTTCTTGCGCAACTCCGCGAAGTGATGGCCGCCGTCTTTGTTCTCTTTGATCCACTCCCGGGCGAACGTTCCATCCTGAATGTCGGCCAGAGTCTTTTTCATCGCGGCCCGCGTCGCATCGCCCACAACTTTCTCACCGCGCGTCAGGTCGCCATACTCAGCCGTGTTGGAAATGGAATAGCGCATCCGTCCCAACCCGCCTTCGTAGATCAGGTCCACGATCAGCTTCATCTCGTGCAGGCACTCGAAATAAGCAATCTCAGGGGCGTAGCCGGCTTCCACCAGCGTCTCGAATCCCTTCTTGATCAGCGACGTCAAACCCCCGCACAGCACGGCCTGCTCGCCGAAAAGGTCGCTCTCGGTTTCTTCCTTAAATGTGGTCTGCAGCACGCCGGCCCGGGTCGAGCCGATGCCATGCGCGTAGGCCAGCGCATATTCGTGAGCCCGCTTGCTTGAGTCCTGGCTGACCGCGATCAGCGACGGTACGCCGCGCCCTTCGGCGTAAACCCGCCGCAGCAAGTGGCCGGGGCTCTTGGGCGCGATCATCACCACGTCCACATCATTCGGCGGGACAATCGTCTTGAAATGAATGCTGAATCCGTGCGAGAACCCCAGAATCTTTCCCGGATGCAGATAGGGTTGGATGTACTGCTCATACACCGCCGCCTGGGTTTCATCGGGCGTGAGCACGTGGATCCAGTCGGCGCGCTTGGCGGCCTCATCCGGAGCCACTACCACCATGCCATCGGCGCGGGCCTGCTGCGCGCTGGGGCGATTCGCCTCCAGCCCCACGATCACTTTGCAGCCGCTGTCACGCAAGTTCTGCGCCTGCGCATGTCCCTGGCTGCCGTAGCCCAGGATGGCGATGGTTTTGCCCTTCAGGGCATTGGGGTTGGCGTCGTGTTCGTAAAAAATAGTAGCCACGGGGAGAGCTCCTTCTATGTGTAGGGCGGGCGTCCTCGCCCGCCGCCTCACGTGTGGGGCGGACACTCTTGTCCGCCGCTCTTGACTTTGCATACCGACCGGTCGGTCGGTCCATTCATGCTACCGAACGCCCATTATCGTGTCAAGGAAGAAGTTTTCGGCCCTCGCCGGGACCAGAACAAGAGAGTAATGGTTTTGGGTAGGGCACGGCTTCAAGAGCCTTGCCCTGAGCGCAGCCGAAGGGCGCCGTTAAGACGTATTAGACGCAAAGGGCTTTCAGTCCCTGAAGGCCGCGTGCGGAACATTTTCCCCGCAATCCTCGTATCCTGAAGCCAAGGGAGGCACAATATGTACTGCAACGCTTGCGGCAAGGCCATCGCTGAGGACGGCCACTTTTGCTCCTACTGCGGCACCGTAGTGGGGATTCCGCCCACGCCGAAGAAACTGATGCGCTCCCGCGCCGAGAAAAAGATCGCGGGCGTTTGTGCCGGGCTGGCTCAGCATTTCGATCTCGACGTAACGCTCGTGCGCATCCTCTGCTTCTTCCTCACGCTCGCTACCGGAGTTTGTCCGGGCGTCGTCACCTACCTGCTCGCATGGATCATCATTCCAGCCGAGCCGGAACTGAAACCGGTGCTCGCGGTACAACAGCCAGTGGCGAGTTAGGGATTTGCGGCGGGGACCCTCGATTTCCTGGCCGCAAGCAGCAGGAATATACTTCTCCGGAAAGGGGTCGAGGCCGTGACGGTCCGCCATAGGGGCAACTCGTCGCGCTCTAAGTCCTTTGTTGTCTAGATTTTGACCTCCAAGTTTCTTTGACATCTAGATTTTGCGGGGCAAATCCACTCTAACCCGATGATTCCAGAGATTGAGGGGGAGGGGGGATACCCCGGTTTTCCTGCCCGCAACGCAAGTCGCGCCCATCCAACCAACGCGGCACCATAACTTTATTTTCGTGTGCGAATTCACAGTGCGAGGCGTCGAGCGAAGAACAGCAGATTCAGTCGGGGTGCCAGCAGCAGGTCCTGGCTAGAAGCTAGCAGCTAAAAGCTGAGAGCTGAGAACTGAGAACTGAGAACTGAGAACTGAGAACTGACCCTTGGCATTCCCGCCCACAACTGTTTACCATGTCACCCGATGGCCCGCGAGACTGTGGTTGACTCCCGGCAGGAAATCCTGCGCACCGCCGCACGCCTGTTTCAGCAGCGCGGCTACGACGCGACGTCTATGAACGATGTTGCCGCCGCGCTCAAACTCAGCAAGGGCGGCCTCTATCACCACTTTCAGAGCAAGGACGAAATCCTGTTCGAGATCATGAACCATGCCATGGAGATTACGCAGGACCGCGTGCTCAATCCCGTGCGTGGCATCGCCGATCCCGAGGAGCGCCTGCGCGCCCTGATCCGGCTGCACATCGAAGTCGTGCTCAGCCCGCGAGACCGCGAGATTACGGTGATGCTCCACGAGAACCATCCCCTGCCGCCGGCCCTGCGCAAGCGCATCAACTCCCGCAAAAAGGACTACATCCACTTCCTCGAAAATCTGATGGCCGAAGTGCAAGAAAAAGTCCAGCCCTCGCGCCCGGTCGGCGTCAAGGTCAGCCCGCGCGCCGCAGCTTTTGCGCTGCTCGGCATGATTAACTGGATCTACCAGTGGTACAAGCCGGAAGGCGAACTGCAGGCGCAGAACCTAATCCCACAGTTTACAGACCTCATTTTCGGAGGCATCTTCGCGTGAAAACGGTCTTCGCCAATCTCGCCGAGGTCAATTACCGGCTAACCCAAGACCGTAAGTTGTACCGCGAGTTCCTGCGCGTGCCGGCGATGAGCGCCGGGCTCTACGTCCTGCCCGCCGGAGGCACGGACCTGCAGAAGCCGCATCATGAGGATGAAATGTACTACGTGGTTCGCGGCCGCGCCTGCTTCAAGGCCGACAAGGAAGACCGGGAGGTCTCCGTCGGCAGCGTGATCTTCGTGGCGGCAGAAGTCGAGCACCGCTTCCACGACATTACGGAAGAACTGGCGGTGCTAGTCTTCTTCGCGCCCGCCGAAAGCTGATCTATCGTGAGCGTTTCGACTCGGTACTCGCGACCCGGTACTCGCACCTACTTCGCCGGAACCCAATAGATCTCTTCCTTGATTGCGATCTTGTCGAGGAAGCCGCGCCGCTTCAGGATGGCCTTGCTGTTCGCGATCATGTCGGGATGGCCGCAAAGATAGGCGTGAGTATTGCCGGCATCGAGTTCCCAGTGGTCGGCATACTTGCGCAGGATATCGTCGGCCCGCCCGATCTCACCCGGCCAGTCCGCGTGATCCCACGGCCGGCTCACGGTGGGTACATACTTGAACCAGGGCAGTTCCGCGTCGAAGCTGGTCAATTCCTCTTTATAGCCGAACTCCCAGGGCCGGCTCGCGCCGTTCAGCAGGTACAACTGGTGGCTGCCGTCGAAGCGGCCTTCCTTCCAGTCTTTGTACAGCGTGCGGACAAAACTGACGAACGGGGACACGCCCGTCACCGTGGATATCAGTAAATGATTCGTGCGTCCGTTTCCGGTCTCCAGCGTGAATCGTCCCTTGGGCGCCTTGCGCATGAGCAATTCGTCGCCCGGTTGCAGCTTGTGCAGGCGCGGCGTGAGCGCTCCTTCGGGCACCAGTTCGAAGAAGAACTCCACCTCGTCTTCCGATGGCGCCGACGCGATCGAATACGGACGCTCCGTCCGCTTGCCGTCGTGCTCCACACCAAGGGTGGCGTATTGCCCGGGCAGGAACTTGAACTCGCCGCCTGACTGAATGCGGAACTTCCACAGGTCGGGTGCGATGTCCACACGTTGCGTGATCCGCGCCTGGAAGAACTTGTCGTCTGGGATCGTCATGTTTGAAACCTCACGGACCCGAAAGCGATTTAGATGCCAGAGTGAAGCAGGCGAATGCGGGCCGGTAAAGTGGAGAGATAATACACGCCAAGATGGCGGCTTGACAACCGAACGGTCGTTCCAGTTGCCGCCCCCAAGAGAGGCGCTCAGGGCCGAATGCCAGGATCTGCGGAATCTTCCTGGAAGAATTCAGCCGGCTCCGCGCCTTCGGGACGGATCTCCGAAGTCGCTTTGCTTCCCCTTGGCGGGAAGTCCGGCAGCGCACGAAGCTTTTCCAGTTCGTCCACCGTTTTTTTCCAGTCTTCCGGCTTTTTCTTGGTCGCGATGGGCGCGTTCGCGTCGGAGTAGAAGCCTAAAATATTGGTCCGCAAGTCGGGCGTAATCTGGTCGAAGTTATGCCCGGCCAACTGGTCAAGCAGGCGTGCATAGGCGTCATCCGTCAGACCGTATTCCCCGGCACGCGTGTCGTGGCCCGTGTCAAAATCGGTGTTCGCGAGCTGTACTTTTCCCGCGGCAGCCTCTTGCAGCAGTTTCGTGTAGTTCTCCACCGTGCGGTCCACGCTGGCGATGTAAAGGTCTTCCGTTTGCTTGGTAGGGATCTTAAAGTCGAGCGCCTTGAACGGTCCCACCTTCGGCATGAACTTAAGAAAAAACGCCAGCACACGCGTTCCGAAACTTGGGCGTTGATAGCTCTGGCCCCATTCCTTCTGATAGTTCGTGCGCGACAGGTAATACCGGAACTGTCGCGCACGGAAGTTGGGCGTTTCTGCGACGATCTCCTTGCGGTGCGCAATCAGGGCGACGCGAGTCATCTCGGGCAGCACTTTGCTGATCGCACGCCGGAACGTCCCAATCGCCAGATCTTCGTTCGAGATGACATCGCTCAGCGGAATTCCGTAGGTATCCAGGAACGCCCGCTCCAGCACCGGCTTGGAAATCTCGAAGCCGATGAAGTCGTGGTAGCGGTCGGAAGTGTAGCGGTTCTTCGCCACCTGAGTTACGTCGAAGCCGAATTCCGCGCGGATGTGGGCTTTGGGGTTGTCCTCGTAGGTCACCTCTTTTCCATATTTCTTTTGGAGCTTGGGGAATTCGATGGCCACCACCTGGTTGATGGTGGGATGTCCGCAGTTGTCAGACGAATAGTGAGCCAGGGCGCCCAGCGCGAAGGCATATTCGTTGACGTCGGACGCTTCCTTGAGCAGGTTGACGACAAAGTCGCCGCTGCGCACGTAATGCGTAAGGTCGCTGAAATATTTGTTGCCAAACGGGTAGTAGCCCATGTCCTGCACCAGCGACCCGCCGTAAGCAAACGCGTGGGCTTTCTTCAAATCGTCGTCGGTGGCGGCGGGGAAGCGCTTCTTCAGCAGGGGCTGAAGATTGTCCTTCCACGCCAGGTCTATGATCTCTTCGTGCGTTAGCACGGAGTAGGCCGCACAGTTCTGCACCGTGCAGCTCTGCACCAGCACAACCGCCAGCCCAACCCGAATCGCTGCTCGCCAGGAATAGAAGAAGCGTTTCATTTGGCGACGACCAGAACTACAAAGCTGTCGGGCAGGATGGTGCGCCGGGGATGCGGATTGTCCGCCGTGGCGGCCGGAGGCGGACCGAATTTCGCCGTCACCACGAATACGTTGTGCGTCTTAGAGTCGAGCGCCAGCGTGCGCGCGCCCGGCTGCGTCGGAACATTTTCCGCCACGCTGAACTTGTCCGGCGACTCCTCGCGGACCACCGTCAGCATGCCTTCGCCGCAGGAAGCAAAAGCCAGTCCGGTTTCGTCGTCGAATGCGGTCGCGTCCACGCCGTCACCGATGGCCGGCGTGGCCAGAACTTTGCCGGTATCCGCATTCACCACGGCCATCATTTTGTTGTCGCAGCCCACGAACAGGCGGCGATTCTTGCGGTCCATGGCGAGCCCGCTCGGCTCCTGGCAGGGCGCCAGCGGCCACTTTGACTTGACCGCCAGTTTGTTCGGGTCGATCGCCACCAACTCGCTCTTGTCTTCGATGTTGACGAACACCCCGCCCTTGCCGTCGCTGGCCGCGAATTCGGGCTTGCCGTCCAGTTTGATGGTGCCCAGCACGGTGCCGTTGGTGGCGTCGATGGCCGTAGAATCCTGGCTTCGGCCGTTGAAAGTGAAAACCCGCTGGGTTGCCGGATCGTAAAGAATCGCGTCCGGGTTATCTCCCACCTTCACTTTGCTGCTGGTCGCAAGCGTCTTCAGATCGAAGATGCTGACCGTGCCTTCGCGCCCGTTGCTGACGAAGCCCCGCCCCAGCTCCGGCGCCAGCGCGATGCCATGAACTCCCGGCGTGTCGGCGATGTCGCCCACCGTCTTGCCGGAATCGAGATCGAGCACGATGACGTGAGTCGCCCGCGAAATGTAAAGACGGCGCGCGGCCGCATCGGCGGTCAAATAATCCCAGCCACCTTCGCCGCCGATCTTGTAAGTGTTCACAACCTTATATCCCGGGCCAGCCGCAGCCAGCGCTGCAACGGCGACCAGCAGAGTCAGCGAGGACAGCCAACCGCGCATGGAACTCCCCTTCGTAGACATGATTTCCTCCGGCAAACTTTCTGGGGTCCCGGCGTTTGTCTTCCGATGCCAGCTTCTGGCCACACATGGCCGCCATCCTGCATCTAATCTTACTTCGGCCGGTCCCTGAAGTAACTTTACCCTATTCCGGGCCGTCCCTAAACTCTTGCTTATGGATGGATCTCGACCGAGCCTGCCAGAGCAGGCGGTGCCGGATAAAAGGCTACCGCCCGCAAACCTGCGCGTGGTTCACTTCGCCGCAATGATGGTGGGAGTTGGGTTCGCGCTCTTGATCTCCAGCGGCGGAGGTCCCGCAGCCGTCTGGGGAAAAACTACCGGCATGTTCTCGCCACAAAGAAACTCTCAACCCTCGGCCATGTTTACGGATCGCGACTTGGATCTCCAGAGGCCGCAGAAACAAGCCGAGATCCTGCTCGAGCGCGCGGTGAGCGGCTCCGCTGGAGCCACAACCCAGATCGAAGCGCGCATCGATGCCTGGCGGGGCAAGCTCAAATGGGACTCGCATCTCGGCCAGCTCAGCACGGTCGCGCTCAATTCCGACGACCCGAGCGTGCGTGCGTCCGCCATCGAAGTGCAACTCGCCGCCTACGGACTCACCAAGAGCGAGTCAACCGTCGACGCTCTGGTGCGGCAGGCCGGCTCCTCCGATCACGCGCAAAAGATTTGGGCTTTGTGGACTCTGGGCTTGCTGGGGAACCGCGGCGTTGAAACCGATCGCGTAGTCCACGTGCTGACCGCGCACCTGAAAGGTTCCGGCAAAGATTCCAACAGGGACGAAGACGCGCGCCGCTGGGCCGTCGAGGGCCTGGCTTTGGTGGGAACCACTCCAACCATCGTGCCCCTGCTCGAAGCCATGCACAATGATCCGTCCGCGATGGTGCGCGAACGCGCCGCCTGCAGTCTGGCGGGATCCGGCATGTTGAGCCACCAGCAGCGGCTCGCCGCCGTGCCGCAACTGATCAACTATTCCGACGATCCCGTACTCGACGCTCAGACCCACGCCTGGGCTTTTCAGGCCCTCGCCGACATCACCAAACAACGGCTGCCCAACAACTCCGCCGCCTGGCGAACCTGGTACCAGACCAGCGGCCAGTGATCAGTGGCCAGTCACACCGAGGTTAAGCTGGGTTTTCTGACCACTAGCCACTGAACACTGGCCACTGCCTTTCTCACTCCGCCATCTTGGCCACGTGCACATCGAAGCCCGTCTTCGGCAGCAGGGACGTCAGGGCGAACGCCTTGAATCCATCGCCGCTGACCTCCGTGTGACGGTAGACTCCCGGTTCGCTCTCAATCGTTTCCCTTCGCCCGTCCATGTCTCCCAGGAACGCCTCCGCCCGTGCCAAGCTCGCCTCGCCACCTTTCGCGCGCGTCACCACCGCCTCGGACGCATACGAGCGCACCAGCTTCGGCCAGTATTTTTCCAGCAGCTCCGTGCTGGCGAAGACATCGGCCCAGATGATGCGCCCGTTCACCGCTACCACCACGCCGACCGCTTTACGATCGCGCAGTTGCTTGATCAGACTCTGATAGCTCTCTTCGATGGGCTTGGCAACCTCGTCCACCTTCTCCTTTACGTCTTTGTTCTCCATCAAGCGGGCGTACGAGCTGGTGGAGCGTATCTCATCTGTGCTCACGGGCGAGGCTGCCCCCGTTACCTCGACCGCCATCGACTGCTGTTGCTTCCTCACCTCCGCCCAAACCTGGTTCTGATCTTTATCCCCCATGGCTTTGGCGCGCACAGAAGGCTGGGCCATAAGCGTCCCGCCCCCCACACCACCCG
>CABDYC010000066.1_pt1 | contig 10772 bp, 9 predicted proteins | sample 3421511 | NCBI WGS metagenome assembly CABDYC01 (sample SAMEA5534336, study PRJEB31848) | metagenome | biome: tundra; feature: field; material: soil | place: USA | collected 2013-05 | depth 0.15 m | reverse complement strand
AATATGTGGCTCATGGGAATCGCTTGCCTGCAAGTGTTTCTAACTCTTCGTCGCGAGCCTTGGACTTCAGCGACGCATAGAGTTCCAGTAAGACTTTTGCGGCGCGCCGAACCTCGTCGCCTTCACCGTGCCGGTCTGTGTCGATCTCGGGGAGGCCCACGACGTCGAGACGCAAATCCTCAACGATACCGAGGATGATCTCAGGTGTCACGCACTGCATTTGCCTCGTGTAAGCGGTCAGGAGAGCGTTGTCACAAATAGTATTGATCAGGCGCGGAGTCCCTCGCGAATAGCGATACAGAGCGGCCAGCGTTTCGGCGGGAAATAGTACGGTAGCGGAAGAATTTGCTCCAGCCACATGCAACCGCCGCTCAACATATTCTTTGGTTTCTTTTTGATTCAACGGCTCGAGGTGTGAACGCAAGGCAATTCGCTGCTTGAGCTGTCGCAGCCCTACTGAATCCAATTTCTGATCCAGTTCGGGCTGTCCGACCAAGAGAACTTGCAACAACTTGTCGTTAGCCGTTTCCAGATTCGTCAAGAGTCGAACTTCTTCCAGAATGTCTGCCGAGAGATGGTGGGCCTCGTCCACAATAAGCACGGTCGTTAATTTCTTGAGTCCACGCGAAACCACGTAATTGGACAGTTCCAGCAAAAGCTCGCTTTTGTTCTTGCCCGACGCGGCGAGTCCGAAGTCGCTGATGACGTACTGGAGGAACTCGGTAGCCGAGAGCCGGCTGTTGAAGAGATAGGCGTAGGCAACGTCCTTACTCTCTTTGAATAATTGAAGCAAGCATCGAAGCAGCAGCGTCTTACCGGTGCCGACCTCTCCCGTAAGCACGACAAATCCCTTGTGCCGCCGCACGCCGCAATAAAGAGCCGCCAGTGCCTCAATATGCCGCTGGGTCGGGAAAAGAAAATCGGGATCGGGCGTGAGCTCGAACGGGTTTCGCGTGAGATTAAAGAACTTTTTATACATGGGAGAGGAATCAGCCGTGAAAATAGGTGAAGGCAGATCCTGCCAGGATGGTGGCAAATACCAGGGCAGCCGTGGCCCATCCTAGCCACACCTTCCTCTTAGTGGCCTGTTGATCCGACAGATTCAGAATTTCAGGGATCTCCGAGATAATCGCCACCGGCATTAATTGCTTGATCTCTTTTTCGCTGTGCAGGCGATTGTCCATCATTTCGAAGCCACCTGCCACCACCACGCCTAACAATAGACCGACGCCTAGTCCGATTCCACAAAACTTGAGGCGGTTGGGAAAGTCTGGTTTTAACGGCAAACTGGGAGGATCAAGGGTGCGGAAACGCTCACCTTGTTGCAGTCGCTCCATGCTCGTAGCCATCCGTGATTGATTCTTTTTCTTAAGCAGTTCATCGTAATTAGCCTTGGATTGATCGTATCCACGGGTTAAATCTGCCAACTGCTGCTCGCGTACCGGTTCCTGGTTCAACCGGGCCTGGTACTGGTTGACACTTGCTTTTTGCGCTGCAATGGCGCTCTCGCGATTCGCAATCTCACTTTGATTGGCCTGCAACTGGCCTTGTAATTGCGCCATGGGCGAGCCCGGGGCAAGATCGGTTGCGTCATGGCCGGCGGCGGCGCCATCTGCCTGGGTGGCATTCCTTTTGTTCTTGAGATCAGCAATAATCTGCTCTCTCGTCCTTTCGGTCTTGGCAATTTGCTCTTTCAACTTACGAAGATCCGGATGGCGATCGGTATAGCGAGAGCTTAGGTCTGCAAGTTGTGACTTCAATCTATCGAGTTCCTGGTCAATCGCTGGCAAACCCGTCGGAGCGCCATCGGCACTCCGGGAAGTCCCCTGGAGAGTCCGGTATTGATCGATCAATGTCTGCAAGTAAACATGTTGCTGTTTCGCGGTGTTGAGCGCATCCTCTTCGTTCTGCAGCTGTGATTGCAGGCCACTCAGAATCTGAAGGTTACTGGCCTGCTGGGCAGGCATTTCGCCAACGTGCTGTCCTTTAAACTCTCGAACCCGTGCTTCCTGCTCGGCGAGGCTCTTACGCGCGGTTTCCAACTGGCTCTCAAGAAACTGGGTAGTGTCTTCGGACTGTTGCTGCCGCACTTCCACATTTTCATTAATGAACAGGTTGGTCAGTTCGCTGGTCACTTTCTGGGCTATGCGGGGATCGCGCGCTGAATAGTAAACATTAAATGCTGTGATCTGGTTGTTGTGAGTGTCACGCACAAGCTCGATCTCAATATCTTTACGCATGCGCTCGACCTTGTCGTCCTGCGTTATCTGGCTATGGCCCCGAGCATAGAGATTCAGATGCTCAATGATCTGAAGCAGGCGCGTGCGGCTGAGAATCTGCTGAGTAATGCTCTGCAACCGGTCCTGCAGGTCATCGCTCACGTTAGGCGTGACGTAATCCTTAGGCATGGTGGGCTGCTCCACCAGAATCAGTGTGCTCGAACGATAGCTTGGAGGGATAATCCAGCTCGCTCCCCACACCATGAGCCATCCCAAGAGCAGGGGTATCAAGAACTGGAGGTGGCGACGCCGAGCCACGTCCTGGTAATGCTGAAGGTCCAAGCCTTCCGAGTTTTTCTCTTCGAGATCGTCAACCATAGGATTATCTTCCCATCGGTCTTGAGAACTGATAGGACACCGAGACGAATTCCCGGTTCGTGTTTGGCGTAAGCGACAAAACCGTCACATTGCTGTAATCCTGGTGAAGTCGGGTGCAGCCCAGCTGCAGATTGATATGTTCACCGAATTGTCGCGCCAGTGAAGCAGTCCCAGAAACTGTATGTCCGTTGTTGGTTCCGAGGAGTAGGGAGCCTAGGACATCGTTCTGCGCGTATCCGCCCGTCAGCGACCCACCCAAATTCCTAGTGAACTGTTGCCGTATCGATGCACTCGCACTGTCCATCTGGACGGCTCCAAACAATCCTCCGCCACTGGAGATGACATGCGAATAGCTCGCCGCCAGGATCGTGAGGCGCCCCTGCCAGCTAAAGCTGACTCCGGCCGCCGGTGTCCACGCGCGTGAGGGGGAGGGTTGAAGCTGCGACGGCGGCAGTGGGGGTTGCACCGTATCCGAGTGTTGCGGACCTGCAAACAAAGAGAGCGAGAACCTCGATGTCGCGTAGAGGGTGTAAAAGAAAAGGACAGTGTGAGTCTGGGTCTCGTTTTGTCCCTCAGTCGGATATGACACCAGTCTCTGGTACTGGTAGGTCACGCCAACGTAATGCCTGTTGGAAGCGCGCAACGCGTAGAACGCCGATCCAGCCTGCGAGCTTGAATCAAACAGTCCGGGGACTTCTGAAGAATTCGGATAGTGCAAATTCACAAAACTTCCACTAGCTCCGACCATTCCGTTCGCAGCGAATTGGGCCGTGATACCCACATTCCCGAAATTGCTGAGACGGTCGGCAATCGGCGCAATCACGGACAAATTAGGCCCCTGCGCTCCCCCCGAAATAGTTCCGACTGATGCCAAATCCGGCTGGTTGAAGACGTTGGAGCTTTTCTGGAAGTTGTCCTGCGCTCTGAAGGTGACATGAGGGCTGAGGCGATACTGAAAATTGATCAAAGCGTTCTGGTCCGCCTCGTTCCTCGAACCGACGCGCTGATAGAAGGTGAACCCAGGCGCGTAGGTCAAAACCAATTGCGATCGCGGCGTCGTCTCGTCCAGCGCCAGCATGGGCGCAACGGAATAACTCACATCGCTCACAGGATGACCTGCCACCGACCCCAGCGCATTATCCGTGTATGCACTTGCGAATGCGATTCCCGCACGGAGATAGTTGGAGCGCTCTAGGAAGGTGGGCGATGTCGGGTAAGATTGACCGCTTACCGGGGGTGGAATCAGCATTGGATCGTTTATGTTTCCCGGGCCCACAAGCGCTGGCACAGGCTCAATCCGCGGGTTGTCCACCTGCGACCAAAGATGCGCCGCCGGCAGCAAAAGCAACCCTACCCAAATTTGTTCAGACAGCTTCATGGTCAGGGCACCACGATGGTGTCACGCGGCTGAAGCCTAATGTTCTGGGCCGAATTCTGGCCCTTGACGACTTCTTTGTAATTGAAGGGGATTCGGGTCTGGCTGCCGTCGGCGTTCTGGCGCAGAACATAAATAGATTTTTGTTTGGCAAAATCGCGGAATCCCCCCGCGACTGCGAGCGCATCGAGAACGGTCGCCGAGTTGGTGATTACGTACGCGCCCGGACGGTTCACTTGTCCCAGGATATTGAACTTCTGGCTGTTGATCTGCTGAACGATGACCGTAACTTCCGGTTCAGCTATGTAGTTCTTCAGAGTGGCGGCAATGTCTTGTTCCAATCTGAGCGGAGTCCGGCCGGCTGCCTGAATTTCTCCCGCCAGCGGGAGAGATATCTTTCCATCCGAGCGGACCGGAATCGACCGCGAGATATCTGGCTCCTTCCACACATTGATGGCCAGCACATCGTCGTTGCCGATGACAAAAGTGTCGTCGTGCGGCTTCGTTGCTGTTTCTACCGCAGGCGCAGGTTGAGCCGATGACGTGGTCACACGTTTTGATTCGCTCGCCAGTTTGGCTGGCACAGTTTGGGCAGCCAGCCAGCCCGTCAGCAACAAGCAGGCGCAGAACACTCTTACACGCTGCAAACAAGAGTTTATTGTCATAACCGCTCCTTGAGCGATTTCTAAATGCAGGTTTGGCTAGGCCGATCTGCTCAACTTATCGTCCCATTGCCCTTAAAGCCCTCGCCATTTCCAGAAGAGACGTTTTCCTCAGGAAATTGCGGAGCATTGGAGGGTCTTAGGTGGTACCGTTCGATCTTGTACAGTAATGCTCGATAACTCACTTTCAGCAGGCGAGCCGCTGCCTTGCGGTTCCAACCGGTCTTCTGCAAAGCCGCAGCGATCACGTTCGTCTCCGCCTCGAGCTTGACGCTCTGCACCAGCGACTTGAGGGATTTCGGTGCAGAGTCCTGCTCCCGGCAGTCGCTTGCCATCGGCATGACGGGCCCTGCCAACCGGGAGGCTACGAAGCCAACATCCGCCATACCTCCCAGGACAGAACCTTCGCCCGATGCGAACTCGTGCTCAGGCATCACCAGATATCGCTTCACGAAGCTCTCGAGTTCGCTCAGATTCCCCGGCCACGAATAACGCTGGCAGGCTTCCAGTACGCCGGGTGAAAAGGTGCGCGGAGGCAGGCTGTAATGTCTCGCCAACTTCTGCATGAAATGGTGTAGAAGAAGTGGAATTTCTTCTTTCCGTTGGCGCAACGCTGGAAGATGCAGCGTGAACGTGCTCAGGCGATAATAGAGGTCTTCGCGAAGTTTCTTCCCAGCAATCGCAAGATCGATGTGGGCGCTGGTCTCAGCCAATATTCTGACGTCGACCCCTATGGATTTATCCCCTCCCAAGCGAACCAGTTGCTTACTTTGCAGAACCTGCAGCAGCTTATGCTGCACATCCGGAGGCATCTCGGTGATTTGCTCCAAAAGTAGCGTGCCTTTCTCGCACAATTCGAGCTTGCCGGCGCGGGTGCGTGCGAATTCGGTTTCCACTTCTTTTTGAGATCCGAACAGTTCTTCTTCTAGCAGACGGCCGGGCAATGCCGCACAGTTCACTTTCAGTAGCTTGAGTCCGGAGCGCACTGACAGCCCGTGAATCAGTTGGGCCGCGGTACTCTTTCCGCTTCCGGTTTCTCCCAGGATCAGCACCGGGACTTGGGCTTGCGCCAAAAGCTCCGCTTGGATGCGTAGCTTCCGCATAACCGGGCTGGCCGCGATAAAGAATTCACCGTCTCCAATCGCTTCCACGTCGTCGCTGCTGATGTCGTTCTCCCCGCTAGAAAACGCCGCGCCCACATTGCGCCGGATTACGAATTCGAGCTGGTGCTCTTCCAGGGGCCGAACCAGAATTGCTCTCGCGCCGAGCCGGATGGCTTCCTGGTTACGCTGCGCATCGTCGGTGTGGGAGATCAAAATAATTGGAAGATCCGGCCGCAGTCTCCGCAACCACCGCAGCACGTGCAAGCCCTCACCATCAGTGCCGGATAGCTCGAGCAGAAGCAGGTCAGGGACGGCTCCGCTTTGCAGTCGCTCCATCGCGTCCCATCCGCTGCCGGCGGTCTCCAGATGCCAGCAATTTGCTTCGCCGATCGACCAGAGAGGGCGAAGAACAGCAGGTTCCTGGCTTACGACCAGAAGACGCACTGTTTCAATCGCATTTGTGGTCACAGGTTGGTCGGCTCCTTCGCTGTAGAGGTTGAATGGATCGGCGGGGTAAAGGCTCTGACTAGGCGGCCTCGATCTCGTATCCTTCAATGCGGACCGAAAGAGACCGCTGGATGGCATCCACCGACACTACGACCGAGCGCTCTCCATTCCGCGAAACCAGAATGCCTTCAACTCCGTCCAAGGCGCCGCTGCGGATGCGCACGCGCTGGCCGATCTTGAGGAAGGGATAGGAGCGCCAGTTCAGCCGCCCTTCGATAATGGCTCGGATGGCGTCAATCTGTTCATCGGGGATAGACGTGCCTTGCCGCCGAACCCCGACGAAGTCGAAGACGCTGTCGGTACAAAGTACCTTCATGCGATCTTCGTTGGTATTCATAATCTTGACGAACACATAACAGCTGAAGAGCGGGAGTTCCAGTGTTTTCCAGCGGTCGCTCCAGCGACGCACCTCGGTGACCAACGGCAAGAACGTGGTCAGGCCCTTATCGCCAAACCTTTGAACTACAACCCTCTCGTGCCGGGCACGTGTTTGCACCGCGTACCAGCTTTCGCCGTGGCCGGTAACGGCGGGAGCAACGCCCGGATGTTCCCATGTGTGACTGATTGCGGCCATAGCTTCGCCCTCTGAGCCACGCTACCTGGTGACTCCAAAACTTCAAATGAAAGTTGTGAACTTCAAACCGCGCGATCTGGGGGATGGACCACGCGCGACCTACATAGGTCTCCGAATCTTGAAACACGAATGTATGCATGGATGCACGCTGTTGCAAGAGGTATGCGACCTCAGAGAAACGGTTCTCGCATATCGGAGGGCCGACCTACCCTGCCGCGCGGAAAACCTTCTTAGAGACGGTCTTCTCATATCTTATCCAAATGCTCGCATTCGTTAGTCCCATTTTGGACAAGGTCGAGAGCAAGAAACAGTTCCATTCTTTGATTAACTCGCCGATCTTAAGTGCTAGAAACGACATTCACTTGCGAGTCGCTCCCCTTCGAACGTTCTTTTCCCTCCCAGCGCTCAACAACACAAGCGCGTGCAATGAGCTTCATCCCGGCGTAACCGCCTGCACTCTGTGTAAACAACTTGCAACCGTGTGGCGTTTGTTGTCACTCAGGGTGACTTAGAATCATGCATCCCAGTGATTTGGGTCACGGCACGACTTGGGCTGGAGAACCGAGAATGACAAACTCGAGCGGTGTCGACGACTTCAAAGTTGAGTAGCAGGAGCCACACTGCCAGAATAGGAATTAGCGAATCGGCGCACGAGGAGCAACTATTTATTGCTTTGAGGGTGGGTTTCTGCTAAGGTTCCGCAACACGCAGCGGATTAGTTTCAGGCGCACTTCGTCAAAGGCCGAACCTCTACCCGCCGGCGTGAGTACGATTTCAAAGGCCAGCTACCTTCCCCAGCCTTTCAAGGAATCGACCCAGGGTGCAAGACTCTATTGAGTTTGTAGGAGTTACCTATGGAGCACGATCACATCTGGCCTGCTTCTGCAATCCGTGTACTCGTTGCCGACAATTCACGGTTTCATACGCAATTACTGGCCGAAGCGCTGAAGCGCGATCCCGACTTCCAGATTTTCAGTTCGGACTTGGATGCCGCGAGTTTGGTGGCCGCTTCCATTAGCCAGAAAATCGATGTGTTTGCTCTCAGCGCTTTCGCAGAAGAGGACGCTCAACGGGGGTTCCGCATCCTGAGAGAACTCCGTGAAATCAATCCTCACACGCGTGCTGTAATGCTTCTAGACTCGTCTAAGCCTGACTCCATTTTGGAGGCCTTCCGGGCCGGCGCCAGAGGCATTATCGATCATCACGAATCTTTAGACATGCTCTGCCGCTGCGTCCACTGCATCTATGAGGAACAGGTTTGGGCCAGCCACGAGCAGATAAAGTTGGTGATAAAAGCCTTGGCCTCAACCCCCAGGGTTCGGGCTGTCGATGGAAATGGGATGAATCTACTTTCCAAGCGCGAAGTGGAAGTCGTGCGCTATCTGGCGGAGGCCCTGACCAATCGCGAGATCGCTCAACGTATGGGCCTGAGCCAGCACACCATTAAGAATTACTTGTTTCACATCTTCGACAAGCTTGGCGTTTCCAGCCGGATCGAACTCTTGTTTATGACGCTGAGCCAAAGCACGGCCGCGCCTCCACTCATCCAGGGTCTGCTAAGTGATCCGGCCGATGGCTGCGAAGAGGCGACGCTCGCCTTATGCCGTAAGGCCGCAGAACATGGCGTGGTCGCTGCCCAGTTGGCCTTGGCGCGCATGTTCTGGACGGGACGGCAAAACGACAGCGACGTCATCGGCGCCTACGTGTGGCACTGCGTTGCGCTTGATCAACTCGCCTGTACCAATAACACGGTGAAGAAGGCAATGAGCCCCGCACAACTGGCCGAAGCCGAACACCAGATTCGCGAGCGGCTAAATAAATCGCGGAGAATCGAGCCGCGTGCTTCCACCGAGGGACCTTCGCTGTATGAACGTAGCGTGGGTGCCTGACGCAACCCTCCGAAGGCGGGGAGAAAGGACCGCTCAACCGAAGAATAAAAGGCTGATTCCACGATCCGCGCAGGTTGCGCAACTGGGCACGTCGCCAAGCTACGGCGGGAGGACTCATGGCTTGGGTAATGTTGGAATATAAGGGCTGCGCTAGTTGTTTGGGTGCACGCCGACTCGCCACCGGAACCGCAAAAAAATACCTCCCGCACAGCAAAGGCCAGCAGGCAACATGTACATCAAGGCTGAGCCGCCCTCGGGCACCGGCCGGGGTTTGTTACTAGCAGCGGCATGTGTGAACACAAGGACGCTGGATAGAGCGTAGCGCGGAACGTGACTTGCTGCGCCCGTTGCCTTATTGTGGATGGCGACTTGACCAAGAGCAGAAGGTGCGAGACACAAAAGCGCGGCGACAATCATCGACGCCGAGAACCCAAGGATTAACTTCACGTTATTTCTCCTAATTACATCTGCCACTCTAACGCTAAAGCCAGAACTGTCAAGAGTGATAATTTCTGCGACCAGTTGTAAGACATTGCAACAATTAGGATTTGCAGAGTAGGCCACGATGCTCAGGTAGTGCTAATGTGCTGAGTCCGCTGATCTTGCCGCTGGAGGGAAAACTGAGGTTGACCGGTTGACCTTGTTGACCGGGAACCGATGATCGAACCGATTAGTCCTTGCATTCGGGCTGATTGGGCCTAAGAGTCTTGGCTCCTACGTGCCGTCGTAATTAATGCTAAGCCTCATTGCCTAGCCACCATCTTAGGGAGGCGGAATCACGGCTTGGATAATGTTTGAATATCCGCTTTCGCCGCGGGGATCCACTGCAGTGGTCGCGTAGCAGTAGTTCGTGCCGTCGGCTACCACGCTGTCGGTATATGCCGTGACGGAACTCGGCGTCGAACCGATCTTCGAATAGGAACCACAGGCATTCGTCCCGTAGACAGCGCGATAGACGTTGTAGCTGGTGACGCCCGACGTGGTACTAGCTGTCCATGACAAGGCGACAGTATGGACGGGCGCCGCCGTGAGGCTTGCGGTGCTTGGCGAGTTGGAGGCAGTGCTGGCGAAGGAAGCCGTCGCCAAAGCGGCGCCACTAGCGCCAGGTGCGAAAGTCACAGTGAAGGATACGGGCTGGCTCGTTGTAACGGTCACGGGAAACGAAAGGCTGCTGACAGAAAACTCGGAAGCATTCGTGCCACCCAAGCTGACCGAAGATACCGATACACTTGCCCCGGTGGCAGTGAGCGTCCCGGTTTGATTGCCACTTGTCCCGACTACGACACTCCCGGCGTTGACGGAACTAACATTCAACGTGCCTTGACTCTGCGTAATCGCGGATCCGCTCACCGTTATTCTCAAGGGCGGATTCGATGCATTCGAAGCAATCGCCACGCTTCCACTGGTATTGCCAGCCGACTGCGGCGCAAAGGTCACGCTAAAAGACGCGCTTTGTCCCGGGGCCAGCGTGACGTGCGTGCTCAATCCAGAGATGCTGAAACCAGCACCCGCAATCGAGGCTTGAGAAATCGTTGCATTCGACCCGCCAGTATTATTCACCGTCTCTGTCTGGCTTTGATCCTGGCCGACCGTGACGTTCGTAAATGTGAGACTCGGAGGAGTTGCGATCAGAGTGGCCGGCAACACTCCCGTTCCAGAAAGGGCAATATCGAGTGTAGTGCTCGATCCGCTTACGCTGATCGATAGCGTGCCATGGGCGGCGCCTGCCGTGGGTGGCGTAAAAGCAACGCCGAATGTAGTGCTCTGATTCGGCGCTAGGGTCAGCGGCAGGCTCAGCCCGGTATAGCTGAACCCAGCACCGGTCAGCGTCGCTTGCGAGATCGTGAGATTCTCGCCCCCGGAGTTCTTTAAAGTTTCGGTCTGCGTCTGATGCGTGCCTACCTGAACGTTGCCGAAGCTGAAGCTGGTCGGATTCCCGATCAGGCTTCCCGCCGCAACCGCCGTTCCGGAAAGCGCGATGTTCAACGGGCTGCCTGCGCCGTCGTTGGTGAGCGCCAGTTTCCCGCTCGCACTACCCGCCGACTGCCGCGCAAAGGTCACGCTG
>CABDYC010000064.1_pt1 | contig 10859 bp, 8 predicted proteins | sample 3421511 | NCBI WGS metagenome assembly CABDYC01 (sample SAMEA5534336, study PRJEB31848) | metagenome | biome: tundra; feature: field; material: soil | place: USA | collected 2013-05 | depth 0.15 m | reverse complement strand
TTTGGGAATTTGAATCCCGCATCTTTAAAGGCCTTTCCGAAATCGTTGAGCTTGGGAAAGTCCACATGACAGGTGCTGCACGAAGTGCCGTACTGGCGGGAGAAAGCCGGAATGGCGTAACTGCTTCCGGTCAGCACTATCACTATCAGGATGAGAGCAAAAAGCAGAGACACCCGATGCCGCGTATCCATCTGATCGCCTCCTTGGCGGTCCAAGTTGTGGTGTATTCGCCCCAATTATAAGGGGTCCGATTCGAGAAGCTATTATCGGGGGAGGTTCTTCCACGGCCAGCACCAGCGATGATGCTGGCCTTTCTTGTTTCGTGTTCTCGCTCGCGCCACTAGCCCTTTACGCGGATCGGATTCCACGGTGGCGTGCGAAACAATATACGAGCAATTGCCGTACTCATTTAGGGCCAAGACTCTGTCCCCGCGCGATGTTGGCCCCCACGACAGGCTTGTAGCCACCGTATCAGAAACTCCCGCAGTCCCTCTGGCGGCCTGATCCACAGGGCAGCCGCAGTTTTGCGCCATTCGGGGCGAACCAGCACGCTTAGGCCTCGGGTCCCAAGAGCGAGAAAAGCCTGCTCGTCGGTCAAGTCATCCCCCAGATAGGCGACGGGAACCTCCGGGCCAATTTCATCCAGGATGGTGCGGACTGCATCCCCCTTATCACGACCCGGCATGCGCATTTCAATCCCGCCATCGAACTCCAGCAGTTCCATGGGCGTACTTTGAGCAATGGGAAACCAGCCCAGCAAGACTTGGCCGCGGATTTCCGCCGCCGCAGCTTCATCCAGCCCGCGCCAATGGATGGCGACGGCGCCGGTCTTGAACTCAGCCCGGTTGTGTAGCCCCTGATGCCTTAACCAACGATCTGCGTCAGCCAGTGCGCGCAGCACAGGCTCTTCCACGCGGGGTGTCTCGCAGGTTCCATCCGGTCTCAACCGCTCCAACCCGTGGCATCCCCAGATCTCGGGACTGGGGTGAACCGCAAGCAGCGGGATTACCTCATGGGCGTTTCGACCTGTGATGATGACCACGCGGGTGCGGCCATTGGCGATGATCTCCTGCAGAAGCGCGGTCATTCCCGCATAGGGGATAGCCTGCTGGCGATTAAGGCAGAAGGGCGCGAGAATGCCGTCATAGTCGAGCAGAAGCGCGGAAACCGGCGACCGTGCCACCGATTCCATGAACTGCTCGACTTCGATTGGATTGACCGTGCGGGGCAACCACATGCTCCTCATCCCCAGGCAGCAGTATTCGCCCGGAGCTTCTCATTGCTTTCGTCCGACGCGTCGAGGCGCAGTTCGCAGAGTTCTGCGATGAGGCTTCCTGCCCAGCGGTAAACGTTGTGTTCCCTGACGGTCTTCCGCATGCGCTGCATCCGCAATTCTTTTTCCTCCGGCTCCATCTCAAGGGCCACGCGAATCGCCTCAGCCGTCTGGTCGATATCGTAGGGGTTTATCTGCAAGGCATCGCGCAACTCGTGGGCGGCGCCGGTGAAACAACTCAGGATTAAAACACCCCTTTCGTCGCGCCGGGCGGCCACGAATTCTTTCGCCACCAGATTCATGCCATCGTGCAGCGACGTAACCAGGCATAAGTCCGCGGCGCGGTAGTAGCCTTGAATTTCCTGGTGGTTATGCTGCCGGTTCAAAAAGACGATGGGCTTCCATCGGTCCGTCTGGAACCGCATATTGATGCGGTTGGCTTCCGCTTCCACCTCTTCCATCAGATCGTGATAGCGTTTGAGGTGGCTGCGACTTGGAGCGCCAATCTGCACGAATGTGAACTGGCCCTGATAGGGAGGATACTTCTCCAGAAAACGCTCAATGGCTAGAAAACGCTCCAGAATGCCCTTGGTGTAGTCGACCCGGTCTACGCCCACACCCATGAAGGTAGCCTCGACCCCCAAGGCCTTCAGCAAAGCTGAACGTTCGACGTAGGAACCCGGTGTCGACTCCGGCTGTTTCACATCGGTGAAGTCCACACTGATGGGGAACGGTCGGACCAGAGTGAGATGATCCAGACGTCTTACCGAAAAATGCTCCCAATCGACGCGTGATTCCACTACCCGGTCCACCGTATGCAGGAAGTTATTGCAGTGCGACTGGATGTGAAACCCTATCAGATCGGCGCCCAGCAGACCATCCACAAGTTCGCGGCGCCACGGGGAGATGTCAAATGCCTCCGGGGTGGGCCAAGGGATGTGCCAGAAGATCGCCACCTTCGCCTCGGGTCTTTTTTCCTTAATCAGCCGGGGCAGCAGCGCGAAGTGGTAATCCTGCACCAGCACGATGGGCTTCTCCACGTCCCGCATCTCTTCGAGCAGGGCATCGGCGAACTTCAGGTTCACCGCCTGATAGTATTTCCAGTCCTCCGCGCGAAAGATCGGGCGGGTGTGCGCGATATGACATAGGGGCCAGATTCCCTCGTTGGCAAATCCGTAGTAATAGCCTTCTTCTTCCGCCTGGTTCAGCCAGACCCGGCGCAAGCTGTAGTGGGGATCTTCCGGAGGTACGCGCAGCCGGTCGTGCTCATCCACCGTTTCGAGGTCGGCATCGCCGCTGCCATGGGCGATCCAGGTTCCGTCACAGGCCTGCAGTATGGGCTCGATCGCAGTAACTACCCCGCTGGGCGGCACCATCACTTCCACTGATTTGCCGCGCCGCAGGTGCACGTAAGGCTCGCGATTCGACACGACAAAAAGACGCCCGCCGTCCAGTCGTTTGCGCACGTGCACCGCCAGCCGGTCGGCGGTCCACAGAGATTCACCCGTCTCCCGCAGGTGGGCTTCCGTCTCGGCCGCCGACCGCGCCCGGTTAAGGCTTTCGGCAAAGGCGGCGACCTCCCGCACCAGGGGACGAAAGAGATCCAGATCGGTGGCGTTCTGGCGGGAAGGGATTCGCCCCGTCCGCAAGGCGCGCATCCACTGCGCCGTGCGTGCGATGGGACCGGCCATACTCCAGCGAACGATCAACAGCGTGATCAGCACGATGAGAAACGCATGTGCCAGCGCCCGCAGGAATGTTTCGCGCCAAGTGTGAAGGGTCTCGGTCCGAATATAGCCGGCATCATGCACAATCGCGAGGCCGCCGATAAGCTCATCGTGCTGGTGAAGAGGTAGAGCGTAGATGTGGAGCGAGGCATCGCCCACTCGTTGAAACCCGCCTGCTTCGTGATTCTCACGCAACGCTTGAGACACTACGGAAGGAACTGTAGCCAGCGTGGGTGCCAGCTCCGGTGTAACTGCCACCAAATCGCCCTGCCGGCCGTAGATAGCCAGTCCCGAGAGATGCTCCCGGTTCCCGAAGTGCTGTACGATGCGCTGCAAATCCTGCACCGAATCTTTCTCCAGGTCCCGTTCCACACTTCCCGCGAAGCTTTGGCCCAGTACCTCGGCGCGCCGCTCCAAGTCCCGGCGCAGGCCACGCTTCTCACCCAACGCCTCGTAGTACGAGTACGAGAGCGAGACCAGCGTGACGCCGACGATGAGGGAAACAATGAGCCGGATGCTGAGTAGTCGCATGGCACAAGCCCCCCAACTGGAGCAGGGAGGAAATTTCATCCTACCGCAAAGGGCGACTGGTTGGTATCAGGGTTGTGCGCCTCCCAGCAAAAAGCCTTCCGCTTCGCTCGGAGCAACGTGATCACACGTTCTGCCCCAAACCCAACAGGATTTTTCTGTGATCGCAACCCCTTGCGTGGCGGACCCTTGGGGGCATAACGTCAATCGGGTGATCTTTCCTCGGTGTAGTGGAATTCTTCTCCACGTCACGTCTCTGCCCGGTGGCCACGGTATTGGCGATCTGGGAAATTCCGCTCATGAGTTTGTGGAGTTTTTGGCCGAGTCAGGGCAGAAAATCTGGCAAGTATTGCCATTGAGTCCCACGGGATACGGCGATTCCCCTTACCAGTGCTTTTCGGCATTCGCCGGCAATCCTCTATTGATCGATTTGAGAGCGCTTCGGGAACAAGGCCTTCTGTCGCTGCAAGACCTAAGCAATGCACCTGACCTTCCTGAGGAGCACGTCGAGTACGGCCGTGTAATCGAATTTAAACAGGGCCTGCTTCGCAAAGCCGCTCACACTTTTCTTGCGGACGGTGCTCCGACTGACCGTGGCGCTTTCGACATGTTTTGCCAAAACAACACCGATTGGCTGGACGATTACGCGCTCTTCATGGCGTGCAAAGGAATTTACAAGGACGCGGTCTGGGTGAATTGGGACCCGGGAATGCGACATCGAAATACCGCCGTGCTAAAGGAATGGCAAAAGAGACTGTCGTCCGAAACAGAGGTCCACAAGTTTGCGCAGTTCGAATTCTTCCGACAATGGGAGAAGCTAAGAATTCACTGCAGTCGTTGCGGAATAAGCATCATGGGGGACATCCCAATCTACGTCGCTCACGACAGTGCGGATGTATGGGCTCATCCGGACTTGTTTCGTCTGGATGAGCAAGCCAGACCCGCCGCGGTAGCGGGTGTTCCACCCGACTATTTCAGCGCGACAGGTCAACTTTGGGGCAATCCTCTTTATCGGTGGGATGTATCGGCTGCTTCCGGCCACCGCTGGTGGATTAATCGTTTCCGAGCATCTCTCAAACTGTTCGATCTTGTGCGACTGGATCACTTTCGCGGTTTCGAGGCCCACTGGGAGGTCCCAGCGAGCGCCTCGACGGCGGCTGGAGGCAAATGGGTCAAGGGTCCTGGGGCGGAGTTTTTCCACACATTGCAAACTGAATTGAAAGAACTGCCATTTGTGGCTGAAAACCTCGGTGTGATTACTCCTAAGGTCGAAGCCCTTCGCCAGCAGTTTGGTTTTCCCGGCATGAGCCTGCTCCAGTTTGCATTCGGAAACGATCCCCAAGGGCCCACCTTCCGCCCTCACAATTATTCCCGCGAACTTGTGGCTTATACGGGCGGACACGACAACGACACCACGGTTGGGTGGTGGACCAGTTCCGGTATAGGGGAGAGCACTCGAACCGCAGAAGACATCCGCAAGGAACGCGATTTCACCCGGGCATACTTGGGGTTTCAAAACGAGCCAGTCAATTGGGTGTTCATTCGCGCCGTGCTAGCGTCCGTGGCCGCTATCGCCATCATCCCCTTACAAGACGTATTAGGTCTTGGCAGTGAAGCGCGAATGAATTTACCCGGCACAGTAAGTGGAAACTGGAAATGGCGTTACGCACCGAAGGCTTTGACGAAAGAAATTAGTGAACGGTTACGGAGGCTAACACTTCTATACGATCGTTGACTGTCTTTGCGCCTGTCTTTCTTCAAAAGTTGTGATGGCATAATGGCACATGCATGCTGAGGCGGTCAGAGTACGATGCGATGCCATCGAGGCGCGGATTGATCCACGATGAGAGCCGTCCGGTGACGTGCGGTGAATGCACTGTCAAATATCATCTGCACTACGACAGCGAAGCAGAGGCTTCGGTCACGTTCTGCAGCATACTAGCCGACGAAATTGCCACAGCTCGACATCCGGACCACTGCAATGTCGTGCGGGATCTAGCCGCTCTAGGCCGGGAACAGTGACGGAAACTAGAAGTGGCAGGGTCTAACCGGACCCATTTGGTAAGTCCGCTGAAGAAGAAGCCGGACCTTCCCTAGAGGGGCCCTACACGGGAACGCGCCATTCTTCAGCCATTTCCGGGCTAGAGCGGCGACAGTTCGTCTTCGTTCTCCTCCTTCTTCGCGCGAACAAACCTCCTCTCCAGAAAACGCTGGGCCAAGTCTCTCCCCCCCATGCCGAATGCGATTGCCAAGCCGAGCATCAGGGCTCCGAAGGCAATTCCGAAGGCAACCAGCATGGTCTGCTCTGCCAGACCCAGTTCTTCAAAGACGATGGACAAAACGAAAACAATGATGATGCTGCGGACAGCGAGACTCAAAACCCGGGGTGAAGGCACATTTGCATTTACCGCAGCCAACAGAGCGGCGCGAGAAAAGAAGCTGGCTGACAGCAGTCCCAAAAACAAAATGAACATGGCTACGAATAGACGCGGCACGAAAAGAAAGAATCTTGCGATATGCTCCTGCAGGCCCAGTATCCCGAGCACACTCACACCCAGCAGAATGAAGCCGAGCCAGGCCACCCAAAAGACGAAGCGGCTCAACAATTCCGTCGCCGAGGGCAGAGCGGCTTGGGTAAGCAGTTGGGAAGCACCTGCGTTTTCTGAAAGCTTGTCGAACTTGATGAGCCTGAGAATGCTGCGCAGAACCACTTTCACAACGTACGCGATCACCCAGCCCAAGAATGCAAGGATCAGCATCACGATGAGACGAGGAAGGAAGTGAGCGAAACCTCTGGCAAGTTCGTGCGCCGCCTGAATCAGTTCGCTGATAATCATTTCCCGCATAGTTGCCTCACTCTCTCGATTTCCACATCTGCAGCAGATACGGTTTCAATCGCTCGAACTCAAGGCATAAGCCTTCGATATTGTTCTCGACGTCGTTCGCAGAAGCGTTGCGGTTATCTATCAGGAACGTGAACACTCTCCCGCGGAAAAGCGGCGCTAAGGCCTGGATGATATGATCCCGGCTAATAACAGATTTCCGATACGACGCGGCAAATTCGTAAACCGTCCTGACCCACAATTCCGCAGGGTAATGAAACTCCTCTTCTCCCTGGCGTGCGATGCGCTGAAGTTCTGCCAGGGTGGACGGAGAAAGAATCGACTGAAAGACGGATTCCAATTCGGCAACTCCGGTCGAGAACATATCTCGCAGTCGTTTCCGATTTACCCGCACTGGTTCCAGAAGCACTTCCTGGTCGGCCCCGGTAGTAGGGACTGGCTGGGACCCGGCCACGGTACTCCAGACCGGAAAGTCTGGTTCTAATGCAGAGAACAGGGTGCCCACAGTTTGTCGCAGCGTCGGCACCAGGTCAGCCGCGCGTCGCTCGATGTGATCCTTTTCTCCAAGGAAGGACTGGCAGATGCGGTATCCTCCCGCGATCGCAGCCAGGGTGAAGCGGAGCTCGACACCGGCTCCGTCGGTTCCATCATTCCAGACATTCTGTCCAAGAAATTGACTTCCGAGGCGGCCAGAGAATCCGAACTCAGGCGTGTATGCCTCACGGATTCTTACCCCGTAAAGGGCGCGGATCATCGGGTACAGCAAATTCGTTATGAGCAGCCCTTCAAACTTGTGTCTGCGATATGTGGGGGTCACCAGATCGAAGCCGTCGCGTTGAATGGGGCGCAGAAGCTTTGAGAGCCATTCGGGTTCAATGTTCGCGGACTCGGGTGACATCACCACGCAGGCCTTGGCGCGGAGCAGTTCGGCGGCAGCCAGAATCGTTCGCAACGCAACTCCGCTCGCCGGGCTGCTCGCATACCTCGTGCTTATGGAGTGCAGCGTGCGGAGCGCGTACAGATTGGAGGCTGGGCGCACGTCATCGATAGAGATGCCCGTGACCAGTTCGGTAGTGCCATCACGCGACCCCCCATCCGCATTAATGATTACGGCTCGCTCCCGGGGAAACCAATGTAGGATGCCACTCTGAATTGTGTGGACGATCGACCCAATAGTCTTGGCGTTATTGTGAGTGGGCAAGCCCACAAGGATGTCTACTTCGCCGACGTTGATCAGTTGGCGAAGAAAATCGTCCGTAAGAAAGGTCTCCTCCGCCAATTTCATCTCCATGCGAATTGCCGACGCGTGGCCTGCTGAAGACGCGCCGTGTGACATCGTTTCCATTACCTGCACTCGGCTATACTCGTCGCAGCCGGAACCAGTAAAACTGGTAAGGCCCCATCGTCAGCAGATAGGGCAGGTCGCCCACACGCGGAAACATATTCTTGCCAAACATCTCGATCAGAATATTTCCCTTGTAGCGCTGCAGATCCAGTTCGACAGCTTGCGCGGTGCTCGAAAGATTATTGACCACCAGCACCGGCTCGTTGCCCAGTCGCCGCACATAAGCCAGTATTCTGTGATTGGCTGGATAAAGAAACTCAATCGATCCCCTGCCGAACACTCCGGTCGATCTGCGGACTGTTATGATGCGTCGCATCCAACAGAGGAGCGAGTGTTCGCTTTCTCTTTGCGACAAGACGTTCACGACTGGATAACCATACACCGGATTCTGAATAAGGGGAGCACACAAGTGCTCCGGATCCGCGGTAGAAAAGCCGCCGTTCCATTCCCCGCTCCACTGCATTGGAGTCCTTACTCCGTTGCGGTCACCTAGATTGATGTTATCGCCCATTCCGATTTCATCGCCGTAATAGATGATAGGAGTGCCCGGCAACGACATCAGCATTCCGTTCATCAACTCGATGCGCCTGCGGTCGTTGTCCAACAATGGAGCGAGCCGCCTCCGAATTCCGAGGTTCAGCCGCATCGTCTTGCTTTCGGCGTACACGTCGTACATGTAGTCGCGTTCCAGGTCGGTTACCATTTCCAGGGTCAGCTCGTCATGGTTACGCAGGAAGAGGGACCACTGGCATGAGGGCGGGATTTCCGGGGTCTGCTGCAAGATCTCAGTGATGGGCTTGCGGTCTTCCAACTTCAGCCCCATGAACATCCTGGGCATCAACGGAAAATGAAACGCCATGTGGAATTCATCTCCGTCACCGAAATATGGGCGAAGATCCGCGGGCCACTGATTGGCCTCCGCCAGGAGCATCCTGCCGGGAAATTGTTCATCAAGTTTTCGGCGCAACTCCTTCAGGACTTCGTGGGTCTCCGGCAAGTTCTCACAATTTGTGCCCTCCCGTTCCACCAGGTACGGCACCGCGTCGAGCCGGAAGGCGTCAACACCCATCTCGAGCCAGAACTTCATCACATTCCACATCTGCTCCCGAACGGCAGGATTGTCGTAGTTGAGATCGGGCTGGTGACTAAAGAAGCGATGCCAATAGTAGGATTTCGAAATCGGGTCCCACGCCCAGTTGGACGTTTCTGTGTCAAGAAAAATGATGCGGGTTCCCTTGTACCGGGTATCGGTATCACTCCAGACATACCAATCGCGGCGTGGATTGTCCTGCGAACTTCGCGACTCTTGAAACCACGGGTGCTGATCGGATGTGTGATTCAATACCATTTCGATGATGACCCGGATTCCTCGGTCGTGGGCCGAGCCCAGAAGCTTGCGGAAATCCTCCAATGTTCCGTAGCTGGAATGGACTGCGCTGTAATCCGCGATGTCGTAGCCATCGTCGCGCAGAGGCGAGGGGAAGAATGGCATCAGCCATATCGCGCTGACCCCCAGTTCCTGGATGTAGTCGAGCTTTTCTTCAAGCCCTTGAAAGTCACCGATGCCATCCCCGTTGCTGTCGTAGAAAGTGCGGACGTGGACTTGATAGATGATCGCGTCCTTGTACCAAAGCACATCCCGCTTTAGTGGCAAACCGCTTCCTCCTGGGGCAATTTCAGTACCTCCCGGCAGTTTATATGAATTGACAACCATAGACTCCTACTGCGCGCTCTAACACCAGGTCGGCGGAATGGATGCTGTACGTTCTGTGCGAGTTTGGTTTGCAGTCCGTTGTACACCGAACGTCCGATCGGCTTAAACAGCAGCAGGGGCGGCGCGTTGGGATTGATGCCGGGGAATGCACAGGGATAGATAGCGCCGGGCACGATACGGACGGAAACGAGCAGGCTGCATTGAAGTCAGCGGAAGACGTCAAGCCGTGCATGTTGATCGTGCGTTTCTATGTGGGCACGAAAGAAGAAGACGCGATCATACAGACCTACAACAAGCTCTACTCGAATTTCGGCCGAATCCCGCCCGGCGTCTCGCAACCAATCATCAAAGTTCGCTCCATTAACGACGTTCCGATCATGACCTTGCGGATGAGAAGGCACGTTGGCAAGCGAATATTGACATGTGGCAGACCATGGTGGACCACCACGACCAGATGCTTGAAACACGGAAGACGCCCAGGCCAAAGGCATGGGATGCAGAATACTGCAACTCGTTTATTATCAGTGCGTTATAGTGGTGGAGGCGGCGGGAGTTGAACCCGCGTCCGAAAATGTTACTGGTCAAGAGACTACATGCTTATTCGCGTTCATGCCCCAGTCATTAGGTGTTGCCACCCTGCCCGGGACGTTCGCGGCCCACGCTCAGAACGGACAAGAAACGCTAGCCGCTAGCCTGTGATCTTAACCTCCCCGCCCAGACGTAACGGGGAAGAGCAGCCCTCTGTGTGACGCTCGCTCACAGCCCAAGGGCGAAGCTGTGGAGAGCGGCTGCCTAATTAATTAGGCTGCGTATGCCATTGGTTGATTGGCAATTATCATTTTGCTCACGATTACGGGTGTGTGCACCCCGGCATGCCTCTTGGCCGCAAGCATCTCCGTCGAAGCCGTGACGCCCCCACTGGTGGGTTTGGCCATTAGTTCAAGAGCTGAGTCTAGGTGGTCGGACGCTGGATCTGATCTGGATTTGATGAGAAAAAAATATCCCACAATCTCTAGAATCAATCACTTACATTCTTCGGCACTCCCAAAATATTGAGACAGAAGAACTTATCTGTAAAATATTCCAGGGAAAGGACTTAGGCGAGTCCTCTCGGGTTAAGCGCTTTAGAATCAGCGTACGTCTCGCAAGGTATTGTATTTGCTGGACTTAGCTCTCTTACTTTGAATGTCAAAGATCGATTGGGTCTATGGATATTAGATGCTGCGGCGGGATCGAAGTCAAGGAAATTTGGCTGGCGTCCGGACTGGAAGCGGCGGGCGGCAATGAGCGTAAAGGCGATGTTTCAACAGGTTTTTCGCCCGGATGTGGGCACGACAGCGCACCCCTGCGCTCGGTGTCGCAGGGGTGCAGCCACTCTACGTGGCAGGGGTGTATGTTCCCATGCAGTCGAAGGAGGTGCCCTGGTCGG
>CABDYC010000063.1_pt1 | contig 10860 bp, 7 predicted proteins | sample 3421511 | NCBI WGS metagenome assembly CABDYC01 (sample SAMEA5534336, study PRJEB31848) | metagenome | biome: tundra; feature: field; material: soil | place: USA | collected 2013-05 | depth 0.15 m | reverse complement strand
GTCGGCACCATCAATCCGGTTAAAGAAATCATCCGCCTCGCCCACGCCGCCGGAGCGCTCGCCTATATCGACGCCGTCCACTACGGCCCGCACGGCCTCATCGACGTAGCCGCGCTCGACTGCGATTTTCTCGTCTGCTCCACCTACAAATTCTTCGGACCGCACATGGGAGTTCTCTTCGGCAAGCGCGAGCACCTGCAGCGCCTGCGCCCCTACAAAGTGCGTCCTCTCACCGAAGCCGTCCCCAACCGCTGGGAGTGGGGCACGCTCAACCATGAGTGCATCGCCGGCATCACCGCTTGCGTAGACTACGTCGCCGATCTAGGCCGCCGCGCCGCTAGCACATGTGGGGACAGCCGCCTCGGCTGTCCGTCGAGCGGAGCTCGACTATTGGGGACATCCACCCGTCGCGCCGCAATTGTCTCCGCCTTCGAGGTAATTCACCACTACGAGCACGGCCTGATGGAGCGCCTGGTCGCCGGCCTGCTGCAGATTCCCGGTCTGAAGCTCTACGGCATCACCGATCCCGCGCGCTTCGAGGAGCGCTGTCCCACGCTCGCCCTGCGCATGGTTGACCAAGCAGCAGACCACACGCCGCTCGCGCTCGCCACCAAACTAGGCGACCGCGGCTTCTTCACCTGGGACGGAAACTACTACGCTCTGAACCTAACCGAGCGCCTCGACGTGGAAAAGTCCGGCGGCTTCCTCCGCCTCGGCCTCGTCCACTACAACACCGCCGAAGAAGTGGACCGCCTGCTGGCTGCTGTGAAGGAAATCGTGGGGGCGTAAGGATCGGCCTTCAACCGGACCGATGCACGTTGCTCAGACGGCCAATTGACGCAATCTCCCTAGCTGCTCGGCGCTCGGAAAGTGGCGAGCCCTATAGCGAACCGGCGTCAAATCCGCTTCCTGCTCCAACAGGCTCCCAACAACGGATGCTGCAGCTTCCCATGGAACCATGAAGTGTTCCTGGTTCTCAATGTCCACCAGGAAGGCAATGTTTTCCGCCTGGGGCAAGGAACTGTCCACCCCGTTCGACCACACGCAGGCGCTGTAGGCGCTTCCATCTTTCCGCTCGTAGATCTTGTAGCTGGCCACGAAGACGTCGATCTTCTGTATCTCGTGAATTTCATTCAGAAGTTCTTGCTGCTGCGAGTAGTCGAGAGCGTCCCGTTGCCTTTTGATCGTCATCCACAGGTCTCGTAGAGACTGATCTTCAGGGACAAACACCTTCCAGGTCCCATCCACCAGCACATAGAGATCGGGCGATAGTGGATGGCCTTGCTTGAAATGACTTTCCGCTCCACCCTTTAGGATGGCAGTCAGCCCCGCCAAATCGTTCGTACCTGTAACCCAGAATTGATCCCGGTTCGGTACAAACGCGACGGGATCGCCGTCTACCGAGAGACGATAGATCAGCTCGGTCAGCAGTATGCGCGAACTGTCGTAGGAATCGGCCCACTGCCCCCAATAGACACCGGCCTGTCCGGCGATGCGCTCAGGGTCGGTCCTCTCCCAGAGATTATCCTTCGCGGTCTTGAAAGCTTCCTCAAGACTGACACCCCACTGCTCAAAACTGTTGCGATTGATCGAGGTAATGTTGAGTTCGGTGTCGTAGGCCAGCCCGACCACCAAGCCGCCGGCCAGATGCTTGACCAGAACCTCCACTTCGGGATCATCCTTGCCGTTCTTGCTGTTCATGAGCCGAACCATGCTGAAGTAGGAGGCATCGCGAATGACGGGCATGAGGCTGGGTTTCACCGACGCAAAGTCGGACGGAATCGAAGGGAGCCCGGGGATGGAAGCGGCCGCCGCAACGAATTCCGCGATCAGGGATTGACGCTCGCTGCGGCTGGCACTGCAGTAGTTGGCGTAGACATTGCCGAGAAAAACCGTGGCCCCGTCGCCCACCTTGAGAGAGAAATCGCCTTCCGACCGATCAACCTTCTCGATCCCGGCCTTATGAAAGGCTTGGATTACCATCTGGGCGAAGTCGGCGCGGCTAGGCTTACCGGAGAAAACTTTGTCAAGAAAGCTCATGACGTTCTCAAGCTGCTCGAGAGATGTGGAGGGGAAAGAACAGGATCCCTTCCGCGCAGTTCAGGGCAGGCTGCTGCGTCGCTCGGAATGAAAAGGCAGCGGGAGCGCGAGCGGCGGAAGCCGCTGCGAACGCTTACGGCCAGCGCTTGGCGGTATCGTCCCAACCGGCTGCGCGCACCGGCTGCGCCGCCGTCGACACCGGGGGCACCGGGATCCGGATCGGCTGCTGCGGTCCGTTCACTGCGGTGGCCAGTGCCGGTTTCACCATGTCGGAGTTCATTTCTTTTTCTTCCGACAGCAACGGAGCCACCAGCCGCAGCGCTTCCACTTCTTTCTCCAGCCGGGTCAGCTCCATCTCTTTCTGCCGCAAAACCTCGTAAACATTCTTCATAAACAGGGCACCTGTGAGCCAGTCGTAGGGTCGACCAGCTTTTCTCGCACTTTAGCAGAGTTACCCGTGTTGTCAAGGGATTAAGCCCTAGCAGCCAATATTCAAGTAAACACACCCGATTTCACGCCAGGCGCCCGCGCCATAACCCATGCCCCCGGACCTTTCGAGATCCCTTGCCTGGTACGGCTTCCCCCAGATATTCACAGCCGCGGAAGGGCAGCAAAAACCCGCAATCCTGCCCCACTCCTGCCCCGCATGGTGAAAACCAGCGCCCCACCTGCCCTTCTGGGCGAAAATGCCTCCTACGCCTGCACAAAATCCGGTCACCCGCCTGTGGACGGCCTGCACTCGATTGAAAATAAATCAGATAAAGCTGCACACTTTTCATTGACTCAAATTCTAGAAGGAGTACAACTAGATCGTTCTTTGACCGTTTCTTAAGTTTTTCCGGTTGGTGCGGCGTCCGGGGCTCAAGCTGCGTCACCCTCAACATTGCAAAATGCGGAGGGAAGGCCAGCAAGGGTCTATAGCAAAGCGCTGGTCGAGCAGAACGGGAGACCCAGTCGAAGGCAGGATAGAGTTCCGAGGCGTTGGGTAGGTTTGTCCGGTTGGCGGTAAGCCCGGAGCCCGAGCGAAGATCGCATGCGGCACCCCGCAAGGGAAGCTGCAATAGCAGGTCAAGCAAGGGTCTAACGCGAGCTACTGGCCGAGAGGAATGGACCCAACACCACCTCGGAACTCTCTATTTTTTGGAACCAGTTTCTAGTTTCTAGTTTCTAGTTTCTAGTTTCTAGTTTTCCGGTTTTCGAGTTTCTAGTCCCACCTTCCATCGACCCTCTCCCAGGCGGGCTATTCACTCAGATTCCGTGGAAACTCGAAACTCGAAACGGCTAGTCCTGCTTTCGGGAAACGATAACCCACACCGTACCCCCGTCCGTCGCAGTAGCGGCAGCGTTCCTGCCCCATCAATTTTCCCGTGCCGCGGCATTCCAGGCAATTGGCCACAATGTGCAGTTCCTGCAGTGAACTCTCCGGGAGCTTGGCCGAGTCCTTGAACAATTCGGCATGATGCTGATCGCGCAGCCAGAAGACCAGCTTGCCTTCGAGGTTTTCGCGTTCTTTGGTGCTGAGTTGTGTGCAGCGCTGCGGCCACCATTCGTGAATGCAGCCGTAGCACACCAGTTCCCCACCAGCATCGAAGAGAGCGCCGAGATCGGAGCGGCGAAAAAACTTCTTACACCACGAGCAGGGACTGACGCCGAGTAGGCCGAACGCGTCCTTCACCCGGTCGAGGTCTAGTTGGTAGCGCGCCAGAACTTCTTCAACGGGTGTCTCGGACTTTTCGGGCATGGACTGGTTCCCGCCAGCAAAGCTCTAAGGCGTTCAGGATACACAATCCGGCGTCTGCCGCGCGGTTAATCGACATGCTCTCCCTCTTCAAACTGCCCCTCCGCAACGGGGAGCACGTCCCGCTCGCCAGCAACCCACACATACAACGTCGGTAACAGAAAGATGCTCATCACCAGGTCGGCAATTAATCCGCCCACGATGACGATAGCGAACGGACGCTGGGAATCGGAACCGATGGCGTGCGAGAGCGCGGCCGGTAACAGTCCCAGAGTCGCCACCAGCATCGTCATCATAATCGGCCGCAGTCTCAACACCGCTCCCTCCACTGCGGCATCCTCGATAGTGTACCGCCGCGCCCGAAGCTGATTGATGTATTCCAGCATGATCACGCCGGTCTGCACCGACACGCCGAACAGCGCCAGAAACCCCACGCCGGAGGAAACGCTGAAATTGGTGCCGGTGATCAGAAGGGCCAGCAGACCGCCAAAGCGAGCCATGGCCACGTTGGCCAGGATCAGTAGCGCCCACTTGAACGACTTGAACATCGTGTACAGGATGATGAAGATGATGAAGATCGTGATCGGCAATACGATGAGCAGCCGCTCGTCCGCCCTCTTCTGGCTCTCATATTCTCCCTCCCAATCGATGTGATATCCGAGTGGCAATTTGATCTGCTCATTTACCTTCTTGATGGCTTCTTCGACAGTGCTGCCCAGGTCACGTCCGCGAACGCTATATTTGATGGCAACATAACGCCGATTGCCTTCGCGATAAACCTCCGAGGCGCCGTCCGTCAGCGTGATCTTGCATAACTGGGCCAGCGATACGCGTTCTCCCGAAGGCGCCAGCAGCCGAATATTCTCGATCGCCTCCTTCGTACTCCGGTATTGCGGCAGATAGCGCAGCGTGAGGTCGTACCGCGCCTCGCCTTTCAGGACCTGGGTGAGGGCGCTCCCTCCCACAGCGGTCTGAACCGCATCCTGCACGTCGGTGACGTTGATCTGATAACGAGCGGCGGCCTCCCGGTCCACGGCGACGTTCAAATTGGGCTGGCCCAGCACGCGAAAGACTCCAAGATCCTCAATGCCTTTGATTCCTCGCAGGACGTTGGCGACCTCATCGCTCTTAGCCTCCAGCACTTTCAGATCGTCGCCGTAGATTTTCGTGGCCAGCGCGCCTTTCACTCCACTCACAGCCTCTTCCATGTTGTCTTCGATGGGCTGAGAAAAGCCCCAGACCACGCCGGGGATTTTGTTGAGTTCGCGGCTCATCGCGGCAATCAGTTCGTCCTTGTCCTCGTGAAAGACCGGCCGCCAGTCTTCTTTCGGTTTCAGATCGACAAAGTATTCCGTATTGAAGAAGCTGGTTGTGTCCGTGCCGTCATCCGGCCGCCCGGTTTGACTGGTGCACTGCGGCACCTCGGGGAAAGAGCAAAGTATGATGCGCGCTTGATTCATCACCCGGATCCCCTCGTCCGGCCCCGTGCTGGGCGCAAGCGTGCCGCGCACCCAGAGCGCGCCTTCATCCAGGTGCGGCAGGAATTCCGAACCGATGACGCCGCTGAACGCGAGGAAAAGCGTAAAGAGAAACCCCACCACCCCCACTCCCAATACCAGCCCACGCCGGCGAATGGCCCAGCGAACCGCGCTGCGGTAGTGCTTGACCGAAAACTCCATCGCCGGATTGCGCCACTCCTTCGCTCCCTTCTGGAAGGCGAAACTGGCCAGCACCGGTGCGATCAGAATCGAGAACAGCAGGGCCCCCAGCAGCGCGAACGCTACCGTCCACGCCATGGGATGAAACAGCCGCCCTTCCACGCGCTGCAGCGTGAAGATCGGCAGGTAAGCCGTAATGATGATGGCGATCGCGTAGAACACCGGGCGCTGTACTTCGTGCGACGCCTCACTGATGCGCTCGCTGGCCGTTTTGGTGTCCCCGTTCTTGTGGCCCATGTGGCGCACGATGTTTTCGATCATCACCACCGCGCCGTCCACCACCATGCCAAAATCCAACGCCCCCAGGGACAGCAGGTTGGCGGGAATGTGTCTCAGATCCAGACAGATCGACGCAAACAACAGCGAAAACGGAATCGTCGCCGCAACGATCAGCGCTCCCCGCACATTGCCGAGGAATATAAAAAGGATGATCGAAACCAGGATCATTCCCTCCGTAAGGTTGTGCAGCACGGTGTGACTGGTGAAGTGAACCAGATCGCTGCGATCGATGAAAGGAACAACCTTCACCCCCGGAGGCAAAATATGGTTGTTCAGTTCCTCCACTTTCTTGTGGATGCCTTGCAGCGCCGTGTCCGCCGCTGCGCCTTTGCGCAACAGCACGATGCCCGACACCACATCGTCGTTGTCGACGATCTTCCCGTTCTCCCGGTGAATGGCCCTGGCGAACTGTCCCAGCCGAATCTTTGGACCTTGCGAAACCACAGCAATGTCCTTCACCCGGAGCGGCGTACCATTCTTGGTCATGATGACCGTCCGTTCGATGTCCTGGGCGCGGTCGACCAATCCCACGGAGCGCACGTTGATCTGCTGCAGACCTTCTTGTATGAAACTTCCGCCGGCGTTGACGTTGTTGTTGGTGAGTTGCTGCTCGACCTGGGCCAGGCTGAGCCCGTAGGCGACCAGTTTGTTGGGGTCGACGCGAACCTGGTATTCGCGTGTAGGCCCGCCGAAGCTGGCCACGTCGACAATGTCGGGCACCGCTTTGAAATTCTTTTCGATGACCCAGTCTTCGATGGACTTCAATTCCATCGGGTCATAGGCCGGATTGGTGCTGCGCAGCGTGAAGAAATAAATCTGGCCGACCGGGCTCCAGTCCGTGCCCATCTGCGGCACCACGCCCGGCGGCAGCGTGACCTGGGCCAGCCGTTCCAGCACCCGCTCGCGGTTCCAGTCGTTATCCGATTCGTCGTCGAAGATCAGCTTCAGGTCGGAGAGCCCGAAGAGCGAGAACGAACGCAGATGCACCACATGCGGGATGCCATTCATCACGACCTCGAGCGGAATCGTGACCTGCTGCTCGATTTGTTCCGCCGAAATCCCCGGCCATTGCGTGATGATCTCCACGTAGTTGTCCGCCACGTCGGGATAGGCCTCAATGGGCAACCGCTCGAACGAAACGATCCCCCCGGCGAAAAGAATCAGCGCCAGACCCAGCACGAGGAGCCGGTTGTTCAGAGCGAAATCGACGATGCGGCGAATCATTTCATTGCTCCACAGTGTTTTGCAGCGGCAAAGCGTTGGAGACCACTTGATCTCCGGGTTTGATCCCTGAAACAACCTCCTGCAGGTTGCCGGAAAGCATGTTTCCCGTAACTACTTCAAGCCGCTTGAAATGTCCGGCACTTACCGGTGTGTAAACCCACTCGCGATCATGCAAGTGCAGAATGGCAGTGGCGGGAACTGCGGCCCGTGTTTCCGGCTGCTTCCCGTAGAACGTGGCAGTAACGAACATGCCCACGCGCATCGATCCTGGATTCGGCACTTCGAGCCGAACCTTCGCAGTACGGAGGCTGGGATCGAGAACCGGCAGGATGTTATCGATCCGCCCTTTGAAGACATGGTTGGGATAGGCGTTCAGCCGGATATCCGCGTACTCACCGACGTGCACCGCGTCGAGATCGTTCTCGTAAACGTCACAGATGATCCAGACATAAGACAGATCAGAGATGGTGAAGGGATTGGGAGAGCCCAATCCTTGCACGCCCGACGCGTTTGTAACTTGCTGGTCAGTGATCACGCCCGATATTGGTGCGACGATGTCGACAATTCCCGACGGATGGTCCTTATCGATGCCGAGAAGCCGCAGCTGTTCGGTTGCGGCCCGCAAATCCTCGGCGGCATCTTGCTCGGCTGTTTGCGCGATTTCGAGGGCACTCTTGGCCACTGCGCCCTTGTCAAAAAGAATCTGGGCGCGCTCCAGTTGCACCTTCGCCAGCCGCTCGTCGTTCACGGCCTTCAAATACATCTGATAAGCTCCGGACACGTCGTTGCTCTGGACCCTCAGCAATAATTGCCCCTTCTTTACCACATCGCCCAGCCTGGCCTTGATTTCCACAACTCGTCCTGCGGCCAGCGAGATCACTGGCACAGCGCGCGAGATATCGGGCTGCACCACGCCGGTAACATTCAGCGCAGGCGCCGCCTTATGCTCAACCGCCGTCACCAGTGGAAACTGTTCCGGGTGATCCACCTTGAAATTGTTTGCGTCCAGATCAGGTTCGACCGTTGCCGGGGGCGGCGCCTCGGCCTTCGGGTCTGCCTTGCCGTCATGGCACCCGGCAAGGAAAGAAGCAAGAGCCAGACACAATGCCGCCCCGGCCAAATATTCGAATCGGTTTTTCATTGAATAACCTCGCGGCCCACGGCTTGATTCAATTGCGCTGCAGACGTCAAGTAAGAACCGACCAAGTTCACGTAATTCAACTGCACGCCGCGGTACTCCGCTTGTGCGTTCAGGAAATCAAGCAGCGACGCACCGCCATGTTGATAAGAGAAAGTAATGGTGTCGCGTACCCGGACAGACTGCTGCAGGTACTTGGCCTTGTAAGGCCGCAGCAGAATCAGATTGCTTTCCAGCGTGGCGTAGCCGGAATCTACGTCGCTGAACACTTGCGCTTCGGCCGCATCGCGCAATTTTTCATTGCGCGTGATATCGAGCTGCGTGCGCAGCTTCTCTCCCTGATTCCTGTCGAAGATGCGGAGGGGGATGGCGATACTGGCGCCGACCGTTTCGTGGGCAAACGGGTTGTTGAACGAGGGGTTGTAAGAAAACCACCCGCTGAAGGTCGGATCGGTTGAGCCGTTCGCAACCGCCAGCTTGTGCTCGGTTTGGGCTTTGTCCACGGCTTCGACGGCGGCCTTCAAGTCCGGCCGCGTGTCCAGAGCAATCTTCCGGAACTCGTCACGCGGCATGAGCTGGTCGCTGAAATCGAACGGCCCGGTCACGTCAAACTGATCTAGGGGAGTTCGGGAATTCAGGAGTGTGAGCAGTTGGATCTTTGCGGTTTCCAGGCTCTCCTCGGCAGCTTGCAAATCCGATTCATACTGGACCCGCTGCAGTTCCAGCCGGTCGAGATCAATCTGCGCAATGTCGCCGGCGTTGAAGCGATTTCTGCTGATATCGAGTACGTGGTCGTAGTATCCAAGGTTGTCTTTTGCCAGCTGAAGCACCGCTTTCCCCTGCAGCGTTGACACAAACGCGCTGCGCAAGTTGAAGAGCATAGTTCTTTCCATGTCGGCATGGCTCGACTCGGCAATCAGGGTCCCCTTCTTTGCGCTCTCAAGGCGCAACTCCCGCTTGTGCTGCCGTTCGTGCAGATAGCTGAAGCTGCCCACAAACTGAGTGCCGGCGAACGGCTGCCAGACTCCCTTGTAACGAGAGAGTTGAGTCCCATCCGTCGACAGCGTGAGATCCGGGTTAGGGCGCAGGTACGCGGTGATCTCCTGTGCCTTTGATTCGTCGATGTTCAGCTTGTCTGCCAGCAGCGTGGGATTGTTCAGCTGGAAGCGGTCTTTCACCTTCTCCCACGTCCAAGCCTGCGTCTGCGGCGTCTGCGGCGCGGCTAGGCCCGCGGCAGCGCCCAGCACAACCAGCACACCGCAACACCGCCAGAATGTTCTTCGCATCAAGTACTCCATCCAAACTCCCCGGGACTTTCTCCGGACTTCCCTGCACTTCCGTAGAGACGCAGCTGGCTACGTTCCGCCGCCAAAGCCGCTGCCAATGAGCGGCCCTGAAAGTATCCAGCTTCCCTCGTAAGGATTCTCCAAAGACGAGGGATTAATCGCTGCGGATTTATTGCTGCAACCCATCAGCGATACGCCAACAATGAATTAACCAGGATGATTCGGCGAACTACCCGAGGAGGGAAATAGGAGGCGCCCGGCCCCCATGGAAAACGCAAGGCCTCGCCAGCGGCGACACACATGCAACCGAAACTTCAAGCAGCCCAACTTCCGGAGCGGCCAGCCACCCCGCACTCGCCACCGTGGCCGGTGGCCCTTGCAGCCGGTTGACCCAGCCCGAACTCTTATCGCTCCCTGCCTGGCGCACGGTGCGCTTACTGATGGCCGAGTCTTCCATCTCGGCCCGCATCGCGTGCAGATCGTCCGTAGCCGAGATCACCGGAAACAGCAGAACCAGCACACATCCCAGGGCCAGCAAACACTGCACCGAACTCACCCGGCGCGCCAGTCGTGCTCCCGCGCTCCGCCGCCACAGCCAGTAAGCCGGCAGCGCCAGCAGCACCCACGCCAGATTGAGCAACAGTTCCATACTTCGCAATCAAAACGGGCGCAAACACCACACCCGACACGAACCCGAACGCTAGTTTTGCAGAAACCTCAAACTCAAGTCAACATGACCACAGTACCGCCTCGTTATCGGTGGAAAATCTCGCCGCTGAGAACCGAGAACTGGCAACTGACCACTGACAACTGGCGACTGCCCTAAGGCCCCACCACCACCTGCAGCGCCGCCGGCGTCTGCATCTGCTGCTTGTAGATTGCGTTCCACTTCGCAATCTCCCCGTTCACGTCGACATGCACCACATACGCCCCGTGCGGCAGCGTCTCGCCAAACGGCAGCGTCATTCGAATCGTGCCCTTCTTCAACGAAAAACGCTGATACCCGATCTCCGTGGCCCGCCCGTCCTCGGCCACCGCCTTCACTTCAAACGTCAAATCCATGTCGTCCGCCGTCGTGTTCGACACTTCCACGCTGCCGTCGATTCGGTTTGCCGTGACGTGCGCCGGAACTTTCCATGCCAGCGTGATCGCCTCCACCACCTTGATCACGAATCCCTTCTGCACCGCCTGTTGCGGTTTGCCGCCGTCCCGCACCGCCACCACAAACTGAAATTCGCCCGCCCGCTCCGCCTCTCCCCGCAGCACTCCGTTGTCGTCCAGTGTGATCCCCGGCGGCAACGCACCTTTCTCCACGCTCCAATGCAGCACCGGCACGTAATTGCCCCGTGCATGAAAATTCACCTGATACGGCCCGTGCGGATAAGTCCCCGGCAACTCTCCCGGCTCAATCACCAGTCCCTCGTCCTTGTCCGGAGA
>CABDYC010000062.1_pt1 | contig 10919 bp, 8 predicted proteins | sample 3421511 | NCBI WGS metagenome assembly CABDYC01 (sample SAMEA5534336, study PRJEB31848) | metagenome | biome: tundra; feature: field; material: soil | place: USA | collected 2013-05 | depth 0.15 m | reverse complement strand
AAAGAGCGCGACGACATCAAGCCGATGTTCCACGGGAAGGGTGGGGCAAAGATATTCGAAGACTTCAAACGCATCGGCAACAAGTTTCCCGCGGCGGCGGCGGCAATCGCGAAGAAGACGGGGATGGAGGAGAGCGATCTGATTGTGCTGGTGGCTGGGTCGGCACAGGCCGGGTCTGCACAAACTGGGTCGGCGCAAGCTGGGCCGCAGACGGCGGTTTCCGAGCATCGCCATCACAAAGTCACGCCGCAGGAGTTGGCGATCTACGCTTCTGCCGGAACGTTGCGCCTGGCGCTGGCGCAAAAATATGCCGAGCGGCATGGCATTTTTAAAAAGACTGCTGATGCGGCAAAGGATTTCCGCTTTTTGTGGGTCACGAACTTTCCAATGTTCGAGTGGGATGAAGGCGAGAAGGTCTGGAACGCGGCGCACCATCCCTTTACCTCGCCGCATGAAGAAGACATGGCAAAGCTGGAGTCAGGCGTAGAGGCATTGCACGATCCGCTGTCGCCGCTGAGCGCGGTGCGCGCCCTGGCCTATGACGTGGTGCTGAATGGGACGGAGTTGGGGTCGGGATCGATTCGTATTCACCGTCAGGATGTGCAGAGCCGAATCTTTCGCGCTTTGGGCATGGACGAGGAAGAAGCGCGCGCTCGCTTTGGATTCTTTCTGGAAGCGCTGGAGTACGGCACGCCTCCACATGGCGGAATCGCGCTTGGGCTGGACCGCATTGTGATGATTCTCGCGGGAGCCGAGAGTTTGCGCGAAGTGATTCCGTTCCCCAAGACGGCGCGCGCCGTCGATTTGATGGTGGATGCGCCGACGCCGGTGAGCGAGGGGCAGTTGCGGGAGTTGGGGATTGTGGTGAAGAGAAATGTGGGGCAGTGATAGGAAATGCCTCGGGGGGATGGTGGCACCGGCAGGTTGCATAGGTCCTTCGCTTCGCTCAGGATGACAGCGTTTGGGGAGCCTAATCAGAACTTAACTTGCTTCTGGCCAACTCTTCGACTCGTGCCAGAACTTCGTCTTCAGCTAGTTTGGTGGAGTCGATTACCACTGCGTCTGTGGCTGCCTGAAGAGGGGATGCGGCCCGCGTCCGGTCGCGGTGATCGCGGTCGCGCAGGTCGGCGGCCAGGTTTGCGGCTACTTCGCCCTTGATCTTCTGCTGCACCATGCGGCGCTGCTCGCGGACTACGGGGTCGGCGTCAAGGAAGATTTTCAGGTCGGCGTCGGGGAAAACTTTCGTGCCGATGTCGCGGCCTTCCATCACAACGCCGCCGCCCGCGCCCATTTCCTGCTGACGCGCCACCATCCATGCCCGCACTCCGGGATGGACGGACACGCGCGAGGCCGCTTCGGTGACATCGCGCTCGCGGATGCGCGAGGAAATGTCGTGCCCATCGAGCAGGGTGCGGTTTCCGCCCAGCGCGGGCTCGAGCTGAATGCGCGACTCCTGCGCCAGTTTTAGCAGCGCGGTTTCGTCGTCGAAGGATGCGTCATGGTCGATGGCTTTCAGGGCCAGGGCGCGGTACATCGCACCGCTCTCCAGGTTCACGTAGCCGAGTTTGCGCGCCAGCCGGGAGGCGATGGTGCTCTTCCCCGCGCCCGCCGGGCCGTCGATGGCAATGGTCAGCTTGCGGTGGGAGTGGCCGTGGTCGGTGTGGTCGTTCATTTGGGGAGCAGACGATTGTACACGGAGAGCGGGAAGGCACGGGCCGGCTTACTTGGTCACGCGATGCGGCCTGGCGGAGGCTGCCACAGGTTCCCTCGCCGGGGTGATATGCAGCATCGATCTTCCGCTGACGTGTAGGAAGCTCAGCTCGCGGGCGGCCAGCAGCGCGTTTACGGCTTCTTTCACGCGGGAGCGCGCCACAAAGTTTCCGAAGAAGGTTTCAAGTTCTGTTTGCTCGGCGGCGATCACACAGTCCAAGTATTTCGAGAGCAGCGCCGAGAGCGCCTGCTGTACCGACAATCCCACGCCTTCGCGCACCGCATCCGGCGCCCAGCGGTAGAGGACGTCCCAGAACGAGCCTTCCCTGGCCTTGTAGTCCACGCGCGTGATGCGCAGCTTCGCTAACAACTCGCCCAGCGCCTTGTCGAGCGCCGCTAACGAAACGCTGCCGCCCAGCGCTTCCTGCAGCTTCTGCTTCGAGATGGGACCGTCGCTCCGGATGAGCTCAAAGGCATCGCAAGCCAGCGGCGAGTAGGGAGAACGCGGTCCCTGCCTGGGAGCGAGCTTGGGATTGCGCTCGCCGACCAGCGCATAGAAATATGGGAACACCGTAGCCGCGACGAGGAACGCGTTATTCTCGTCGAACAAATTAGCCTCGTAGGCCGAGCGCTCGCGCAGCAGCCGGACCATCAACTCCGTTGCCTCCGCCGCCCGGGGATCGGAGTAAGCATGCTGCCAGGTGGGGAGACGATCGTCGGAGCCGACAAAGGCTCCGATGAACGTAGGCACGGGCATGGTGGGGCGGACGGGATACATGAGGCAGAATCCCACGCCCTCGACGAAGGCGCGCGCCTCTTCGATGGTTCGGATGGGCTTGCCATCGAGACGCCACTTCTCGCGACGGAGGTGCTGGAGGTCCTGGTCGGTCATGGGAACGGCTGTCGGGCTTCGGCTATCGGCTTTCGGCGAAGCAAACACCTAATCGCTCACTCGTGCTTTTCCTGAGAGCTGAAAGCTGATGGCTGATAGCTAGATTCTCTTAAACGCCTTCTGAATGTCCTTTACAGAATACCGCAGGACCACCGGCCTGCCGTGAGGGCAAGACATGGGATGGTCGGTTTTCGCGAGTTCGGCGAGGAGCCACTCCATTTTGTTTTGCTCCAGCGGCATGTTGACCTTGATGGCGGCATGGCAGGCGATGGACGCGGCAATGCGCCCGCGAATCTTCTCCAGGTTCAGCGACTGCTCTTCCCGCGAAATCTGATCGAGCAATTCGTGCAGCATGTGCTCGACCGCGGCGGCATCGATTCCCGCGGGTGCGACTTTTACTGCGACGCTGCGTGCGCCGAAAGGCTCCGCCTCGAAGCCGTTGTGCTGCAGTTCGTCGGCTATCTCAGAGAATACCGCTTGCTGTGCTGGAGAGAGCTCGAGGACGATCGGCATGAGCAGCCGCTGGCTCTCGACTTTCTGCGCCACACGCTGCTTCAAGATGCGCTCAAACAACACGCGCTCGTGGGCCACGTGCTGGTCGACGATCCATAATCCATCTTCATTTACTGCGAGGATGAAGGAGTTGCGGATTTGGCCCAGGGGCCGCAGGGTGGAGAGTGCAGCCAGCGTGGGTTCTTCGTCGTGGGCGTTCTCTGGGGCATCAATCGGCGGAGCGCAGCCGTTGTCTGGGATCGTCTCGACGAAGCGGCCTTCAAGTCCCCGAGCTACCGGAATCGCTGCGTTCGCCTCGACTGCAATTCCGCCCTCGAAGTGGAAGCGCGCGGAAACTGGCGGCGGGACTGGCGCTTGCAGAGCGAAACCGGCGGCAGCGGGTTCATATAGCGGGCGCGCTGGCGCTCCGGAGGCGGAGGCCAGGTCGGACGGCGGCTCCCACTCTCTGGCTCCCGGCGTCAGGCCCGAGCTGGCTGTGGCGTGGGCGTGAATCTCGGTGGTGAACTGCGGCGCCGGGCGGGCCTTCATCAGAGCGGCCCGCACGGTGTCGCGCACGAAGTCGTGCATCAGGGTGGATTGTCGAAAGCGCACTTCTGTCTTCGAGGGATGAACGTTGACATCCACCTCGCCCGGCGGCAATTCCAGAAACAGCAGCACCACGGGATAGACCGTGGGCGGAATGATGTTGCGATAGGCTTCCGTCAACCCGTGCTGGACCAGGCGGTCGCGAATCAGCCGGCCGTTGACGAACACAAAAATCGAATTGCGATTCAGTTTCTGGATCTCGGGCTTCGAAACGAAGCCGTGAAGGCGCATCTCGCCGGGATCTGTGGGGCCGGTCGCATCTTCATTCTCATCCTCTGTGCGGCGCCAAGGCGGAGGCTGCGGCCAGCCGACGTGTTCGAGCGGCTGCACCGCGGCCACCGCAATCAACTGGTCGAGGGTTTCCTTGCCGAAGACCTGGTAGACGCGCTCGCTGTATCCCGCCACTGGCGGCGCCACCAGCATGGCATTGGTGGCCGAATGCAATTCAAAATGCTTCTCCGGATGCGCCAGCGCGTAGTGCGTCACCAGCGAAGCGATGTGCGACAGCTCGGTGGACTCCGCTTTCAAGAACTTCTTCCGCGCCGGGGTATTGAAGAAGAGATCGCGAACCGTGATCGACGTTCCTTCGGGCAGGCCGGCTTCTTCGACCCGCGCCATCTTGCCGCCGTTGATATCGAGGATGGTTCCTGCACCGGCCTCGGTCGCGCACGTCTCCAGCCGCAGGCGCGACACAGAGGCAATCGAGGGCAGCGCTTCGCCGCGAAATCCCAGCGTGGCCACGCTCAGCAGATCTTCGGCGTCCTTGATCTTCGACGTCGCGTGGCGCTCGAATGCCAGCATGGCATCGTCGCGGACCATGCCGCATCCGTTGTCGGTGATCTGAATCAGTTTCTTGCCGCCCGCTTCGACGCTGATCTTGATGCGGGTCGCGCCCGCGTCCAGCGCGTTCTCCAGCAGTTCCTTCACCACCGAGGCAGGCCGCTCCACCACCTCGCCGGCGGCGATCTTGTTGGCAACATGCTCGGGAAGTACGTGGATGCGGCCCATGGGGCAGTTCTCGGTTCTCAGTTCTCAGCGGTAGAAATCAGTTTCGCAGATGGTGGGGCGGAAGGCAAAGATGCGCAGGCTGCCAATTGGACGTATCACCGTGCCCAATTCGGTTAGTTCTCCGTAGGTTCGACTTTCGCCTTGGGCGGCGGCAGAGACCGGGGCGGCTTCGCCGGAGCTGCCGGAGGAGCGGGCGGAGCTACGGAAGCTTTGGCTGAGGCCTTGCGGATCTCGATGCCGTCGTGCTCGTTGTTGAGCACGATGTGAGAGGCGCCGTTGCCAACGGTGCCGCTGGCCTTCGCCTCATGGTCGTTGTTGTCAATCTTCAACTCGGGGAAGTCCGACTGGATTTCGCCGTCGCGGGTGCGGGCGTCGAGGTGGAAGCCCGCCTTGTCGGGCACGCTCAAGTGGATGTCGCCGTTGCGGCTGTCGATCTGCACGTTGCCGAGGGAGCGCATGGAGACTTCGATGCCGCCATGTTCATCCTGCAGGCGGACATCGCCGGAGACGTCCTCCAGACGGATTTGCTTGGAGCGCGTGGTCAGGTGCACGGGACCGGTGATCTGGTCGGCGTGGAGATCATCGGAATCAAGGTCGAGATCGCCATCGATGCGGGAGAACTCCATGTCGGTGCGGGAGGATTTGAAGGCGACACTTTTGCTGATGCGGGCAAGTTTGACGCTCTCCCCGAATTCGCCTTCGAGCTGAACCCCGCCCTTGACGTCGGCAACGGTGACTTCGTTAAGCCGGCCGTTGATGTGGACGTCGCCGGTGATCTGTTCGACCTTGGCGGAACTTTTTTCGAGATTGAGTTTTACGTTGCCGGTGGCGTCCTCCACGGAAACCTCGCCGTGCTGGTTGTTGATCTCGACTTCTCCGTCGCGGCCGGTGACGGAGACATCGCCCCTGCGCGAAGCAATGTGAAGTTCCATCTTGCGGGGAATGGAGATATCGAGATCGCTTTGTACGGAGTGGTCGCCAGCGGCTTGAGTCTTGGCGTCGAGTGTTAACAGCCCGCCGGTTGTGGCAAGTGTGGGCTTGGTTTCGGCGTTGTATTTGTCGGCGTCGCTCTGACTTTCCGCGCCGACGCGCTTGCGGACCACGACGGTGATTTTGTTGTCGTTGGTGGCGCTGACGCGAACCGCGCCGTGATCGTCGTTGACGCGGAGGCTGGTAACGGCGGGCGGTATGTCCTGTTCGAGGTGATCGTCGAAATTGTAGGTTTCGCCAAAAATGTTATTAAGATCGCTGTCGTCAAAGTTCATGTTGTCGCGGAGTTCGCCCCAGTTGAAACGCGAGGCCTGAGTGGCGATGAGCCCGCAGACAACGATGACGATGACCAGGAAAACGCCACCTGCTCCTATGCCGCGCGCGGGCAAGCCGTCGCGCTGAGCTTGCTGATACTCGATGAGCTTGATGATGCCCCAGAGGATCAGAAGCAGCGGCCAGTAGTGAGCGAACAGAGTTCCCAGCCGCATCCAGGACAGCATGTGCAAGTTGCCCAGCAGAAAGACGATGCCGAGGACAATCAGCACAAAGGGTCCGGCAAATGAGCGGCGACGAGGGCGCGGTGGAACAAGAGGTGGAACCGGGTTTTGAGCTGGGCTAGACATTGTGCACCTCCCCGGAAGAAGACGTTGCTCCCGGATTGGAAGATGGTGGTGGCGAAGAAGGTGGAGGCGGCGGAGCGGCGGCGGGCGGTACCGGAGGCAGCGGGCCGATGTGTCCGGCCGACGAGGCGCTGCTCTGCACCAATTTGACGATGCCGACCACCAGAATCCAGGCGGGCCAAGTGCGGTCAAGATCGGCAATGCCCATGGTGTGGAACATGAACAGGATGCCGGTAGTGAGCACCATCGCCGGACCCATCAGGCAACGCGTACTGCAGCGTCCGCAGCCACAGCTGTGACGGGAACGCTCCCAGTTGCGGTAAAACATCCAGCCGCCGAGGAAGATGAGAATCAGCGGCCAGAAGCGTTCGAAGCCGTATTCCATGATGCCCATGGTGTGCAGCAGGAAGAGCACCCCGAGGCCGATGAGAATCACGGCGCCCACGGGAACTTTGCCGCTGTCAAACCTCTCACCCATGCTGAAGGTCTGGCCGAGGCCCATGGGATCGGGTGCGGGCAGGCCGGCCTGAAGAGCGTGGGCAGTGCGCACCGCGTCGATGATCTGGTAGACGTAGAAGAAGGCGATGCCGATGCCGAACAGGAAGTCCCACCTTCCGGCATGATCGGCGCCGAAGATGAGCAGGGCGAAGATGAGCAAGTGTGCCAGTCCCTTGGCGTATTGCGAGCAATAGACGGCGCCGACGCCGAAGGGAAAGAATCCAGCCAGGATGCCGGCGACCGCCGGATTGGGGTTGGGGCCGGACGCGGGCCTCGCCGCAGCCGCAGGGGTTCCAACCGGCGGGTAGACAGCTTGCGGAGACACGAATCCTGCAACCGGGGCAGTGCCTTCCAGACGGGCTGCGAGGCAAGGCTCGCAGTAGATCACTCCGCGAACGTCACGGGTGCAGTTGCCGCAAAGCGGCTTGCCGCAGGTGCGGCAGAAAGCCACTGCGGCAATATCGTTGTGCGTGGCGCAGTTCATACGAACCTCCTGTACGTGGTCACCGACACTACAGGCAAATCGTTTACAGATGGACCCAACGGAGCGCAGGCCAGAACGAGATGGTTCTCGTTCTGGCTGTAGTTGCGATCCTGCTTCTGCTCGGGCTGTTGTGTTGTGTCGTTCTTGTGCTCTTTCTGCTTGGCCGGTCCAGATTCTGAACGAGGCTCGGCGGGCGTGACGTTGCGCTTGAGTTCGCGCACGCGCGATTCCACCTCGTAGACGAACCGGATGTTTTCGTAGTAGCGGACGACGCGGGCTTGCGCGTTGTAGTACGTGTGCCGTATGGCAGCAGGCCGCAAGCTCACCTGGCGCAGGTCGGCGGGTTTTACGCCGAGTACGCTCAAGGCCACCGACAGCGCGAAGAACGCCATGCCAAACGACATGGCAAATCTCGGCTGCCGGACTGTGGCCCAGATGGGCTGCATTGCGCCCGAGGCCCAGGCCTGCGCCCGCTCCAGCCACGAAACGCGCGGCTGCGGCGCGGATACGTTGACCCGCAGGCGTTGGGTGTCAACGCCCGTTGTGGATGCCAGGATATTGGTGACCAGGCTGACTGGAGGCTCCACCTCCGTGAGATCCTTCAGCCAGTTGCGGCCCGCCTGGACTTCGGCGAACAGCGGCCCGCACACGGAACAAGTCCGGGCGTGGGCGTGGAAGCCTTCGAGTTGAGCGCCGGTCAGGACGCCATCGAGCGCGTCGCTGAGCAGGCCGTCAAACTCGTGACATTGCATTCCGTTACTGGTGTGGTCTGGCATCACATCACCTGCCTATACGTACGTTGTAATAGCCGCGCAAGTTCCGCCCGGCCACGATTTATTCGAGATTTCACAGTACCCTCCGGAACCTTCAAAACGGTTGCGATTTCACGATAATCAAAATCCTGTAAGTCCCTTAGAATCACTGCCTCACGAAGCTCCGGCGAGAGCTTGGCAAGGGCGGCATGAACCGTCTCGCCCACTTCCCGGCTGCGTACGCGGGCGTCGGGGGGAGCGGATTGGTCCTGAATTTGCTCACTCAGGGGCTGGGCATCTTCATGTGCAGACGACGCAGCATCGAGCGAGTCGGTGATGCGGTCCTGCTTGGTCTTTCGGAAATGGTCGACCAGCAGGTTGCGGGTGATGGTGGTGACCCAGGTGACGAATGCTCCCTTCGAGCTGTCATAGCTCGCAAGCGTGCGGTACATCTTGATGAAGACCTCCTGGGTGAGGTCTTCGGCATTGTCGGAGGAGCCGGCGAAGCGGTAGCAGATGTTATAGATCCGCCGGTTGTAGGTCTGGACGATTTCCTCCCAGGCAGCGGCGTCGCCGGCAACACAGCGGCGAACCAGCATCGCAACTACCTGAACGTCTTCCAAACAAAGCTCCCCGGAAAGCTTGACGATCCTGCTTTGAGACGATCCTGCTTTGAAAGGGCGCGGCTTCAGCCGCGCCGTAAAGCCAATAATTCCACAGCGGCTTCAGCCGCCGAGCCTGAGGACGATTGAGACAAGCAATGCACCCCAAGCCCTACAAGACAGTACGCGAACGTAGTCCTGTAAGTTCGCGTGAACAAAGCCGCAGCCGCAAGTTATGCGAAACAGGGCATTGTAGCAGCGGGAGGGGCAACGCTATTGTGGCTGCGGCAGGATACGCTTCATAGCCTTGGGCAACCATAACGGATCGAACGCGCGTTTGAGATACGCAAAAAGCGCGCCTCTGTCTCGTTTGCTGTCAAATTACCCATGACGACGAGCATTTTGACCTTGACAGGGGTAGCTAAATGAGGCATAATGCTGGCGTTTTCACGCCGGATGTCGAGTCGTTTTCTCCGCCAGCGCGGCTCCCCAGCCGAATTTCGCTTTGCCACAGGAGGACAAGACATGCGTAAGCGCTGCTTTATTTCCGTGATGGTTCTGATTTCTGTTGCATTGTGCGCCGCCGCGAGCGGCGAGGAGTTGCCCGCGACCCGTACGGTTACGGGTACGCGAATCGGGCACTACACTAACGGTGCCGTTCCCGTCGATCTCTCTGCGATGACAATTGCCGCCTACATCCCCAGCGGGTCAGGGTATACCGTCATCACGGGCACGGGAACCAGCAGCGGCACCTTCACGATTGCCAACGTGCCCACCGGTTTTTACTTGCTGCAGTTCGGCAGCAGTTACCTGTGGACCAACAACAGTGTGGTGGATGCCGACTTCATTAGCGATTTCCGGTCAAACGTGGTTCAGGCGGATTACCTGACTACGTTCTTCACCTTTGACCTGACGAATCTAAATTCGTGGCAGAGTACAGACCTCTTCGAGATGGTGTGCACGCACAATAATTCATTCAATTTCTTCCCTGGGACCGTGGGGGAGACAACTTTTACCGGCACGTTCAACTATTTCGGAAACTTGAGCGACGCATCGCAGGGAGACCAGAACTACATCGCCCAACTCATTACGCAGAGTGTCGGTGGTTACCCGTTCGCCGCGTTGGGGCGATTTATAGCCCCAACGAAGTTTACCCAGGCAAACGGCTCCGATACGGCGATCAACGGAACCCTGACAACGGTTCCGCAGACGCACTCTTTCGAAGCCAATGTCAACGGTGCGGACTTGCTGGCCCAGGCCCTTGCGGCAAATCCGAGTGCAACCTTGTACAGCTCGGGTTTTGGTCTCGACGTTTACCCAGGAAGTTTCGCCCATGGACAAACCACGGCGACGCCAGACCTGATCATCTATAACGGCACGCCCACCATCAGTACTAATGGCGATCTGGGGCCGGTGGCCTACGGTAACCCCTACCCTGCGTCAAAGTGGCCGCTCTACATTTTCTATACATACTATGCGACGACGAACTACACGGCACCGGAGGCCACAAACAGCACACCAATACTGACGGCAGCCTATGGCGAGACCACGAAGTTGCCCACTGTAACGAATCCAATTGCACCGCTGGTTGGAGTGGCGCAGACCCCGACCATCAATAGTAAGAATTTTTTTACAAACCATAGCGGAGTTGGTCTCACACCAGTCCTGAAATGGTCACCACCTACGGTGGGCACGGCCACTTATTACCTGGTGACGGTTTATCAGCTGTTAAATAGTGGGGGTAACACAGTGGCAACGGGAGTCGCGACTATGAGCACTCAAAAGGCGACGCTGCGAATTCCTACCGGCCTGCTAACCGCGGGGCAGGCTTACGTGTTCGGAGTCTCGGCGTACTACATTCCGGGTCTGAACTTTGCCAAGAACCCGATGTTTCTGGGCCCGACCACAGCCCGTGCCGACATCATTTCGGGAATGATGCAGCCCTGAGAGGGAGCCGTCCGGCGTCCCGCACGCGGCAGGTGAGCGCTCAATTATCTACTGTGGCGGAATGAACTGCACGTTGATGAAGGCTTCGCGCTGCACAGGCCTGCCTTCGCTTTCGGTGCGGCCGTAGTTCGAGCGTGCGACGATGGCGAGCGCGGCGTCGCTCAGCGCGGAGTCGCTGTGCTGCAAAGCTTCGGCCTCGACCACGTGACCTTTCTTGTCGAGGACGGCGTGGACGATCACGGGTTGGATCGCTCCGCTGCGTCCCGGAGGCGCGCCGACCGATTGCGGGAAGCGAAACGGTCCCACCAGGATGTCGCC
>CABDYC010000061.1_pt1 | contig 10948 bp, 10 predicted proteins | sample 3421511 | NCBI WGS metagenome assembly CABDYC01 (sample SAMEA5534336, study PRJEB31848) | metagenome | biome: tundra; feature: field; material: soil | place: USA | collected 2013-05 | depth 0.15 m | reverse complement strand
GCGTACATGGGGAAGGTCACGCTGTATTTGCGGGTGCAGAAGGTCTTGATCTCCTCGTTCGTCCCTGGTTCCTGGGCGCCGAAATTGTTGGCCGGGAAGCCGAGGATTACGAAGCCCTGGTCTTTGTACTTCTCGTAAGTCGCTTCCAGCGCGCTGTACTGCGGCGTGTAGCCACACTGGCTGGCCACGTTAACCACGAGAACCACTTTGCCCTTGTAGTTGGCCAGCGGTGCGGGTTGTCCATCGATGGAATTGAGCGTGAAAGTGTAGATTCCCGACGCGGCAAATAACGATCCAGCCATAATCAGCAACGCTCCGGATAGAAGGTAACCACGAACCGTGAAGAGGAACTGAAGGTACGAAAATCTCATTTGTAACTCCTGACTAGTATTTGCGCGCATGAGAGGCCGCGAGCAGTATGCCTCGCAAAACTGGAACCCCAGGAGTTGAGGATACCGGGCTCGACCAGAGGCTGCAACCGCGCAATTGTAAAATCTGTCCCTTTTCGCCGGTCAGGCATAACGATGTGACCAAGAGCGAATCGAGGCGCTGGATTATACATTTTACTCTGTGTGAGCGTACGCCGGTCTCAGGCGGTGGTGCTGAGGGTGGCCGGTTTGGTGGTCTGCTTCACGATTCTGTCGACAAGCTTCAAGGCTTTGGCGGACTCGGACGGGCGGGGCGCTTCCTGATGAGTCGCCTCCATCAGGCCTTCCTCAACCGCGTCGAGAGCCAGGCAAGAACGCTCCAGAACGATGAGAAGATATTTTTGGGCGATGGGACGGTCGGCGGGATGAATGAGCTCCCACCAGCGGCGGATGGACTCCTGGACCTCGGCCTCCGTTTTTTCGCCCACGACCAGGGCATCAATCAGCCGATAGACCTTGCTCTTGATGGCCTGATACGAGACAGAAATTTCCTGGGGCATGGGGGTTTCAGGACTTCTAATCGACGAGTAAGCAATCTGCCAGCCAAACCGTAGATGCTTGCACTGTAAGTCCTTGCGGCTGTAAAGCTGCGGCAGTAATCCTACGAATGGAATAAATCAGAATTTTGGATATGAATTCTGGAAGCTGGGAAACCGTAAGCGGTATTCCATAAGCTCCAGTGGCCCGCTTTGTGATCGGGGGTTGCATCCTCTGGGCACGATTCCGAGCGCGCTCTTACCGTTCGCAGGTTACAATGTTCCGCCCAAATGCACCCTTTGCCTGATATCTTCCATGCGAGCCTTGGGAGACGGGACGCTAGGGCGTGCCGTGAGAACCTCAAAGTTCCTAGGCAGCGCACAAATCTTGGAGGCCGGATGAAAACGTTGGCGTGGATTCTCGCATTTCCTGTATTGCTTTCGGTTTTGGGCAGAGCACAGAATGCACCACCTGCGAGCAGTTCGCAGGACGCTGAAGCCCAGCAACGGATGTTCTTTCCTCGCGACATGCTTTGGGGATGGGGGCAATTTGACCTGGCGCCTCCGCACAACGAAATCGATCCCAACCTCTGTGCCGGCAATGCGGGACAGTACCCCCCCGGCGGCGCAAATGCGCCTTGCAGCATGTTCGCGCGCTACATGCTTTCAGGAATGCTGGAGGTGCGCCCCTTTGGCCGGGGGCCGCTGCGGCGCTTTATGGTGTTCGGCGCGCCGACGTTCCTGTTCGGCAAGACTATCCCAAAGACGCTCTACACCTGGTCGCCTGATGCGATTGGCATCGAGCACTCGTGGGGAGGGGCAATCTATATCGCGAAGGGATTTGAGTTTCGGGTGACCCAGCACTTCCTGTTCGATCGGCTGGGTGCGCGCGACACCAATCTGGGTGGGGCCGATCTGGGCAACAACGGACCGTGGGGACGCTACATGACGGTGGGCGTGCGCAAGTCTTTTGGGACCAGGCGGTGGTGACGCCCATCACACAAGGCTGTGACGCGAGAATTAGTCAGTGCGCGGCTGCGAGGGTACTCTCTATGGGGTATTCTCTAATGCAGCGTTTTTACACCTGCTTGGAAATTCATAGGGAGGCTGACGATGGCGAACTCTTATAACGGTGAGGCGGTACCGTCCGGCGGAAAGAAGATCGGCTATGCGGGTGGAAGGTACGATGTGCCGGACCACCCGGTCATTCCGTTTATCGAAGGCGACGGAACGGGACGCGACATCTGGAAGGCGTCGCTGCGCGTGTTCGATGCGGCGGTGGAGAAAGCGTACAAGGGCAAGCGAAGCGTAGCGTGGTATGAAGTGTTCGCCGGGGAGAAGGCGAAGGCGAAGTTTGACAACTGGCTGCCGGATGACACCGTGGACGCCATTCGCGAGTTTCGCGTCGCCATCAAGGGTCCGCTGACCACGCCGGTCGGGGGCGGCTTCCGCTCATTGAATGTGGCGCTGCGGCAAATTCTGGATCTTTATTGCTGTGTGCGTCCGGTGAAGTACTACAAGGGCGTGCCGTCGCCGGTGAAGCATCCCGAACGCATGGACATTGTCATCTACCGCGAGAACACAGAGGACGTGTACATGGGCATCGAGTGGGAAGAGGGAACTGCGGAGTGCGCGAAGCTGATCGAGTTTCTCAACAAGGATATGCTGAAGGGCGGCAAGAAGCAGATCCGGCTGGATTCTGGCGTGGGTATCAAGCCGATCTCGGTGACCGGAACCAAGCGCCTGGTGCGTATGGCGATTCGTCATGCGCTGGAGACCGGCCGCAAGAGCGTGACGCTGGTGCATAAGGGCAACATCCAGAAGTTTACCGAGGGCGCGTTCCGCAAGTGGGGATACGAGCTTGCCACCGAGGAGTTTCGCGATAAGGTAGTCACGGAGCGCGAAAGCTGGATCGTCGACAACAAGGATAAGAATCCGAATCTGACGGTGGCGCATAATGCCGAACTGGTTGAGCCCGGGATGGAGTTTGCTCAACCCGAGTTTCGCCAGGCTGTGGAACAGGAAGTGAAAGACGTGCTTGACCGCATTTATGCTACGCATGGCAAGGGCCAGTGGAAGAAGAAAATCATGGTCAACGACCGCATCGCCGACTCGATCTTCCAGCAGGTCGTGACGCGGGCGGATGAATATTCCGTGCTGGCGACGCCGAACCTGAACGGCGATTACATTTCGGACGCTTGCGCGGCGCAGGTAGGCGGCCTGGGCATCGCTCCAGGGGCGAACATTGGCGATGGCTACGCGATCTTCGAGGCGACTCACGGCACGGCCCCGAAGTACGCGGATAAAGATGTGATCAATCCCGGTTCGGTGATGCTCTCGGGCGTAATGATGTTTCGCTTCCTGGGATGGAATGAGGCCGCCGATCTGATCGAGCACGGCCTGGAGCGCACCATCCTCCAGAAGAAAGTAACCTATGATTTTGAGCGGCTGATGGAAGGTGCGACCAAGGTGAAGACCAGCCAGTTCGCGGACTGCATCATTGAGAACATGGGCGCGGCGGTGCTGGTGTAGGACAAGGCCGATTTTGTAATTTGGTAATCGAGTACGAGTAATGGTGTAATTTTCGCGGTGTGGGCGGCGCGGGTGTGCGTCCGCGATTTTCAATTACGAATTACAAAATCACCTAATTACCACATTTAGTGTCAGCGTCAACTTTTTAAACGAAAGGACTCATCCATGCGCAAGAAAGTAACAATCGTAGGTTCAGGTAATGTGGGTGCGACGGCGGCTCACTGGATTGCTTCCAAGGAACTGGCCGATGTCGTACTCATCGACATCATTGAAGGCGTGCCCCAGGGCAAGGGGCTGGATTTGCTCGAGGCCATGCCCATCGAGAAGCGCGATTCTTACGTGAGCGGCACGAACGACTACAAGGACACGGCGAATTCCGACATTGTCGTCATCACCGCGGGCATTCCGCGCAAACCGGGCATGAGCCGCGATGATCTGCTCAACACCAATTACAACATCATGAAGGCGGTGGTGGGCGAGGTGGTAAAGCATTCGCCCAATTGCATCCTGATTATTGTTTCGAACCCGCTGGATGCGATGGCGCAAACGGCTTACAAGCTGAGCGGATTTCCGCGCGAGCGTGTGGTCGGCATGGCGGGCGTGCTGGATTCGGCGCGCTTCCGCGCATTCATTGCGGACGAACTGAAAGTCAGCGTGGAAAACGTGACCGCATTCGTGCTCGGCGGACACGGCGACACGATGGTTCCGCTGCCCCGCTATTCCACGGTTGCGGGCATTCCGATCACGGAGTTGATTGAGAAATCGCGGCTCGATGCATTGGTGCAGCGCACCCGCGACGGCGGCGCCGAAATCGTCAAGTATCTGAAGACTGGCTCGGCTTACTACGCGCCGTCGGCAGCGGTGACGGAGATGGTTGAGGCGATCCTGAAAGACAAGAAGAAGATTCTGCCGTGCGCCGCATATTTGCAAGGTGAGTACGGGATCAATGGCCTCTACGTCGGCGTGCCGGTGAAGCTGGGCGCAAAGGGGATTGAGCAGATCATCGAGATCAAACTTACAGCCGAAGAGAAGGCCGGGCTCGACAAGAGCGCGGCGGCGGTGAAGGAGCTGGTGGCAGTGATTGGCGTGTAGTGGCGTCCTTACGTTTGCAAACGGGGTTGTGCCCTGCTCTCAGTGGGTTCGATAGTCGGCGTACAGGTCCAGGACATTCACCAGATTCAGCAGAACGACACTGAGTTCAGAATATTCTTCAACAGACTCATCGGACACTCCCCGAATCGCCCGCCTGCGGGCATCCGATAGCGTGACCACGTCAGCCGGGGTTAAGGTGGCGTAGATGCTGTTATGAAACGCTCGAATTTCAGTCTCGGCGGCGGCGAATCCTCCGGTCACATCGCTTGGATCAAAATCGGGTAGTTTTTCGATTTTCGCCAGCATCTGCGGACGAGGGTACTTTGGGGGTTTTGTAACCGGAACCGTTTGCGCCTTGAGAACGTATTGCACCGACTGCCGGGCTTCGTTTGAAAAGGTCTTCATGTCCCCCAGGGCTGCAAGCCCCTTGAAGCTATCTTCCGTCAGATTCATGGACCACACGATAGCCGCCGTATTGCGAGCGTCTTCATTGCTGCCTTGAATTTCTTGGGAGAGGCTTTTGTCTACGAGCGCAGGCGGCATGGAGCCGTACAGCAGAATGGCTCCTTGAAGCCTGTCGAGTTTGTAACCGCCATGCCGGGCCAGAAAAGTGGTCACCTTGGGGGCGTGGAGATAGTTATCCGCGGCGGAAGAAATATCTACGTCCTGCTTGGAGAGCCTTAACGCGAGGCTGATGAATGCATCGGGTTGCACGTCCTGCAGGTTCGTCCGTGCCAGGGCTTTTAGAATCGCTTGATTTGACCCACTGGAATGATCCAGCGATGCGAGTAACGAGGCGCCGTCAAAAAGGAAAAACTTGTCTACCTGCTCGGCTTCGACCAGAGTCCGCAGGCAACCGATACCATCCGGTCCCATGCCCTTTACAAGGTTCCAGAAACCATCCATCTCTCCCGACTTTCGGGTCCTCTCGGCCGCCGTTACTTGAGATGGGCGGAAGCCGTAGGTGCGGGACTTGGCAGCCGCGACGCCGGCACAAGAGGCAGGCTGGGCAAGGCAGGGAGCCGCACTCAACAGAAGGGCGAACGCAAGCCCAAGCTGCAGCCTTTGAGCCATCGCGGATTTTCTATACTTTCTCAATCGTCACCTTCTTCACCACCACATCCTTGTTCGGCCTATCTTGCCGGTTGCGGGGGACTTCGGAAATCTTCACGACGACATCCTGACCTTCGACCACCTCGCCGAAAATTGTGTGCTTGCCCGTCAGCCACGTCGTGGGCGCGACGGTGATGAAGAACTGCGAGCCGTTGGTGTTGGGGCCGGCATTGGCCATGGCGAGCTTGCCTGGCTTGTCGAGTTTGTGGGGCGAGCCTTTGGTTTCGTCTTCGAACTGGTAGCCGGGGCCTCCCGTGCCGGTGGCCTGAGGATCGCCGCCCTGGATCATGAAGTCGGGAATCACGCGATGGAAGATCGTGCCATCGTAGAGGCGGTCTTTGGATTTCTTGCGCGTCGAGGGATGCGTCCACTCGCGCTTGCCTTCGGCAAGTTCCACGAAGTTGGCTACGGTTTTAGGCGCGTCTTTTTCGAAGAGACGGCAGACGATGTTGCCTTCGCTGGTTTCAAATGTGGCGTAGAGTCCGGGTTGGCGGGTCATGAGATCCTTTCGGTCGTTGGTCGATAGTCGTTGGTCGTTGGCCAGGCTGCTCGGTGGCACCGTTAATTCGGATTTGCGGGCGGCTTCTGGGCATCCGCTGCTGGCTTCTTCACCGGCGTCGCGGGTTTGGCCGCGGCCGCCGCGCCTCGCACAATCGAAAGGTGAGTGATCTTCACTGGGCGAAATGGCTTGTTGGTGCTGGGGTCGGTGGCCATGTGCGCAATCTGCTTCACCAGCGTCACGCTGGCATCGTCACACTGGCCGAAGATGGTGTGGCGGCCGTTCAAGTGCGGCGTGGGGACCTCGGTGATGAAAAACTGCGAGCCGTTTGTGCCCGGTCCGGAATTGGCCATGGCCAGACGGCCGGGGCGATCAAACAGAATCGTGGAAACGAATTCGTCCTTGAACTTGTAGCCGGGATCGCCGGTGCCGTTGCCTGCCGGATCGCCACCCTGAATCATGAAGCCGGGAATCACACGATGAAAAATTGTGCCATCGTAGAGCGGAGTGTTGTGCTTGGTGGCATGGCTGACGGGATTGGTCCAGTCCCTGGCGCCAGTGGCGAGGTCAATGAAATTCTTCACCGTGATCGGCGTCTCTTTCTCAAACAGCGTGCAGCGAAGCGTCCCCGCGGTGGTGTCGAAAACGGCAGTGGGCTCACCGGAAGCGGCCGCTGGATGGGCCGCGGTCTGTGCGGTGGCGGGCTTCGCCGCCGGTTTGGCGGGAGCTTGCGGACTGGATGCGTCCTGGGCCGACGCCGCAATAGAGACGAATGAAAACAGTGCTACAAGCGCGAGTATTTTATGCATAAGAACTCCTTAACTGTGAAACAAGCGTTGTTTGGAGGCGACCCGATATTGTACGACAGTGAATCTCACTTTGGGTGGGCCTGCATTTCGCGGCTCACGGTTTCGACCTGGCGGAAGACGCGCAGCAGATTACCGCCGAGAATCTTCTTGATGTCTTCGGCGCGGTATCCGCGATCGAGCAGGGCTTGCGTGATTTTGGGCAGGTCCGCGGCGGAGTCCATGCCCTCAGGCGTAGCGCCGCTGACGCCGTCGAAGTCGGAGCCCAGGCCGACGTGATCCACGCCGGCGACTTTGGCGATGTGATCGATGTGGTCGATCAGCGACTTGAAAGGCGGACGCGGGATCTTCGCGGTCCACTCACGCTCGATGCGGTCGATTTCAATGTAGTTGACCGGCTTGCCCTGCGCTTTTAGCGAGTCAACATACTTCTGAATCGCGGCCGCTTGATCCTTAGACTGGGCTTCCATGGCCTTGCGATAGCCCTCGTCGACGAAGCCCGAAAAAAAGTTTATCTGCACGACGCCGCCATTCTTGGCTAGCGCGCGCAGCATGTCGTCCGTCATGTTGCGAGGCGCGTCGACGAGAGCGCGGGCCGAGGAGTGCGAGGCAATCACAGGCGCCTTCGTGGTGGCGACTGTGTCCCAGAAAGTTTTGTCGGCGACGTGAGAGATATCGATCATCATGCCGAGGCGGTTCATCTCCAGCACGACCTGTTTGCCGAAATCGGTGAGCCCGTTGTGGTGCTGCAGTTTAGGATCGTTGATGTCGCCGGAAGAGTCAGCCCATTCGTTGGTGTTCGACCAGGAGAGCGTCATGTAGCGCACGCCCAGACGATAATAATCGCGCAGCAGGTGCATGTCGTTTTCGATGGAGTGTCCGCCCTCGATGCCCATCAGCGCCGCTAGCTTGTGTTCTTTGTGTGCGCGCTCGATGTCGGCCACGGAAAAAGCCATCATCATGCGGTCGGGATGCCGCGCGGCCTGCTCATAGACGGAGTCGATCAGATCGAAAGTGTGTTGCGCGAAGTGTCCCTGATTGGTTTCCGGATCAACCCAGATGGAGAAGAATTCCGCACCCAGATTGCCGCGGCGGGCCTTGTCGAGGCTGATGTGCCCAATGTCGCTGGGATCGGTCGATCCAATGTCGAAGCCTTCGTCGAGAAAGCGCTGGGGCGTGTCGGCATGCGTGTCGACGATGAGCGCGGAGTCGTGAATGGCGCGCGCTTTGGGGCTGACCCCTGTATCCGATGGGGTTGCAGATTGGGAGACCCCCGAAGAAGCGGCAAGAACCAGGCACGAGAGGAAGAAAATTCTGAAGTAAGTCATAGGGTTGGCGCGCCAGCGGGCGAGTCCGCGGGCAAGGCAACGATTGTATAGGCCGGAGCGCGAGGAAGAAAGCAGGATCAGTTAAAGACGTTCAGCGCAGGGCTGCGAGCGCTTGCTCGACGCAGTCTGGCAACGGTTGGCTGGTGTCAATCATGGTTTTGGGCAGACTGATCGCTTCGAACCGGGATCTGACTTCGAGATAAAGTCGATAGTTCCGGTTACCGGCGGGATGTACTCCCAGCGCGGACTGTTCCTTGATACGCTGCCTGGCGATTTCCTCCGGGCACACGCACTCGAGGATGCGCCAGCTCTGGTGCAGGGAAGCGGCGGCGTTCGCGACGTTGTCGATCTGGTAGCGCCGCGAGAACGGGCGTCCGTCCAGAAAAAGCATGCGATTCGGATCACGCTGCAAGAGGTGGCCGGCGGTTTCAAGCATGACTTGCAGGCAAAAGTCATCCTGCCGGGAGGAGTATTCGATTTCGTCCGCCGAAAAGAGCGCGTCTCGGATTTCGTCTTTGTCGAGCACGCGGCCTGAGGTGCGGGTGGCCAGTTCGCGGGCGAGTGTAGTCTTGCCGGTGCCGGGAAGGCCAGCCATGAGGACGATCATGATCGGAATGAAATTATACGAGGGCGACTATTCGGCGCGACTGTCGGCGGTGATGGTCGTGGGCTCGGTGCGCTCCATGGGAACGATGTCTTGAGTTTCGCGCCAATCCGCATAGCGGCCCGAAACCATAATGTGGAAGACCCACTGCCGGCGCTCTTCCTCGGGCTCAACCAGGCCGAGAGCCTTCATGTAGAAGAGGTAGTGCTCCATCCAGTGAATCTGCTCCTGGGTCATGCCGCGTCGCTGCAGGTCGACGGTGAGGCCGGCGAGATGGGACGATGCAGTATCGCCCTCAGCCGGAGCCGCATTGCGATTGTGCCGGCGCAGCTTTTTCTGGATCTTCACCGTACGTACCGCGGAGTTCACCTGAATCTGCTGGTGGAAGCGGTTGTAGTAGGCTTGCGAAAGATCCTGGACAAAGTCGCGGGTCCAGGGACGACAGTAGCGGCGCGAGGGATCGAGACGCGGATCAAAGCGCAAGGATTCACCCCCGACGATGGGCTGGAGTGCCCCACTGAACTTCAGCGCTTCCAGTTCGTCGTCATCTTGAATGCGAGGCAATTCGAGCCGGTCGACCTCTGCGTTCTGCAATAAAAGAGATTCGTGGGACGGCCGGAACATCGGATTCCAGCGCGTCCAGTGCAGACGGTGATGCCGGGCAGCGTGGCGGACCGGCTTATGCAGGGTGGTGGCGGTCGCCGCAAAAAGCGGACTGCACACGCAAGCCAGCAAAGGAAGAAGAATCATCCGGCGGTGTAGTCTTAATCGCAATGAGTTCCGTAGTCTTCCGTACGGTTTAGCCCACAACCGTCCCGACATTTTAAGCCATGCTGTCAAGTGGTCCAACCATAGATTGCGAGCCGGTCGTTACGAGCGGGTTGGGGGGCAATATCCCGGCTCTGGTTACCACCGGTTACTTACCCTTACTGTTCCGCAACGCGCTCCGTATGGTTAGGAGCACGCAAAACGCCATCCCCGGGCGGGGACCAGGGCCAACTCATGTGCTCTTGAAACAACTAGTTAGCGCCCATTGGGGAATAACGGGTCTGAACGGTTGCGTCAGGAGTGACAAAAATCAGCGCCGGAAAAGGTCAACATCAAAGATCACTTGCGGGATGCGCTTCTGATGTTCTCCATCTCCACGACATTCCCGGCTTCGTGGGCCGGAGAGGCCGGGGCAGTCTTCCGCAGAAAACCCGGGGCGACTGTCCATCGATGCCCGTCATCGGTGACGACTGTGACCGACTTCATTGTTGTACCGGACCAGCATTCCACGAATGATCTCTTCCTGCTCCGTTCGAAGGGCGATCCTCGCAGTCGAAATGTTTCTTTATGAATTCAGTATGGATTGTTTTTCAAGACAATTAAAAGCATTTGCCCATAATGACCGTCCGCAAAGGCGGTATTCAGGGCTGCTAACCAGCTTGAGAAGGGACAGGTGAGCGCGGCTTCCAGAGGACTCTCGTACTGCACATCAGACACATGTCTAGCACTACGGTCAGCTATCCATCTCAGACTGCAATTAAAGCTCTGAAGAGAGATCCCTTTTCCACACACTACGCAACGCGCCGAGCGTGATGGGCAGGGCCCCAGCGAAGAGGAAGACCATATCCCCCACCATGCGCAGCCATTCCAGCTTGTGGTAGGTGCCGCCCATCAGGAATGTCAGGCGGCGCGCGTGCCAATACCCGTTGGCGATGGAATCCCAGAGCTGGATTACTCCTCCAGGGAACAGATCCAGGATGATCATGAGCGCGAGGCCCACATTAGCACCCCAGAAGCCCACCCGGACGAACTTCTCCGTCTCCTTCCATGTGGTGTCGGATTGCATGGCCCTCAAGCAGAAGACCATGACTGCTAGGGCCAACATCCCAAAGACGCCAAACAGTGCGGCGTGTGCGTGATTGGCGGTGAGCGACGTGCCCACCTCGAAGTAGGACACGATCGGCAGGTTGATCAGGAAACCGAAGACCCCTGCGCCGACGAAGTTCCAGACACCCACGGCCATGAGGAAGTAGATGGACCACTTCTGGCTCCAGGCCAGATCGTGGCCGCACGCGGAACACT
>CABDYC010000059.1_pt1 | contig 10995 bp, 8 predicted proteins | sample 3421511 | NCBI WGS metagenome assembly CABDYC01 (sample SAMEA5534336, study PRJEB31848) | metagenome | biome: tundra; feature: field; material: soil | place: USA | collected 2013-05 | depth 0.15 m | reverse complement strand
GTGCGTATTCTGCCAGGAGGAAATCCCAAGGCGCTGCTGGAGCAGATCCGGCGAGTCGTGGATGATCCGAACGTTACGGTCGAGCCGCTGAATGCGGAGTTCCGCGAGGCCAATTACTCGCCCACGAATACGACGCTATACGATGCCATCCGCAAAGTCTCGGCCAAGTATTTTCCGGGCACACCCGTGGTGCCGCAAATCACCAGCGGTTACACCGAGAACCAGCGCTACCGGCCGCTGGGCATCCACTCCTACGGTTTCTGTCCCTATACGGCCACCGAGGAAGAAAGCAACTCGGAGCACGGTAACGACGAGCGCATTCGCGTGGAGGAAGTGCGGCGGGGGCCGAGGATTCTGTTTGATGTAGTGGCGGCGGTGGCAGGAGGGAAGTAAGCAGCATCACTGGCCGGAATTGGCAGTGACTTTGGGGAAGTCGTTACTGGGATGCGGCCGGTTGCGGCGCCTTGGGGACCACGAACTCGTCGAAGTAACGATAAATCTTGTCGCGGTTGGTAGCGCGGTAGGCCACGTAGTCCTGGGCAATCTCGTTATCCGCGCGGTTGAGCAGGGCAAAGGGCTCAATTAGTCCTGCCTCGTCAATTGCAAGGACCTGCAACAGAGACGGGTCAAGGTCTTTCTTCTGTTTCTCAAAGTTTTTCTGCTCGGTCAGCACAGTGACCAGTAAATGCAAGGAGTCCGCTTCCTCCCGCATGGTTCGGCGATATTTGGGCTCGTTCGGGAATTCTTTCTTGAATTTGTCGCCGTGCCACAAAGCTCGCTCCATCGCGTAACCGGCCCACGCCGCTAGGGTTGGATCGTCCTTTTTGCCCAAACCAGAGTCGAGCGTGATGTTGATGTTCTTCTCGTCCTTCTGACTGACGGTACTCTTGTCCTGCAGGCGAACCCAGTTAAGCTTCACTTTGTTGCGGTCGGCCCATTGGTTGAGTCCCATCCAGGAGTTCTTGCCATAAGGTTCGGCAACCACAGCCTGGATAAATTTCTCTCGAGCACCCTGCATATCCCCGAGGGAGATGAGGGCGTCTCCCCAGTAACGGTATGCCGTCTCGCGATTGGGATCGATCTGGATGGCGCGCTTGAACCACTCCCCGGCGCTGCCGGGCTTGTGCTGCTTGTAGAAAACGTCGCCGGTGAACAGTGCCGCCTCATAGAGATTCGGATCTAGCAGAGAAGCTTGAATGTAGCCGTCGCGAGCCTTGTCGAGATCTCCGCGGGCGAAGTCAGCTTCGGCGTGCTGCATAACCCCGTTTACCTCCTTGCTTGGCGAGAAGGTGACGTTACCGCCATCTTCGGGGAGCATGCCGAGAAGCGTCTGCAACAGATTGCTGTTGTCGCCCAGATCCTTGGCTTTGAGCAGAACGGTGCGGGCGCGCACCCGGGCTTTTTTCCGCAGATCGGGGTCGTCGAGGGTTTGGGAATAGCCCAGCGTGGATACACCCCAGCACTCCCACACAACGAGGTCCTTGGGATACGTGGCCGCGAGTTTCTCGAACAGAGGCATCGCCTCCACCATCTTGCCGTCTTTGTAGACTTCGAGAGCATGCTTGCGCTCGGGATCGTCTATTGGCGCGGTTGGAGTTGATGGGGCTTGGCTGGAAACAACTTGGGAGGAAGAAAGTGATCCGCCCAGAAGAGTGACCAGGATTGCAAAAACTACCACGAGATGGCAGAAACCTATCCGGCGCAGTGGCGCGCTCATGTTGACCTCCTGCTCCCACTGACACTGACACAAAGAGAACGGCTGAGATTCCCAAGTTTGCCGCGAATCAGCCGAGGAATGCAAGGGAGGAAAATTCCGGAGGTTGGCAAGGCCTAGGTTGTGCCGCCGCAGTGCTTTTCGTACTGTTCGATGATGAAATGATCGGTCATGCCCGCGATGTAGTCGCACACCACGCGGGGCAGAGATTCCTGCGCAGCTTTCTCCTGGTAATAGTGCGGCAGGGCTGAGGGCGTGTTTATCCAGAAATCGAAGAGTTCGCTGACGATGCGTTCGGCGTCGTCCTTTTCTCCCGCCAGGGACGCACTGTAATAAAGATTCTCGTAGAGGAAGTCTTTAATCTGCTTGCGTTCCGCTTCCACTTCGGGGCTGAATGCGGCCAGGCGCTCTTTGTGCAGACGGACGTCAGTCAGAGTTTGGATCCCGGCCTGCTTCAAACGGGCCTGCGTATTCGTGATCAGATCGCCAGCCAGACGATTAAACACGCCTTTGAGGGCCTCGTTGAATTTCAGCTTGTCAGGGGCTTCCGGATAAGTGTGCTCGGCCTCGCGGAAGAAATGTTCGAAGACGGGCACGCCGGTGCGGATTTGATCGAGAGTCAGCAAATGGGCTTCGTATCCGTCGTCCAGGTCGGCGGTGGTGTAGCCGATCTCGTCGGTTAAGTCGATGAGTTGGGCTTCGAGCGGGGGCCGCTGGTCGAGAAGATATTCCGCCAGTTCCGGATGCTTCGCCGCGTTGTAATCGCGCGAGTGCTTGATGATGCCCTCGCGCACTTCGAACGTCAGGTTCAGGCCGCGAAAAGCGGCGTAGCGCTGCTCGAAGTCCTCGACGATGCGCAAGGCGTGGAGGTTATGGTCGAAGAACAGGCTGTGGGCGCGCATGGCGGCATCGAGCGCCTTCTCTCCGGCGTGGCCGAAGGGAGGATGGCCGAGGTCGTGCACCAGAGCCAGCGCTTCGGCCAGATCCACGTTGAGTCCGAGTGCTCCGGCGACAGTGCGCGTGATCTGCGCCACTTCGATGGTGTGGGTGAGGCGGTTGCGGAAGTGGTCGGAATAGCGGCGGGTGAAAACCTGGGTCTTGTCTTCGAGACGGCGAAAGGCGCGGGCGTGGATGACGCGGTCGCGGTCACGTTGGAAGTCGTTGCGGTAGGGATGAGGCGGCTCAGGGAAGCGGCGTCCGCGGGAATGTTCCACCTGCACCGCGTAGCCGGCCAGCATAGGGAGAGTTTAGCATTGTTGGTTGCCGTCGGTGAATCAAGCGGCTAGGCCAGGCCCCTGAGTATCCCCTAAGCTCACGTATCACTTAATGGTCTTGATTGTCAGGTTTGCCGTTCGGCTGAAGGCTCCGAACCATGGACGCTCTCGCTTCTTGAACTCGCGGAGGATACGACTCTTAAGGTTGATTAGGGCCGCTACCCACTCATCCTGATCTTCCAGACTGTTGTGGGCGGTGGCGAGTATCGCCACTTCTGTTTTCTTGATTTCTCCACGATGGGTATTCTTCATTTCGTGGTCCCTAGTCACAAGCATCCAACCATTCCTATGACAGAAGCGGATGACCTCTGGGTCTTCCACGTTCCGCTTGACTTGGCCGTTCTCATCTCTGAACCATTCGGGGAATCTTTGGACGGTGAATCCCGCCGTCCGTAGGCGGATAGCTACTGATTCGGCTGAAAAGCCTTCATCAAGAAAGAGGACACATTCCTCACGCCGCTTTTTGACGTATACCAATGTGGGTTAATGCCTTTTCGACAACATCGCGATCAAGGCCATAATCCTTAGCGATCTCATCAGTCTTTACACCGGCACGCTTGCGACCCCACAACACCGTAACTGGAATGCGCGTACCAGCAACAACCAACCGTCCAGACATGATTCGAGGGTTGATGGACACCGGGCGGCTCTTGTCGGTTGCTGCGAATCGCCATGGGTAGATTGCTTTATCACGTTCTATGCGTTCTGCGAACAAGTCAGCGACTTCTTTCACCATCTGTTGTCCGGGTTTGCGACCAAGGGAAGTAATCGTGCGAGGGTTCTTGCCGCGCTTCGGCTTTTCATAAACAAGGTCGCGCAAGCACTCCTTGACAGCGTCAACACGCTGCAAGGGATGCTCTGAACGGAACATCTTTCGAGCATTTCGCATGGACCGTCGCAGGAATTGAAGCGGGAAGTGGTATCTCTGGCGGAGCAGATGGAGCCTGTAGGCTTCCTCAAGGTCTCGATAAGACAACAGATGAATTGAGCCGTAGGTGCCGGATGCCTTCAGGATCGGATCATCACCCTCGTACCAAGAGAACATCGTCCTCTGCTTAATAGCGAGGGCTTCGGCTGCCTCCGGAATCGTAAAGGTCGGAAGCGTCCGAATGTCCTGTCCTGGCTGGCGGACTGGCTTATTTCTCAGCACTTTGCCTTCGCCTCACCTCTGCGATATCGATGCAATGAAAACGCAGCTAGTGGCTCCGGAATCGATAATAGCCTCAAATCCCTGGAGCGCGGCGAGTTTTTTGCGCCGCTACTGCTGCCCCGATCCTTCCTTGGCCAGGCGGACCTTGGCGGCGTCGAGTTTCTTTTGCGTGGCCGCGAACAGATCGGTGTCCAAGTCCGCAGGGACGGTTTTGTTCCATTCTTCGACGGCGCGCTCCCAGTGAGCGGCGGCCAGCTTCAGGCGGCCCGTCTTCTGGTAGAGATCGCCGAGGTGATCCTGCACGGTTGGGTCAGAGCCCATGCGCAAAGACGCTTTGGCCAGGGTCTCTTCGGCGAGGTCATACTTGCCGAGTTTGAAATAGGCCCAGCCCAGGGAATCCAGATAGGCGCCGTTGGTGGGCTCCAGGCTGACGGCCAGCTTGATGTAGTTGAGCGACTCTTCGAGCTGCACGCCCCGATCGGCGTTCATGTAACCGAGATAGTTGAGGGCCGCGGCGCTCTGCGGAGCGATCGCTAGAACCTTCTTGAACTCAGCTTCGGCCTGGTCGTACTTCTTTTCGCGCTCGTAGGTGGAACCGCGCAGGAAGTAGACGTACTCTTTGTCCTCGGCTTTGGTGGAAAGTCGCTCGGCTTTGTTGAGAGCCTCTTCGGCTTCGCTCCAGCGCTTCAGGCGCGTGTACATGATGGCCAGCCGCAGGTAAACGTCGCGGTCTTCCGGCGTGCCTTTGAGCAGCGAGCGCACGTCCGCGAGAGGCTTGTCAGGGTCGCCGGTGTCGGCGAGCTGCGCATCGAGAACCATGCGCAGTTCGCGGTCGGTGGGCAGCTTCTGCACGGCTTCTTTGGCAACGGCCGTGGCCTGCGGCCACTGCTTGGCTTCGCGGTAGGTATCGATAACGTCCTGATAACCGGTGCGGGCGTTCTCGTCCCCGAGCGGGATCATCTTGCGGAAAGTCTCAACCGCGGCCTGATAGTTTTCCTGGTCGCGGTAGACCATTCCCAGACGTTCGATGAAGATGGCGCGATTGTTGCGGTCGGCTTGGGAGTAGCTGCTCTCGGCTTTCTCGGTCTTCTTCAGCAGATCCTGCAAGAGCTTCACTGCTTCGTCGTAGCGCGCCTGGGCCTGGTAAACCACCGCGATGTTGTAGGGAACTTCCAGGGCATCGGGGACCATGGCTTCGGCCTTCTTCAGGTTCTCCAAGGCCTCGTCGTACTTGCCCTGGCGGCGGTAGATCTCGGAGATGCGGAGGTAGGTCTGCGCGTCTTCGGGATTGGCATCGGCGATGACTTTGTACTGATCGAGGGCAGCGTCGATCTGGCCATCGTTTAAGAGGTTTTCCGCCAGGCCACGAATGGCGTCGAGATTGTCGCGATCCAACTGGATGGCGTGCTTGTAAGCGTCGATCGCGCTCTTGTATTCCTTGCGCTGTTCGTAAGTGGCGCCCAGTGCGGCATACAGCTTGGCGGAGCGCCCGGTATCGGGCACGGAACTGAGCACCTGCAGGGCGTGAGCGGTGTCGCCTTCGTCGCTGTAAAGCAGGGAGAGAGTAGTGACGGCTTCTTCCGAGTCGGGATCGAGCTTCACCGCGATCTTGAGTTCATTTTCCGCCTTCTGCAAGTCATTGTTCAGGCGGTAGAGGCGGCCCAGCAGAAGGTGGTCGTCCACATTGTTGGGCTCGATCTTGACGATCTGTTCGTACTGCTCGATGGCCAGCTTGAGCACGTTGTCGGAGCCGTTGCCGCTGCCCGGCATGTCGCCCAGCGAGCGCAAATAAATACGGCCCAGCAGCTTGTGGGCTTCCAGATTGTTGGGGTCGCGCTTGAGGATGTCCTGCGCTTCGAGCACGGCGTCGCGGATGCGTCCGGTCTTCACATAGAGTTCGGCGAGGCCGGAGGTGAGGAATTCGGAAGACGGGTCTGCCTCGATGGCAAGCCGGTATTCTTCCATGGCTTTGTTCGCCAACTCGCTGCGGCCGTAAACCGTGACCTGCTCTTCGTACATGTGCGCGACCGTGTAGTGGTAATAGGCGGCGGCGCGGTCTACTTTGCGCGGCGAAGACGGAGCCGGTTTGGAGTCCGTCGGCGAGGATGGACCGGTTTGCGCGGCCGCGGCCGCTGCGAGGAACAAGAACACTAGAACAGCGCGAAAAATTCTATTCATGCTCGACCTGAAGACGCTGGAATTAATTCTATTGGACCTGATTCTGTTAGCCCTGCGCGCACTTCCCGAAGCCATAGCGGTTGGATGCAAAACCGCCAGGAGTGGGGTGCCTTTATTCTACCCCGGCAGGCGGCAAGAGGGGAAAAACACTGCAGGCCGCGCGGGCGGCGGCGAAGCCGGAAGTACAGGAACCGATGGAACTTGAAGTGGCGATTGTCAAGTTTGGTAAAGGGAGGAAATTCCTGATTAGAGAATGTGAAGGTTCCTCAGGGGCTAAAAAGCCCGCAGTCTTATTGGAACGATAGCGGCGCGGCTGGAAGCCGCAGCCTTCCGCAAGAGCATATAGACAACATTGGCGTCAGTGCCGGAAGTGGCGCACGCCGGTGAACAGCATCGCTAGCCCCAGGCGGTCGGCGGCTTCGATGACCTCGGGATCGCGCTGCGAGCCTCCGGGTTGAATGATGGCGGTCGCTCCGGCCTTCGCGATTTCTTCCACGCCATCGGGGAAGGGGAAGAATGCGTCGGAGGCGGCGACTGTTCCTTGCAGCGGCAATTGCGCTTTCATGACGCCGATCTTAGCCGAGTCGACGCGGCTCATCTGGCCGGCGCCGACGCCAACGGTCTGTCCGTCGCGGGCGTAGACGATGGCATTGGACTTAACGTGCTTGCAGACCTTCCAGGCGAACAACAGCGCGCGGGTTTCTTCGGGCGTAGGGGCGCGCTTGGTGACCACTTTGAGGTCGACGTCCTGCAAGGTGCGAGAGTCGGCGTCCTGCACGAGGATTCCGCCGGAAACGTTTTTGAGAATCCGCTTCTGGGGTGCGGCTTTCACTTCGACGAGGCGAAGATTCTTCTTGGTGGCGAACCGGGCTTTGGCGGCGTCATCGAACGCGGGGGCGGCGATCACTTCGAGGAAGAGCTTGTGCATTTCTTCGGCGGCTTCGCCGTCGATGGGACGGTTCACGCCAATCACGCCGCCGAACGCCGAGACGGGATCGCATTCCAGGGCGCGCTTGTAGGCCTGGGCGAGAGTCTTGCCGGTGGCTGTGCCGCAGGGATTGGTGTGCTTGATGATGGCGCAGACGGGTTCCTCGAATTCCTGGGCGAGGTCCCAGGCGGCCTGCAGGTCCACGATGTTGTTGTAGGAAAGCTCCTTGCCTTGAAGCTGGCGGGCGTTGGCCACGCCTACGCCGGAGCCGTCGGAATACATGGCGGCCTTCTGGTGCGGGTTCTCGCCGTAGCGCAGGTCGAGGGTTTTCTGGAAGGACAGGCGCAGGGTTTGCGGGAAGGCCTCGTCTGCGGGCAGCAGATGAAAATTGCCAGCGGCGGGAATGCGCTCGAGCGTAGAAGCGATGGCGGAATCATAAGCAGCGGTGGTAGCGAAGGCTCTCTGCGCCAACCGCCACTTGGTTTCGAGCGAGAGCGCGCCGCTGGAGCGGGCAAGTTCTTCAGCGATGCTCTGGTAGTCGGCCGGAGACGTGACGACGGCGACGTCGTGAAAATTCTTGGCGGCGGAACGGATCATGGAAGGTCCGCCAATATCGATGTTCTCGATCAACTCTTCGAAAGCCACTCCCGGCTTGGCGGCGGTTTTTTCGAAGGCGTAGAGATTCACGACGACCATGTCGATCGGCTGAATGCCATGCTCAGCCACGGCGGCGGTGTGCGCGGGATTCTCGCGGCGATGCAGGATGCCGCCATGCACCTTGGGATGCAGCGTCTTGACCCGGCCATCGAGCATTTCAGGAAAGCCGGTGAGCTCAGAGATGTCTTTGACTGCGATGCCCGAGTCGCGCAGACGCTTGGCTGTGCCTCCGGTGGAGATGAGTTCGATGCCGAGGGCGGAGAGCTGGCGTGCGAAATCCACGAGGCCGGTTTTGTCGGTGACGCTGAGGATGGCGCGCTGGATACGGGAAGTGCTGCGGGACATGTTCGGCCTCGGATATGAAAGATGAGTGCGGAGCGACCGAAGATTCTATCAGCAATCGCGTTGTTGGCCGCTTGGCGGCGCCTCGTCTAGGTAAATCTAAGCCGCTACTCGTGAGATGGCGATATTACGTCAACCATCGGCGGCCTGTTGTCCAACCCCGAAAGCTGGACTAATATTTCGGCCTATGAATGTGCAGGAATTTGGAGAGGCATATCGAAACAAGACGGACAAGGAACTGCTACGACTGGCGTTGACTCCAGAGGAGCTAACGCCAGAGGCCAACGTCGCGCTCAAGAGCGAATTAGCAAGGCGACGAATCGATAGTGGGGCGCATCTAGATACTGCGCGTCAAGACGAGAAAGAGCGCAAAGCTGAGAATGACAGGAGTCTAGTACCCTCGGCTTCATTCCGCATTTTGGCGTTGGCCGTATGCGGTTTGGAAGGGGCAGCCGCGTCTACGATCCCAAAACCGGTTTGGAGCAATTCAGGACAACGGTGTTCGTAGTGTTGTTCTTCTTTCCGCTCATACCCACCGGAACATATCTGGTGGAACGGAAGCGGGTCTTGCCAGATAAATTGACGGTGTTAGAGAAACTCCATCTTGGACTGGGAACAAATCCTAAGAGTATGGGTCGCGGCGGCAGGCGGCATTCTATTGTTCATTTGGCTAATCAAGCTCGCTTCTTCTGACGCATTCTGGAGGTTTGTCCATCCTCGCTGAGGAGAGCAACTCCTTTCGTATTTGACGAAATCAAGGCGATTACACCAGTCTGCGGTCTGAGAAGGATTGCGCAAGACAACAGCCGAGGGCGGCTTCTGTGGCTTCTACGACTTCGCCTTGGCCTTCAGCTTGACATGCCCGCCGGCGAGTTCGACGGAGAATTCGACGTCCTGGCAGTGAAACTTCTTGCGAATCTCTTCGGTCTTTTTCTGTACGAAAGTGGAGAAGGAATCGAGGTTGCCTGAGACATTTTCTCCCGCCTTCTTCTTGGCCGCGACCAAGGTGTTGAACAGGCGCTCCACCTGTTCGCGTTCGGCTTTGTCCACGGCGCTGTGCACGGTAACCGGCTGCGAGGTAGCTGCAGGCGCCGGTTCTACGGCCGTAGCGGCATGGCTCAATCCATAGACGGGATTGTGCTGGGGCTTATGCTCCTCTTCCGGGCGAACTCCCTGCACGGCGAGGAGCGCATCCTGCGGGCGGCGGTAGCCTTCTTCGCGGATGCGTAACTTCTTGCGCCACAAATCGCTGTAGATGGCGTAGCGCTGGGCCATTTCGTTGTAGCGGAAACGCTGGGAGAAGCTCATGCGTCCGCCGTCGGAAAACTTACGCAGCAGGGAGAGCACCTTCCACTCGATGTCGGTGGGAGGCCGTTTGGTCGGGTTGCTAAAGTAGACCTCGTACTCGATCTTCAGCCGGCGCAGCTGCGTCTCGAGCACGTTCAGTTCTTCATCAGTGGTCACTAGGGGGTCTCCAAGTCAACAGTGTAGTGAGAAGGAGGGTCGGCGGCGAGGTACCCGGTGGTCACCGGAGGTCATGGTACGAAAGTAAGGGGCAGCTTCTAGCTGCTAGCTCCTAGCTTGACCCTCCTTGCGGCAGGGATAATTTATGGGAATGTCGGTTGAACCAGCCGAGAGCCGGAGTTCGTCGTCAGGTCAACACTGTAGGGTTGGCTAGAAGCTAGCAGCTAGAAGCTTACTTGCTCGAATTCGCCGCCATCTTCTTAACCATGGCCAGCACCAGCTTGCGGTCGCTGTCGTTCAGGTTGGTGGCGTAGCGGCGCACCTGGCTCAGGAAGCGGACTTCGTCGTCGGAGAGTTGCGGCAATCCTTTCGACCCATTGCTGTGCCCGGACTCCGAGAAGAACTGCGAGAGCGCGATCTCCATGGCCCCGGCAATCTTCGACAGCGTGTCGAGCGAGGGGATGGTATGTCCGTTCTCTACGCGCGACAGGTAGCAGCGCAGCAGACCGGTCCGCTTCTCGATGTCTCCTTGAGACATACCTTTCTGCAGCCGGTAGTTTCGGATGGTTTCGCCGATCTTGATCTGGGGGAGCATTGCAGGATGCGACATAGTAACCAGATCGGCATCTTCTGGCAAGTGGAAATTCGTGCCATATGCAAGACCACTTTCTTCCTAGGACTTGACAAAGCCGGACCAGGGTATCCCTGGACAGTGTGCAAGACTTGACCATCGGCAACCCGGCGTGGCACGGCCGTTCGGCGGCAGCGGCCCGGGGCTATTTTTTCAAGGTTTCCGCCAGAAAGCTGACCGTGCGTTTCCAGGCGTCGGCGGCATCGTCGGCGCGGTAACCGCTCTTGTTATTCGGATTTTCGAAGGCATGGCCGGCGTTGTCGTAGATCTTGACGTCGATCTTCTTGCCCAACTGCTTCATGGCTGCCTCGAATTTGTGCACATCATCGGGCGTAATGCCCTGATCCTGGCCGCCGAACAGTCCGAGGATGGGAGCATTGATCTTCTTAAGCGCTTCGGTGTCGGTGGCGAGATGGCCGTAGTTGATCACATCGGCCGCGAGCGTTGGCTCCTGGAGCGCCACATCCAGCGAGTAGCCGCCGCCCATGCACCAGCCGATCGAGCCGATGCGGTTCCTCTTGACGTTGGGTTGCGACTGAAGAAATTCAAAGGCCGCGTGCAGGTCACGTTTGGCACGGTCTTCGGGAACGCCGCGCATGATTTCATGGGCCATCTCAGGCGTGGTCGCAACCTTGCCGCGATATAAATCAATCGCTA
>CABDYC010000054.1_pt1 | contig 11034 bp, 8 predicted proteins | sample 3421511 | NCBI WGS metagenome assembly CABDYC01 (sample SAMEA5534336, study PRJEB31848) | metagenome | biome: tundra; feature: field; material: soil | place: USA | collected 2013-05 | depth 0.15 m | reverse complement strand
GTCTTCCGTCGCGAGCGGGCGGGCGCGTCCGGAGAGGCAAAGCAAACCCGCGAGTTCTCCGTTGGGACCGGGCAGACGCACCACCACCAAATCGTTCCAGCCTAAAGTCGAGGCCAGCTCAGGAGTGAGCAGTTCGGCAGCGGAGCCCGAGACGATCGCCTCCGTCCGCTTCCTGACCAACTCGGAAAGGGCCTGAACAAATCGCTGCTGCAGCGCGCGATCTTCGGCGAGGGCAGGGATTGCCACCGCGTGGACTGCGGCGGTGTGATCGTGGCTCGGATGATCTGGGCTCAGATGATCTTCGTTGAGGCGATCAGGGCCGGTACGATCATGGGTGGGGGGATTGGCAAGGCGAGTTTCCTCAGACCGGCTCTGCGACCGGCGAGGTTCGATCGAGGCCGGCGTGCGGCCGGTTAGCAGATGCAGCGCGACCGTCTGGAATCGTCCATCTTGAAACAGAGCAACCGCACCCGCGCGGGCGCCGGCTAACTCGATGGCGCGCTCGACAAACTTGCGGGCGAAATCCGGCAGGCGCAGCAGGCCATCAATTCCCCGCGCCAGTTGCGTGAGCGCCTCGGAGCGCCGGCGGTGCTGCTCGGATTGGTGCAGGTTGTGCGCGACTTCGAGGACCACCGAAACCTGGGCGGCCAGGGCGCGGGCGCGGCGAATGTCCTGTTGGGAGATGCCGGTGTTGTCGAGACGATCGAGCACACCGAACATGCCGAGCACCTGTCCGCCAGCACCCAATAGAGGAACGGCCAGCAACTGCCGGGCCTGGTATTGAGCGATGACCTCCAGATTCGCGCCGGCCAGTTGTCTCAGATCGTCAGACCAGAAAACTTCTTTGGCTTGCAGCGCGCGCGTAGCCAGTCCTTCGGGGAAAATAACGTCCAGCCGGCGCGGCTGACCCTGGTCCACTCCGTAACGCACGCAGAACTGCCCGTCTTCGAGGAGAGCAATGAAGGACCGGCCAAAACCGAGAAAATCGGCGGCGCGCACCACGAAAGCCTGCAGAAAATGTTCGAGGTCGCCGCTGGAACTGAGTTCGGAGGAGATCTCGAGCAACTGGTGCAGTTCGTGGGCCTGACCCTGCGCGGTGGCACAGAGTTCGGCGTGAGCGACGGCGACCGCGCCGAAACCGGCAATGGCCGATACCAGCGACTTCTCGTCGGGGGTGAAGACTCCGTCGTGGCGCGGATAGACGAGGATCGCCCCCTGGGTGCGCGCCGTGCGGAAGGGCGCGGCAATCAGCATTCCCGGAGAAACCAGGCTGCCGAGCGAGTGCTGATCGCTGCTGATGGAGATGGTGATGGCTTCTCCGGCGGAAACGGCACGTTGCGCCAAATCGGCGGCAAAGCGGATGGTCTGGCGGTCATGCCCGGCGCGGAAGGAGTTGGCAAGCTGGGGTGTTTCGGCGGACACGGCGCGCAGTTCGAAGGGCCCCTCGCGGCGCAGAAGAACCGAGACCAGACGCGTACGCAACAGCAGCCGAAGACGATCGGCCAGGGCCTCGACGACGGCGGCTACATCCGGAGTTCCGTGCAGGGCGTGGGCGACCTCGGCCAGGATTTCGGCCCGGCGGTGCTCCTCGCGTGAGGCTTGGCCGAGCCGGGTCGCTTCCAGCAGACTGCCCAGTTGCCCGGCCAGGATGGTGGCTTTGGCGGCGAGGTCCTCGTTAAAAAATCCTTCATCGGAGTCATGCAGAAAGGTCGCCGCACCGATGACCTCATCGAAGACCACCAAAGGAGCGGCCATCAGGGATCGGGCCTCAAACTGGCGCGCCGCGGGGAAGGTCGGGGTCGACTGCACTTGGTTCACGAAGATCGTGCGGCGAGCGCGCACGGCTTCGGCGGTGACAGCGCTCTGTTGGGGGAGCAGGCGGAGGCCGATGAAACGCTCGGCCAGCTTGCCATCGGCCTGTTCTCCGACGAGTTCGTCGCCGGCGTGCCGCCGCCAGAAATAAACGCCGCTGACTTGAAAAAACTCGCGCGTGGCGCGGCAAAAGAACTGGATCAGCGAGGCGGCGTCGGGGCGCTCCGCCGCCTTGGCGGCGAGCCGCAGAAGGAGTTTCTGAAAAGCATCGTCGGAGTTGGGTAGGGCGCGGCCTTCCGGCGACCGCGTCGAATTACCCCCGGCCATCTTCAGAGCGTCACCACGTGCCGACACAGGATTTTCACGATTCTCACAAGTGATTGAATCTAATGGAAAAGTATCCGCCATCTCAATTTGAGTCAAGGGAAATGGGCGGACAGGTGCCTAAGTGTGAAATCCCGAGAAAAAGGGGGTGGGGGCATCTCAGAGTGAGAATGGATGGGGTGCGAAGCCAACGATGAGACAGGGCTAATCCTGAACCGCGATCGAGGAGAGATCTCGCCGATCGCATTAAGTCTTTTTTTTCAATGATATCCACGGGGTTACTTTGGTTTTTTCAGAAGCGGATGCGTGGCCCCGGCGTTGCTCCGATGGCATCACCAGGAGTATTGCCAAGGAGGAACTGTGTCTTTGCGGAAGACGGGAGTGTTGTTGACAGTAGTGGCAATGGCGGCTGGGGTGGGGGTGGCAGGGCTTCGAGCCCAGGATGGACAAAACGAAATCGTGCGCCGGGCTAAGAACAGAGTGCAGCCCGCGTATCCCGACTTGGCGCGGAAAATGAACATCACGGGCACGGTGAAGGTGGAGGTAGTGGTGGCGCCGAATGGCACCGTGAAGGAGGCCAAGGTAGTGGGCGGGCATCCGGTGCTGGCCAATGCCGCGCTGGACGCAGTCAAGAAGTGGCGCTTTGAGCCGGCAGCAGTGGAGAGCTCGGGCGTAGTGGATTTCAAGTTCGAACCTCATCAGTAGGCGAAGGGAAAACGGGCGGCCGGGAGGAAACGGCATGACGATTGGCAAGAAGCTGTACGTGAATTTTGGAATCATCCTCAGCATGACGGTGGTGCTGTTTCTGGTGAACCTGCTGGCGGTGCACAGAGAGCACGCCGCGAAGGCCGCGGCCACAGCCTCGCTCGAACTGACCGACGCCACCAACGAGGTGCGCTTTCAGATGATGCAGAACCGTCTCTACCTGAGCAACTACCTGCTGAGTGGCGACACGCGAGAAGTGGAGCGGATGAACGAAGGCCTGCGCACGCTCGCTGAAAAACTGCAGCAGGGCAAGTCGCTGGCCAACTCCGAGCAGGAGCGAACGGCGCTCACCAAGGTGGAGCAACTGGAGCAGGCCTGGAGCAAAGAGTTCGCGCAACCCTTGATCGACAAACGCAAGGATGTGGATTCGGGCAACGCGACCGTCGCCGAATTGCAGATTTACTACCTTCAGAAAGACGCTTCTTCATGGGTGAAGAATTCGACGGACGCGCTCGATCTGGCCGACGGGGAGAACCGCAAGCTGGTCGAAGCGCGCCGCAAGTCGGATGAGACGGCCAGTACGTGGACGATCACGGCCGCCATCGTAAGCACTCTGCTCGCCCTGGGTCTGGGTGTGGTAATTGCCTTCACCACCGCCAAGTCGATCACCGAGCCGCTGACCAATTTGATGATCGTGTCCCGGCAAATCGGCGACACCGGCGATCTGGAGCACAGCATCGACGTGAATCGGCAGGACGAGATCGGAGAACTGGCGCGCAGCTTCGCCAAGATGGTCGCCTATCTCAAAGAGATGGCGGGGGTTTCAGAATCGATCGCCGGGGGAGATCTTACGGTTCAAGTCAAGCCGCGCTCCGCGCACGACACGCTGGGCAACGCATTCGCGCGCATGGTGGAAGGTCTGGGCCGGCTGGTACGCAGCGTGCGCGACGCATCGGCGCAGGTGGCCAGCGCCAGCGGGCAGGTGGCAAACGCATCCGACGACTCGGCCAAGGTCGGCCTGCAGGCTTCCTCGGCCATCGACGAAGTCACCAGCACCATGCACGAGATGAGCGTGAACGTGCAGAACATGGTGAAGAGCACGCAGGTGCAGGCCTCCAGCGTGAGCGAGACCTCGGCGTCCATCGACCAGATGGTGGCTTCCATCCAGCGCGTGGCGGATACGGCCAAGGTGCTGCTCGACATCTCGAACCGCTCGCGCGAAGAGGTCCACAGCGGCATCGCCACCATGGAAAAGGCCACCGACGGGCTGAACCGAATCAACTCGACCATCACCAGTTCGGGAGAAATCATCGGGGCGCTGGGACAGCGCGCCGACGACATTGGAAAAATCATCGAAGTCATCGACGATCTGGCGGAACAGACCAACCTGCTGGCGCTGAACGCGGCCATTGAGGCGGCGCGGGCCGGCGAGCACGGACTGGGCTTCGCGGTGGTGGCGGACGAAGTCCGCAAGCTGGCGGAAAAGTCGGCGCAATCGACCAAGGAAATCTCGGAATTGATTCAGAGCATTCAGAAGGAAGCGCGCAAGGCCGTGGAAAACATGGATCGCTCGACCGGAATCGTGAACGAAGGCCTGGATCTGGGCGGCGAGTTGAACACGGCGCTGCGCAAGATCTCGAACGTGGTCACCGAAGTGTACAAGTTCGCCCAGGAAATCGGCGCGGCCACCAACGAACAATCGCATGGCTCGTCGCAGATCGCCCGGGCCACCACCCGGCTGAACGAAATCACCCATGAAATCAACTCGGCGGTGGAAGAACAGGCCTCGGGAGCGCAGGCCGTGGTGAAAGCCATGGAACGGATGCGCGAACTGGTGCAGCAGTCGACCTCGGGCTCGACCGAGCTGGCGGCTTCGGCCGAGCAGATGTCGAAAATGTCGCGCGGCCTGCTCGACTTCATGGACCGCTTCACGCTGGACGAGGCCTCGGCCTTGCAACAGGCAGCAGTGGACGAGAAATCGTATCACGCCCGCCGGGCTGCGGCAGCGTCCCGCTCCTAGGACAAGCCGATGAACCGCGAACTCCATATCGTGGGTTTCCAGGTAGGGCGCGAGACCTATGGCGTGCCCATCACTTCGCTGCACGAAATCGTGCGGGTGCCGGAGATCACCGCCGTGCCCGACGCGCCCGATTATCTGGAGGGCGTGATTAACCTGCGGGGCAAGATCGTCTCGGTGATGGACTTGCGCAAGCGCTTTGGCGATAAGCAGGCCAAGCTGAAAAAGCAGAACCGGATTCTGGTCGTGGAGCACTTCGGCAAGCTGGCCGGACTGATCGTGGACTCGGCGACGGAAGTACTGAAGATTCCCAGTGAAGACGTCGAAGCTCCGCCGGCCGCGTTCCAGGAAGGCGGATTGAACTGCGTTACGGGATTGGGCAAGGTTCGAGGCCGCCTGATCGTGTTGCTCGACATGACCAAGTTGTTGGCTCCGGCCAGCCTGCTGCAGGAGAGCGGGAGCGCGGAAAGTAAGACTGCCAAGGCGGAAGCGCGCGCGGCTGCGGCGCGCTAGGCTTCGGTGCGGCAAGCGTCGTTGCGGCAAGCAGCGCCGATGGCCTGCCCGACGGACAGGGAACGAAACCCGGGCGCGGAGAACGAGAGAAAGCATGAGTACATTCGGAGCGGCACCTGCTCCTGTGTTGACGGAAGCGGAACTGCGGCTGTTGCAGGCGCTGGTGTATCAGGAGTGCGGCATGCACTTCGACGAACGCCGCACGCATTTCCTGCAGGACCGCCTGCTGCGGCGGCTGAAGGAATGCCGCGTCGATTCCTTCTATGCCTATTACCGGCTGCTGATCAGCCAGGAAGGCAAGGTGGAACTGGCCAAGCTGGTGGAGAACCTGACCGTCAACGAAACCAGCTTTTTCCGGCACAAGGCCCAGTTGGACCTGTTCCAGAAATATGTGCTGGAGGAGATGCTGAAACAGAAGCAGGCGCACCGGGAATATTCGATTCGGGTGTGGAGCGCGGGCTGCTCCACCGGGCAGGAAGCCTACACGCTGGGCATGATGGCAGCCGACACGCTGGCCTACTTCTACCTGCGCAATCCGCTGCCGATGGAGATGGCGCTGCCCAAGCCGCTGATACCCCCGCCCTGGCGGGTGGAGATCCTGGCCAGCGACATCAGTTACTCGGTGCTGCGCGCCGGACAGGAAGGTACTTACAACGAGCACCAGATGAGGACGGTCGATTACAGCTTCCGCCTGCGTTACTTCGACAAGGTAGGCGACCGCTATGCGATCAAGAAAGCGCTGAAAGAAATCGTCCACTTCGACTTTCACAATTTGAAGACGGAATACCTGCCGCAGCGCAATGACGTGATCTTCTGCCGCAACGTGATGATGTACTTCGACGAAGCGGAGCAGAAGCGGCTGATCGAAAAGTTTTACCGCTGCCTGAACCCCGGCGGCTACCTGTTCGTGGGCCACGCGGAGAGCCTGCTGGGCCTGACCGAAAAATTCCACATGGTACACCGCGACAGCGGTACGGCTTACCAGCGGATTGAGGTGCGCGAGTGACGAATGCTCCCGATGAGCGTGGAGCGGAACTGCGGGAGCTGTTTTTTGAGACCTCGCAGGAACTGCTGCAGGCGCTGAACCAAGAAACTCTGAAGCTGGAGAATCAACCCGGCGATGAGGAGATTGTGCGTTCGATCCGCCGCACGGTGCACACGCTGAAGGGCGACTCGGCGGCTTGCGGGCTGCGCGAGTTGAGCGAACTGGCGCACCAGTTCGAGGATGCGCTTTCGCTGGAGAGCGCGGCCTGCCATGGGGCGCTGGCCGAAATCGCTTTTGCGGCCGCCGACGTCTTTGCGGAGATGCTCGCGGCCTACCATGGCGGAGGCCCGATGCCCGCCACGGAAGCTCTGCGGCAAAGAATCAACGAGCTGACCGCGGCCCCGGCGGCCAAGAAAGCGCGGCGCAAGAAGAAATCCGCCGAGCCCGCCCCGCAGTCAGGCAAAGACTGGACCGATGCGGAGAAGCGCGCTCTGGCCCAGGCGCAGGCTGCCGGCTTGGGACTGTACGACATCGTGGTGAAAATCGATCCCAACTGCACCATGCCGATCGCGGCGCGGCAACTGATTCAGAACGCGATCGGCGGGATCGGCCAGGTCCTGGTGGTGCGGCCGGACGCGAAATCGCCAGCCGCCTCCAGGCAGGTAGAGTTCGTGTTTGCCAGCGCGCAATCGAAGGAACAGATTGCCGCCAAGTGCCACATTCCGACCATTGCGGGCGAGATCAGCGTGATCCAGATTGAGGCCGCATCGCCGGCCAAGGTGTCCGCGAAAATCGCCGAGCAGGCAGCGGCACCAGTACCCGAGGCTGCAACTTCGGCGGCCGCTTCGGCAACCCCAGTTTCGGGAACCCCAGCCCCGGCCCAGCTGGCTCCCGCCGAGGCGTTAGTCCCGGCGCCAGAACCGGGCCTGCCGCAAGCTTTGGTAGAAAACATCCTGCGCGTGGACGCGGGGCGGATCGACAGCGTGCTCAACCTGGTGGGCGAGCTCATCATTGGCAAGTCGATGCTGCAGCAGGCGCTCAGCGAGTTTGGCAAGCGCTATCCCAAGGAAACGCTGCGTGGCAAGTTCGCCGATGCCATGGCCTTCCAGGCTCGGGTGCTGAACGATCTGCAGCGCTCGGTGATGAAAATTCGCATGGTGCCCGTGGACCAGTTGTTCCGGCGCTTCCCGCGTATCGTGCGCGATGTGGCGCGGCAGTGCGACCACGAAGTGGATCTGGAACTCAGCGGGCAGGAGACCGATCTCGATAAGGGAATTCTCGACGCCATCTCCGAGCCGCTCACGCATCTGGTGCGGAACGCGGTCAGTCACGGCATCGAACCGGCCGAGCAACGCCGGAGCCAGGGCAAGCCGCCGCGAGGAAAGATCCGGCTGCATGCCTATCACCAGGGCAATCAGGTGGTGGTCGAGATTAGCGACGATGGGCGGGGCATCGATACCCAGAAGATTCGCAGCAAAGCGATCCAACTGGGAATGGTGACGGCAGAAGAAGCACCGCGTTTGAGCGAGGCCGAGACCCTGGACCTCATCTTCCGGCCCGGATTCAGTACGGCGGAGGTGGTCACGGAAGTTTCCGGGCGCGGGGTTGGCATGGACGTGGTGCAAAGCGTGCTCCAGCGGCTGAAGGCCACGATTCACGTGGAGACTCATGTGGGCCAGGGCACGACGTTCCGCCTGAAGCTGCCGCTCACGCTGGCCATCATCAAGGCCCTGATGTTCTGGGTGGAGCAGCGCTTGTATGCCATCCCGCTGAACGCGGTGAGCCAGATTGCACGCACCAGGGAATCGGAAGTCCACCAGGTCGACAACTACGAAGTGCTGCAGTTGCGCAACCAGGTGCTGCCACTGCTGCGCCTGGGACGTCCGTCCGCGGCCGATGCACACGGAAAATCGAGCAAGCTGTTTGTGCTGGTGATCACCGTCGGCGAGAAGAAATATGGACTGATCGTCGACGCTTTGGAAGGCGAAGAAGAGCTGGTCATCAAAGCTTTGGACGACCAGACCTTCTCCACCGATCTGGTGAACGGCGCTTCGATTCTGGGCAATGGGCACGTAGTGCTGATCCTGAATCTGCCCGCAGTGGTGGAACATGTCGCGCGGTCGCGTCCGGAAGCAGCGGGCATGACCACCACTTCCGGACTCTTGCTGAACAATGCTGACCGCGCCCGGCTGGCCTTGAGCGCCGTGGGAGGCCAGACATGAAAAAGGTGCGCGTGCTGGTGGTGGATGATTCCGCCTTGATGCGGAAGCTGATCCCGCAGATGCTGGAGGCCGACCCGTCGATTGAGGTGGTGGGCACCGCGATGGACGGAACCTTCTGCATGAAGAAGATCGAAGAGTTGCAACCCAACGTGGTCACGCTCGATCTGCAAATGCCGGGCATGAACGGCATCGAGACGTTGAAAGAGATCATGCGCCGGCACCCGGTGCCGGTCATTGTGGTCAGTTCCCACAGCACCGAAGGCGCTTCGATCACCTTGAAGGCGTTGGGGCTGGGCGCCTTCGATTTCGTGACCAAGCCGCAGGACGCTTCGGCGCACATGGCCGAAGCGGCGGCGGAGTTGATCGCCAAAATCAAGGCGGCCGCCGATTGCAAGGTTGTCCGCCCTGGAAGTTTGCCGGGAGCGGCGGCGCGTCCGGAAAAGATCTCGGCCGGGAAGGCCGCACCCCCGCCCAGCAAATTGGTGGCGATTGGAATTTCCACCGGAGGGCCACAAGCCCTTGAGTTCTTGCTGGCGCAACTGCCTCCGGACTTTCCGGGAACGATCGTAGTCGTGCAACACATGCCCGAGGGCTTCACCGAGATGTTTGCGCGGCGCCTGGACGAGTTGTGTTCGCTGCGCGTGAAGGAAGCCCAATCGGGAGACCTGCTGCAGGCCGGGCGTGTGCTGATCTGCCCCGGAAGCCGGCATATGAAAGTGAAGCGGCTGACCATGGGAGACGTTGTGGTGCTCAATGACGACGCGCGAGTCAATGGCCACCGGCCCAGCGTGGACGTTTTATTCCACAGCGCGGCCGAGGAATTCGGCTCACACGCGGTCGCTGCGCTGATGACCGGCATGGGCGATGACGGCGCGGAAGGTCTGGGCGCGGTGAAGCGAGCCGGCGGCATGACCATCGCGCAGAGCGAAGAGTCTTGTGTGGTCTATGGCATGCCCAAGGCTGCCATCGAGCGCGGTTATGCCACGCGGGTGGTGGCTTTGGACGTGCTCTCGGCCACTTTGCAAGCTCTCTGTGGCCGCAATGAGGGCCACGGGGAAAGCGGCGCGGGAAAAGCTGTCCGCGCCGGGCACTAAAACGAGTTGCTGATACAGGTCCTATGACCTGAGTCATCTGGCCGGCGGGAAACCGCCGTGATGGAATTTGTTAGAGGAGGTTGTTATGGAGCAGTTTGCACCAGTGAAACGCAGCAAGGACGGCCAGCCGGTCCGCTACTTGATCGTGGACGATTCCGTGTTCGCGCGCAAGAATCTGGTCCGCATGATCGAAAGTTTTGGCGGCCAGGTGGCGGCCGAGGCCGGTGACGGCTTGACTGCGATCAGCGAGTTTGATCGCACCCACCCCGACATCGTGCTCATGGACATCACCATGCCGCAGATGGAGGGCATCGAGGCCGCCGAGAAGATTGTCCAGGCGCATCCCGAGGCCCGCGTCGTCATGGTGTCTTCGGTGGGCTACCAGGAAAACATTGTGGCCGCATTGCAGCGCGGGGCGCGCCATTTCGTGCAGAAGCCGGTGAAGCCGGAAGTGCTGTACGAGGTCATCAAATACGTGCTCGGAGAAGACGGCGCCGTGGCGACTGCGGCCGGCGCGGGGGTCTAATCGCATGAAGATGGAGCTGATTCAGCCTTTCATCAACGCGGCCGACGCCGTGTTGTCGCAAGGCCTGCAGGGCGCGACCAAAGTGGGCAACCTTTCGATGGAAGAGGAAGCCTACCGCCGCAAAGGTGTGGCCGGCATGGTGGCGCTTACCGGCGACATCGAGGGCCGCATCATTCTGGACCTCGAGCCGCAGACCGCCGTGCGCGTGGCGAGCCACTACGCGGGCGCGGAATTGCCCGAATCCGACGCGCTGATCAAAGAGACCATCTTCGAACTGGCGAACCAGGTCGTCGGCAATGCCGTCTCCGCGCTCAACGATCAGGGCTTCCACTTCCGCGTACATCCTCCGGTGCTGCTCACTTGCGAGGAAGGCGACAAGACCAGCGAAGACGTGGAAGCGCTGATGATCTGCTTCGAAACTTCCCTGGGCAATGTGTTTATGAACGTCGCACTGCGCTACAACAAGCGGCGTATGGCCGATCACGCGGCCATGGGAGCGTAGGGGCAGCTGCCAGTTGCCGGTTGTCAGTTTCCAGTTCAAAATCTGCTGCGAAATTTCTCTTGATCCACAGGTCCGATTGGGAACCGCCCGTCGCGTTGCAGACCGCAGGTTTACCTTTTCGTTACCCTACCCCTCCCCCCCTTTTTTACAAAATCTCTGGAATCATCGGGTTAGCGGGAAATTCCCCGCAAGATCGGGAGTCTAAAGGACTTAGATACTAAGTTCTTTAGCACCAATGACTTAGGAACGCGACGATTTGGGCTCGCCCTACCGTGACCGCCTCGACCATGATTGCGCAAGTGACGGGCTGTGGACAAGGTTAGATGTCACAATG
>CABDYC010000051.1_pt1 | contig 11043 bp, 9 predicted proteins | sample 3421511 | NCBI WGS metagenome assembly CABDYC01 (sample SAMEA5534336, study PRJEB31848) | metagenome | biome: tundra; feature: field; material: soil | place: USA | collected 2013-05 | depth 0.15 m | reverse complement strand
CTGGCCGATAACGCCAACGGCAGCGATCAGGTGCAGCCGAAGCTGGTGCCGCTGCAGCATGGTGGCTGGTACGTGAGCTGGTTCGACTCGAATCCCAGCGCTCCGCCGCCGTCGGGGTATGACGTCATCTATCAGCGCCTGAGCGCCGGCGGGGTGGAAAAATTCCAGCATGATGGCCTTCTGGTGGCGGATCTGGCCAACAGTTCTACCGAAGACTATGGACTCGGCGTCGACACCTCAGGCAATGCGCTGATCGCATTTCTCGACACGCGGGAAGGAACCAATCAGCAGGTGACTGCGGCAAGGCTGAGCCCCTCCGGCAAAGCGCTCTGGGGACGGCGTGGGGTGCAATTGACCAGTGATTCCAACTTTCACGCCGCGCCCAAGATCGTGGGCACGAGCGATGGATACATTGTTGTGGGGTGGACCAGCAACAGCAACGTAGTACTGCAGAAGCTCGACGCCAACGGCGTCGCGCAGTGGGGCAACGGCGTGGTGTTCAGCCAAACTGGCTACTTCAATTCGCTGGCGGACTTGCACGCCGCCGACAATGGATCGGTGATTGTCTCCTGGGTAAACAACAAGGGGTTTGGCAGCAACAGCCAACTGCGGGCGAATAAGGTTTCTTCTTCCGGCAGCCTGCGATGGGGAAGCAGCAGCGTGGATATTTTCGATGTGGGCTCGCTCCAGTTCGGCAATTTCCCTTATTTCGTGTACGACGGAAACGGCGGCGCGGTTTTTGCCTGGTACACCAGCATTCCTGCCTTGCAGTGCTTTGCGCAACACATCCGGGCCGATGGCAGCGAGGCATTCCCGCACAATGGCGTGGCCGGCTCGGGCAACAACATCAACGTGCGCGTGGCGCCCAGCGCGGCTTACCGCAAGGCGACCGACGAAGTCTTCATGTTCTGGACCGAAGAAGATTTCAATCAGGTGGTGAACGGAGTTTATGGGCAGAAGTTCAACTCGACGGGCGTGTTGCAGTGGGGGCCGAACGGATTGTCCATTGTGCCGCTGGGAGCCGATCAGCAGATTTGGGTCTCGGCCGTGCAACTGGGCGGCGGTGCGCTGGTGTTCTGGGTGGATATGCAAGGCTTCGGATCGGCCACGATTCAAGCGGCGCGACTGGACGATGCGGGCGCGACGGTATGCTCGCAGTTTCCCGTGTCGTCGTTACCCTCGACCAAGGCCCGGCTGGCTGCGGCGATTACGCGTTCTGGTGTCGCGGCGGTGGCGTTTGAGGACGACCGGATTGGCAATAATGGGATCTACATTCAGAATGTAAATCCGGATTGCTCGCTGGGGCAGCGGCAGTAGCAGCCTCAGATAGCGTTCGTTTAGATAACCACGATCCCCGATCTCCTTGACAACCGCCTTCCCGCAGAGGAAACTTCCTATGCCTCCTCCGCGCCTCCCTGCGCGCGCTACACGGGCTCATCGCTCGCTTGCGAAGCACGTTGTTATATTAAGGATGGTTCGCCTATGACACCTGCATCCATATCCGCCAAACCACAGCTCTCATTTTCCACAACCTTCGACAAGGGCAATCCGGCGGCGAGCGTGTCACTTCATGCTGGCGTTCGTGGTCATGCTTGCCCTAGCTCTCGCGGCACAAGCCCAGACTTTCGACGTTCTTTACAACTTCGCCGGCGGCTCCGATGGCGCGAGTCCCTTCGCTTCTCTGATCGCGGTGAAAGGCCAACTCTACGGCACCACGACGCTAGGCGGCATCACCGGATTGTGCCCGGGCGTGAATACGCAGGGCTGCGGGACCGTCTTCCAACTCACTCCGCCCTCCGCTCCGGGCGGCGCCTGGACGGAAAACGTGATCTACCGATTCCAGGGCGGCAAGAACGACGGCGCTGACCCCGAATTCCCTCTGGTTGCCGACCGCGCCGGAAATCTTTATGGCACGACTTCCGCCGGCGGTATCCAGAGTTGCTCCGGCGGCTGCGGCACGGTCTTCAAACTGCAGCCTCCCTCCCTGCCCGGCGGCGCCTGGACTGAAACCGTGCTGTACCGCTTCAAAGGTGTCCCCAGCGGTAACGGAAACGGCGACGCCGCGTGGCCGAACGGCTTGGTCTTTGACAAAGGCGGCAATCTGTTCGGCATGGCTTATGACGGCGGACATTGCCGCACCGATGAAACCGGGACATACTGCTACGGCGCTGTCTACAAGCTAACCGCACCGGCCGGCTCTGGCCACCCTTGGACGGAGCACGTCCTCTACCGCTTCTATGGCCCCAGCGGCGCCCCGCAAAGTGCAATCTTTGACAAGTCGGGCAATCTCTACGGCAGCGCAGTCTGGGGCAAGTATGGTTTTGGCATGATCTTCACGCTACACCCCTCTACCACGACTCGCTCCTCCTGGGTGGAGTCTGCGGTCTACAACCTCAAGGGCGGAAGTGATGGCGCTTTTGTCGTAACTGGCCTGGCCTTCGACGAATCGGGCAAGCTCTACGGCAGCACCCTTGGTGGTGGGTTGAACTCGCCGCCCGGCTATGGCACGGTGATTCAATTGACTCCGCCGGCAAAGTCTGGCGGCGCTTGGACTGAGTGCGTTCTCTACGCTTTCACAGGCGGCAACGACGGCGACGGCCCGATCTTCGGCCCGATTGTCGACAGCTCCGGCAACCTCTACGGCACCACCTCGGGCGGCGGTTCTACCGGCTTCGGGACCATATTCGAGTTGAGTCCGGAGGGCCGGGAAACTACGCTGCACAGCTTTGCACGAACCGATGGGGTAAATCCCTCAGGACTGCTGCGGGACGCACGCGGCAACCTTTACGGCACAGCGCAAGCGGGCGGCACTGCCAATGCCGGCACGGTATTCAGGCTGACTCCTTAAATCACACGGCATCCCACCCCATCCCCAAGCCGGATGTTTTGATTGTCATCTTGAGCAAGCGTTCTTTGCGCTGCGAAAAGCCTGTCCCGAGCTTGTCGAGGGAATCTGGGCGAGCCGCACGAACCGGGGCCCCCAGCACGCCCGGTTTTGGCGTGATGGGGTGGGCGTCGGAGCCTGCCCCGAGCAAGCGAAGCGCGCCGAAGGGCCGCGTTCTTTGCGACGCAATAATCGCGCGTTCGGCTCGCTTCCTCGTCAAACTGCACCACCGCCGAACTGTCCAGACGTTGGCGGAGACACCCCTTCTGGGCCGATAATGAAAGATAATCAAAACAGGCGCCTCAAAAAGACATGACTCGCACAACCGCAACCCCATTCTCACGTCGCACCCTGCTGTTCACCGCGATCACGCTGGCCCTGCTCTGTCTCGCTCTTACTCTCCACTCCCCGGCCCAGGATCTCGCCCGCCGCCTCATCCTCAAAGACGGCTCCTACCAACTGGTCACCAAGTATGAAGTCAAAGAGGACCGCGTACGCTACAAGAGCGCCGAACGCGATGAATGGGAAGAACTTCCCTCCTCGCTGGTCGATTGGCCGGCCACCGAAAAGTATGAGAAAGACCGCCTCACCTCCGCCATCCCCGAGGCCTCCGCCCTCGATAAGGAAACTGACGCTGATCGCGAAGCCGAACGGTCCCACCTTCCCCAAGTCGCTCCCGGTCTCCGCCTCCCAGAAGACTCCGGCGTGTTCCTGCTCGATAACTTTCAGGGCCAGCCCCAACTGGTCGAAATGCAGCAAGCCGAGGGCGACATCAACCGCAACACCAAGGGCAACATCCTGCGCGGAGCCCTCAATCCCATCGCCAGCGCCAGGCAGACCGTGGAACTCGAAGGCGAACACGCCGCCGTGCACGCCCACGTCGCCGTCCCCTCCATCTACATCAACGTCGATGAGGAAATCTCTTTGCAGGCGAACTCAAACAAAGAACCGCCGAGCGGCGAATCCGCGTCCGCCAAACCATCCCAGCCCAGCCTCGACGCTCCCCGCGCCCAGCCGCAACGCCCCCAGCAGCCCCAGCAGCCCCAGCAAGCCATCGTCCCTTTTGATCGCTTCCGCATCGTGCGTGTGAAGGTGAAAGGCGGCAAGCGCATCGTGGGCGATCTGAAGCGCAACGTCACCGGCAAGGTCACTCCGGAGCAGAATTTCGTAAAGACCACCATCGACCGGGTCAGCGGCGGATGGCTCAAGCTAACCCCCATCGAGAACCTCGCCCCCGGCGAGTACGCCCTGGTTGAGATGAAGGGAAACGAGGGCATGAACCTCTACGTCTGGGACTTCGGCATAAACCCCAACGCCCCCGCCAACTCCAACCCCTGGAAGCCGGACGTGAAGAATAAAGACGAAGTGAAGGATAAGGGGAAGGATGATAAGGATAAGGAAGCACCCAAACCGGCAAGCAACCCAACCGAGCCGCCTAAGTAAAACATCACGCGGGGAAACGGCAGACGCCTAAGCGCCAAAGACCCAAGCTAAAAGCTAAGAGCCAAGAGCTGCTTCATTTCATCACTCCACGCTGCGCAATCCCAATATTGTCCCGCGTCGTGTTCTTCACCAGATACATCATCTCGTCCGCCTGGCGGATGATGTCGTGCGCGTCGCGCGCATCGTGCGGGTAGGTGGCCAGACCGATGGAAGCCCTGACATTCAAATTCAGGCCTTCCTCGCGGCAGAAGTTGCTGGCCCGCAGCGCATCGCGCAACCGCTTGGCCACTACCAGCGCGGAATCCTTCCCGGTCTGCGGCAACAGCACCACGAATTCGTCGCCCCCATAGCGGAAGGCAAAGTCGATCAATCGCAGTTGCGCCTTCACCAGGTAACCAATTTCCGCCAGCAGCTTGCTCCCCACCAGATGTCCGTGGGTGTCGTTCACCGCCTTGAAGTGGTCGAGGTCGATGAACAGCACGCTGAACTCATACCCAAACCGTGACGAGCGGTATACTTCAGTCTCCAGCGTCTTGTACAAGTGCCGCGCGTTGTACAGTCCGGTGCAGTCGTCGGTGATCGTCAGTTCCTGGATCTTTTCCACCCAGCGCGCATTCTCGATGGCAATGGCGGCGTAGTCGCAAAGCGCCTGCAGAAAGAAAACTTCCGGCTCGTTGAATTGCGACAGGTCCACATTCACCAGTTGGATCACGCCCAGCACCCGCAGCCTCGACCGCACCGGCACGCAGATCACAGAGTGCGTCTCCCACTGCGTGGCTTCGTCGATGCGCTTGGCAAACCGCGGATCATGTTCCACGTCCGCCGATATCACCTGTTCGCCGTGCTTGGCCACCCACCCGGCGATGCCTTCGCCTACTTTCAAACGTACATTCTTCAACGCTTCCGCGGCGGCGCCCACCGCAATGGCGAAATAGAGTTCATCGTGCTCCTCGTCCACCATCAGCAACGACCAGGTATCGGGGCGGAAGTACTCCGCCATCTTTTCCATGATGGTCTGCAGAATGGAGTCAAGGTCCAGCGACGACGTCAGCGCTTTGGCCACGTCGTGGAAGATGGTCAGCTCCTGGCTGTGCCGGGTTAGTTGAGTGCCGGTGGCCTCGGACATGCCTGGTTCCTTGATCTCAGTTCCCTGATCTCAGTTCCTTGATCGCAGATGTGCCCGGGGCACTCTTGCCCGCGAGCCTTGGGCCTTGAACTCGGTCTTCGAATCCCTGATCCTCGAATCCCTAGGCCTTCGAATCTACGATCCTTGCGTGGACGGAGTGACAGTTCCAAAAATTATAGGAGCGCACCGCCACTGGAGCAATGAACGTTGGTAACAGGAACCCCTAAAGCCAATGGGACCTATCAAATACGGCCCAGGTGAATCAACAGCTTGCGGCTGCGAGCTTTCATCGCAGGTGTACCTTTCCGCGTAGCCTCGCGCAGGATTTCCACCACTCTGGGTCGAAAACTTGGCTCCGCCTGAGCCAGGTCAGCCAGTCCCTGAAGAGCGAAGGTCTTCACAATGGAACTACGGTCTTCCAGATAACCGTGCAACGAGGACATCGCGGCCTGCTGTTCCTTTGCATTCAGCAGCAGCCGTGGGACCATGACCGCTAGATGCCAGCGCAACTCTTGTTCCTGGGCCTCGGTCATCAAGCCTAGCAATTCCTTCTTATAGGGCTGGAGGAGTTCACGATGTTTCCTCGTGACCTTCTCGGCCGCGTCCGCAGCCCGCATTCGCACCAGCGGATCTTCGGACCACAAACCTGCAATCAGCTCAGGAAAAAGCTCTGGATCGTTGGCCACCATTGCCGCCACTTGGTCCGCGTGGCCGATCGTCCTTCGATCTCCTCCCCCCAGCAGGGCAAGGATGTCTTTTTTCATCATAGAGAGGAGCCAGGAGCAGTATGATAGACCGCCCCAGGCTTGTTCCGATAAGTCCTATGTCGGAACCATCGCAAGTTGCTCATGAGACTGTGAAGGGGCGTATCCTTAATACCTATGCGAATGACTACCCGTCACAGAATTGCTCTATCCAGCGCCTTCCTGCTGGCGCTGCTTTCTTTGCCAGCCCTGCAAGCCCAAGCCGGCGCGCCCGTGGACCCCAAATCTGTTCCCGTGATCGACGGCGGCATCGGCCCCTGCTCCGCCGAATTCACGGTCAATGATGCAACCGGTGCGCCGGTCTATGACGCCAAGATCCGGGTCCACATCGCCTACCGCTTTATGAACGCTCACAAGCTAGACCTCGAAGTCGGAACCAACGCCGATGGCAAAGCCCGCTTCGTCGGACTCCCCGAAAAGACCAAGCAAGGACTGCATTTCCGTGCGTCCGAAGGCGGCCGGGAAGGCTCGGCATTCGACGACCCCGCCAAAACCTGCAAGGCCGAACTCACCATCGCGCTGGAGAAAAAGACTCAGTAACAGCTTCGGAGAATAGCCTAGCCCTCGAATCAAGCGCGCTGTCCGCCAAGTCTTCTCTGTGTAACTCCGTGCCCTCTGTGGTTAGCACTTCCTGGTCCCTCCCGGAACATTCACGAAACCGCCTCAAACCCCTTGTGGCGTCCGCCCCCGCCTTCGCCTATGATTATTCGCATTGGGCGGAAACTCAACCCCGCCCGCCGGAGCCGGCCATGGGAGCGTTCGGAGAAAAACTTCGCAAACAGCGTGAGCAGCGCGGCATTGCGCTCGACGCCATCTCCAACGCCACCAAAATCAGCACCCGCATGCTGCGCGCCCTCGAAGACGAACACTTTGACCAGCTTCCCGGCGGCGTATTCAACAAGGGTTTCGTCCGCGCCTACGCCCGCCAGGTCGGACTCGACGAAGAAGAAGCCGTGTCCGATTATCTGGCCGCATTGCGCGAGAGTCAGATTCAGCGGCAGTCCATTCTTCCGGATTTCCGCGCCCCGGAGGGTAAATCGGGCAACGTCGCCCCGCCCGGCCTTCGCCCGGAGAATCGCCACCACCACGAACTTCCCAGCAGCCATCTTCCGGACCGCGATCTTCCTGACCACGATCTTCCCGCCAAAGATCTTCCCACCAACGATCTTCCCGGCAATAATGGCAGCAACCAGCTTCGCAAAGAAGATCGCCGCATACACGGCCGCCGCCATCAAGATCGTCGCCATGAAGATCGTCGCAGTAAAGATCTTCCCTCGTACGCGGATTCCACAACCCACGCTCCCACGCCCAATCCTCCCGCGCGGCGTTTCCCCAAATATCCTGCGGGAAGCCCCGCTCAGCCCGCCGACGAGCCTTCCGCCCGCATCCCGTGGAGCAAGCTCGCGGTAGCTCTGCTGCTGCTGACCTTGGCGCTGGTCTGGAATTTTCGCCGTCACCGCGACCTCACGGCCGCTCCCCACCCCGCACTCGCGTCGACTCAGTCTCCAACTTCCGTTCGCTCTGCAGTCTCGGCGCCGGTGTCGGCGGCAACCCAGCCCTCCGGTTCTTCAAGCTCGCTGACGCCAGGCCCACCCTCACCCGCAAGAGCCTTGTCCGCCGGAACCTTGCCCGCAGGAACCATCTCCGCAGTAACCAACTCAACACCCACGCCACCCACCACAACCCGTGCATCGACAACTTTGCCCCGAGCGCCCAGCGCCTCTGCTACTCCCTCAGCCGCGAAAGCCACTGCTCCCGCCCCCAAGCCCCCGGCTACCTTCACCCTCCTGATCCGTGCCGGGAAGACCACCTGGGTCTCGATCCTGGCCGACGGCAAACCCGTGGCCCACGAAACCCTGATCGCGCCCGCGCACACCTCCGTCCGCGCCAGCCGCGAGATCGTCGTGAAAGCCGGAAACGCCGCGGGCATCAGCTTCCTGCTGAACGGCAAAGAAATCCCCGCTCAAGGCAACGAAGGAGAAGTAAAAACCTACGTCTTCGATGCCACCGGGTTTCGAGTAGCACCGCAAACCCCAGCCCCCGCCCCGAATCGCTAGCAGGTGGCTGAAAGATTCTGATTCTGTGTGCCCGTGTGGGGACAGCCGCCCCGGCTGTCCCGCCAAGCGGAGCCAGGCGTTTCTCGGACTCGGGAATGCATACACTACCGTGGAAGAGCGGCGCTTCAGCGCGGTGACGAAGCGAAGGTCTGACTGCCGTAATATCGCTTCAAGCCCGTGACCATCAGCGGAAGCATAGAGGACTGGCCCAACCTTTCCCTGCTACTGCGGGTGGCCCAGGCTTTTGATCTCGCTGGCATCACCAACATAGTGGGTGCCCCGTCCTTCGCGTTCTTGGCGAAGAGCCTGCCCTGAGCTTGTCGAAGGGGCGGGAGTCGGAGATGCCTGCGCAAGTAGGTCGCTCACGCTGCCGTAGGTGGAACGCAAGCCGCGTAGTATGAGAGACAGAAATGTGCAGGCAGCATCGCCGCCCACCCTTGCAAAGAACGCAAGGATGGGGCACCCTGTGTGGGAATGGCGCACACAAACATCACTAAAGGTGGGCCACCCTCCAGAACGTGTCAGGCATGAGCGGAAACCATCGGAGCGATTTTCGAAAGCGTGCTTGAGGATTACTTCCAGATTGCCGACCAACCGGGAACGAAAGTGACTGACGGCTCTGAGCCTTACGTGATGTTCCCGAAGTCAATGGCAGAGCTTTCTGATCACTAAATTGCATGGCTGGTGTAAATCGTTATGCCGTTCCCATCGGGGTCCTTTATGCAAAAAAGATGATGCCCATAAAAAGTTTCATCAGGTATCTCTCCTGCTTCGATCCCGCGGCTGATTAGCTCTGACCGATATTTTTTCAAATCATTCAGGCCTTTGCCTTTAATCATGAGGTCAAATCGCTCAGACAATTGTTCATGGAATTGTCCCGTCACACTTTCCGCTACCTCCTCTCCAGCCAGCCCGACTTCGAACAGTAGAAGATGAGTGCCTCCACGTAGTTCAATAATTGCGACCTTTTCGTCAATAGCAAATGGAGAAAGGCCGAGATTCGAGTAGAATTCGCAGCTGCTCTTAAGGTCAGCCACCTTAAAAACAAGGTGAGCCACTGCTAATTCTGAGTCAACGACAGTCTTCATTTCGCTCAATCCTAAACCGGTCATGATTTCACCTCACAAGTTGTTTTCTAAAATTGCCCTGGAGCAACACGGCGGCGTTGCCGTTCGCCTCGAAGAGCGTTCTTTATCAAAGATACCATACGGTATCTTGCAAAGCAATCATTTTATTTGTACCCCTGGCTCATCCAATGGAATAGACTTTTGAGACGTTGAGGAGACTTTCGAAAATGAAGGCGACCAAAGTAAAAAACGCGTACATGAAAAAGAAGGACCCTCTCTTCGTTAGAGGATCCCTCTTAAATGCCGCCTTCGAACTCGCTGCGACCAAGGGCATGGCTGATGTCACCGTCAACAAAGTGAGCGAATTGGCGCACGTTACCAAGGGGGCTTTTTTTAATCACTTCGATAGCAAAGAGACTTTAGTGACGGAGCTGATGCAGATGCTATTGTTCCGATTGGACAAGCAGTTTGACCGACTGATGGCGGAGGAAGAGAGTTCCGACGGATGCTTTACTCGTGCATACATCGGGGCCGCATTCTCCGAAGGTGCAGCTGAACGCAAAATTTGGGGCGCGCTCTTGAGTCTGATGGCCTCTAAAGATCAGGTCGGAAGGGTCTGGAATAACTGGCTGAGCGAGCGCCTAAAGAGACATTCGAGAACGGATTCTAGAATCGAGCTTCGTATCGTAAAACTTGCGGCAGATGGCGTATGGCTTGAGAGAATCGTGAACACAAAATCGAAAAACCTAAAGGGTGTCGAAGAATACCTCATTGAGATGACGCGAATCCGTTAAATTGCTCGAAATCTCATAGCGCTCACCACCTGGACGGTTTCGGATTCTGGTCAGATCACAGGCAAGCCTTCAATAATCCAACGTGCCAGGCGGGTAGCCCATCTTTGCATTGCACCATTCCCACGGAGGGTGCCCCATCCTTGCGCTTTTTTTGCAAGAGCCTGCCCTGAGCTTGTCGAAGGGGTGGGCGGCGATGCTGCCGGCGCAACTCTTGTCCGTTCTACACCGCCCGTTGTGTATGCCGTCGTCGTACCCGCCCTTTTCGCCTACGCGAAGGACGGGGCACCCGCATCTGTGGTGGCTTCTGCAGTTTGAAAGCCGGGCCACCCGCCCCGCCCACACTTAGGTTTCCGGAACGGACCGGCGTTGCGTTACGTTCAGATCTCGCGCATGACAATCATCAAAACTCCAACTTCTTATTTCGCCTGCGCTAGCTTCGTAACAACTGCGGCAACTTTATCGAGTATCTGGTTCCAGCCCTCCATTTGACCGCTATTTTTCGCGCTCTCCATGGGTTCATTTCCAATGAAGGTGAGTTTCGTCTGGCCGTTTCCGAGATCCTCAAAGATGGTCACGTCGTACGCACCGTCTATGGCCTCATGTTCTATTCCTAATTGCGCAGGCTCAACCTTGTTTCCCTCCGAGTCCGAAAAGTACATGGAGGAAACGATCTTCTCGTGCAGAACAATCTCGTGGTATTCACCAGCATTCCAGAACTCCTGCCCATCCGGCGTCTTCATGCAGCAGAGAAATTTTCCTCCAACGCGAAAATCCATCTGACAAACCGGCGCAGTAAAGCCCTTCGGTCCCCACCACTGCATCACGTACTTCGGGTCTGTCCACGCCTTCCAAACCAACTCGCGTGGGGCATCAAAAACTCTTGTGACAACCATCCGCTCAATTTCGCT
>CABDYC010000041.1_pt1 | contig 11256 bp, 12 predicted proteins | sample 3421511 | NCBI WGS metagenome assembly CABDYC01 (sample SAMEA5534336, study PRJEB31848) | metagenome | biome: tundra; feature: field; material: soil | place: USA | collected 2013-05 | depth 0.15 m | reverse complement strand
GATTCGTGCGGATAATCCGACCTGGGAGGATTTGGCTGAGGGTGGGGAGGGCCGGCAGTGATGAGGGTGTCAGGGACAGCAGGTTCCTCACCGGACTATCGCCCGGTTCGGAATGACAAAACTTTGGGCTTTGATCGCGTTTCGGAATGACAAGCGTTTCTGCTTGGCCCCAATGAAAACTAGCGCAAAACAACCGCGCCGCGCCCGAGCCAGGAAATTGTGTGGGGAACGTCAGGCTGCACCGATTTGCCCTCCGGCTGGGCCGCATTCCACGCCTTCGACAAGGTCTCGCCCGCCGCCATTTTTGTGAGCAGATTATCCAGGAATAGCGAGGTGTTCGAGCCCAGGCGGCGCAGCGTCAACACCACATTGATCTTGAGACCTTTGGTCTTGAAGCCCGCGTCGTAGGCCTCCTGCGGATTGTCGTTGGCGATCCACAACAGCTTCACGCCGGCATCGACCGCGGCTGCCAGCAACTCAGCGCCGGTGATGCGGTCGCCGGAAGCGTCAGTAATGACGCCGCCATCGCCCACATCGCAGAACAGGTGGAGAATGTCGTACCCGTGGCCAGCCGCACCACGCAGTTCGGCGACCGAAGTAAACGTGGCGCTCGCGGCAGCCGGATAAAAGCGTTTGTAGACGCGCAGGTCGGACTTCACCTGCTCGTCGAACTTACTCTGCACACCAGTTCCCTGCCCGGTTCCAAGCTGGCAGACCAGAACCTTGGACCCGACCACTTCGTCTTTGCGGAAAGCGTCGAAAATACCCATGCGGTTCGGCGGCCGATCGCTCTAAGTTTCCCGGACAAAATGGGGAACTGCGGCTACTTCCGGTATTGCGTGGGCTGCGGACCTTTTTCCAGCGTCTCGCGGTCCCAGATCCAACCTTCGCGGGTGTAGCTGGCGAGTTCGAAGTCCTGCGTGAGTTCGAGGGCGTCGACAGGACAGGCGTCCTCGCAGAGGCCGCAGAACATGCACCGGCTCAGGTCGTAGGTGAAGTTCGTGAGTTCCTTGCGGCGGGTCTGCTCGTTGCGCGCGCTGGAGACCACGATCAGATTCTCCGGGCAGGCCAGCGCGCACAGGTCGCAGGCAATGCACATGGTCTCGTCGGTGTCCGGATTCACGTTCAACCGGGGCGCGCCCCGGTAGCGCTCGGCCACCTGCGGCCGCTCCATGGGATATTGCTCGGTGCAGATTTCCTTGGGATCCTGATAGCGGAACGTGACCTTCAACCCCTGAAGAAGGTCGATCAGAAAGACTTTGCGCAGCAGGCTCGGCATCCCCATCACCGGGTAAGCATACCACTTGCCAGTCGCCAGTTGCCAGGGTCAGTGGCTCTTCGTCAGATCCAGGAATGCCTGATGGACGCGCGTGTCCTCGGAGAGCTCGGGATGGAAGGTTGCGGCCATCGCAGTTCCCTGGCGGACGGCGACCGGGTCCGTGCCTTCGGTGGCGATTACTTCAACGCCTGGGCCGACACGCTCGATCTTGGGGGCGCGGATGAAGACCATTTCGAGCGTTGAGTCCGGCTTATCGTTGAGAGAGCTTTGCAGGAGCTGGCCTTCGCGGATGGAGCTGTCGAGCTGGCGTCCGTAGGCGTTGCGGCGGATGCGGATGTCGATTGCGCCCAGGCCGGCCTGCTTGGGGTTTTCGACCTCGCTCGCTAACAGGATTGCGCCGGCGCAGGTGCCGAACGTGGGCTTGGCGTGGACGAATTCTTTCAACTTTGCGAACCCTTCCTCTCCCAGCAATTTCAGGAACGTGCCGGACTCGCCGCCGGGGATGACCAGGCCGTCGATTTCGTCGAACTCCTCCGGCTTTTTTATGAGCACAACTTCGGCGCCCAGCTCTTGGAGCCGGCGGCGGTGGGCGTCGAAATCGCCTTGCAGGGCCAAGACTCCGATTTTCATGCCGATTCAATTTTATCTGAACTCTTGAGGGCACCCTCCAGAGCAGGTTGAAGGAAAGACTGGCCGCCCACCTGTGTCCTACCTCATGATATAATGTAAGCATGCTGCGACAGATTACATCAGTAAGCACAAAAGGGCAGTTCGTTATCCCTTCCGAGATGCGGGCCTCGCTGGGCATCAAGCCCGGGACACGCATCGCCGTCACGCAAGACGGATCGCGCATTGTTCTCGAGCCGGTGTCGGAAGAGCTGGTGGAGAAAACGCGCGGGCTTTTTTCCGGGAAGCCTTCCCTTTCCCAAGAACTGAAGCGCGAGCGTCGGCGGAAGGATAAGTGGTAACTTACGTCCTCGATTCGAGCGCGATTTTGCGCTACCTCGATGACGAGGCGGGCGCGGCGCGGGTTGCCGAAATCATCAAGTCTCATCTGGCGGGAAGATGCGCGGCGATGATCGCGGCCCCGCATTGGGGCGAGGTTACCGGGATTACCTGCAAGGTTCATGGCCGGGATGCCATGGAGTTGGTGCTCTCCCGATTAAGTGCCTTTGGGTTTGAGGTCGTCCCGGCGGATGCGGATCGGGCAGTTCGCGCGTCGTTGATCAAGCTCAAACGACAGATTCCTTACGTAGATGCCTTTGGAGTGGAGCTCGCCGCGGAAGCCCGCGACCGCGTTTTCGTAACTGCCGATTTTGACTTCAAGCCTGCGAGCCGCGATGTGACGATTGAGTTTCTGCCGGCGAAGTAGCGGGGGATCCCAGGGCTACCCCATGGGCCCGAGACCCGGCGTACCCGGCTTCCCTTTTCACCTCCTCGGACACACCACGCAGCGCACCGGCATCTCCTCGCATCGGCATCGCTTGGGGATGTCGCCTCTGCCCCGCGCCCTCGCCGAACAAGCCAGCAGGCACCAAGTCTCCCGGTAGATTTCAAACATCCCCTGGCTTCGCGGCCCGTAGTTAAAGTGGACCGTCACCCTCGGAACAAATGCATCCGCCGGAACCACATACCATAGATTCTTTCGGATCACATACGCCGCCAGAAAATCGATGTCATCCAGCGTATACAGTTCCCCGCTGCCGGCGGCCCTCGCACTGCATCGCGTGTTTCGGTGGCTGGTCGCGCATTTCACCTGTACCCGCCACAGCCGTCGCCCACCTTCAATCGCAAAGTCATAAGGACGGCTATCTCCCCACGGCTTCAGCACGGGAAAGCCCAGCATCGTGGCCTTCGCCAGGAACGCAGCCTCCACCGCCTCCCCCAGCTTCTTGCGCTCAGGCATGCCCACGGCGTGTATCTCAATGATCTCTTCCTTCTTATCCCGGCCTCGATCCGATTCTTCAGGCACAAAAGGCTCTTTAGGCATAAAAAAAGCGCGGCCTGGGTGTCCCAAACACCGTCCGCGCCATATCTCCTTTAGCAAAATGAAAGGCGCAGACCGGAAGGCCTGCGCCGCTGTTTCGACTCTATAATTATATTATATCATGCTGCATAGGGTAAATGTGACACGTTAGCTACATTTATTTCTCCCATCGATTCAACAACTTGATCCAAAAACCTCGCCTCCAGGCCCTTGACAAGATTTTGCACAAACGGCAAAGGAGCCGTGGAAAGATAACGAGAAGGTTTACGCCCCGTAGGGGCGTCTGATAATAGCCCGGCGCTTTCAGCGCCGGGTAGACGTGTAAGAGAGAGGAACGAGTCCCGTAGAGTAAGCGAAGCGCGCCGAAGGAGACGACACTAGTTCGTAGTCGAATCACTTCTGGCAGGCGCGCTTCTACGATTTCAACGTTTGGACTGAGAAGAAGCGAATCGAAAAGCCGCGCTACATCCATCGCAATCCGGTAGCGCGGGGATTGGTGGCCTCGCCCGAACAGTGGCAGTGGAGCAGTTTCCGCTGGGATTCCTCAGCTGAAGCAGGACCAGTCGGGATGAACGATACGGACATCTTGGTGATGACAATTCGCCCACCTGCGGCGTGATCTACCGGATCTACTTAGCGGGCGGCATCGGACAGCCGGGCTGCCAGGCGCCGCCGCACTTCCTCGTACGGAATCATCTGAACCTTGCCCGAATCAATTTCTTCGATACGGCGCTTGATCTCTTCGGGCCATGCGGCTCCGACGCCTTCGTCGGCTGGAGCGTCATTGAGACTTTCGAGGAGCGATCCGGCAATGGCGGCGCGTGCCTTGGGAGGAAGAGCTAAAGCCTTTTTCAAAATGTCGGTAACTTCTGCGGTCATGAGTACATTTTACGCTGAGAGGCAAGCGGCGCGCCCAAAAAGACCTACGCTGCGAGCATTCGGGACTCCCACCCTTCGAAGATTTTCGAAGCGTGGGCACCACGGACGGTGGGGATCAGGGGCTTGGCTTGAAGGCTGCCCCAGTTTTCATCCGGGATCCAAGCGGCAGTGGTAGCAAATAAACAAGACGTCGAGGTTCGGGGTGCCCACCTTCCGAAAATCGCGGAAGGTGGGGCAGCCTCAGTCGTGATAGTACAAGCAATAAAAATCAAAGGTGGGCCAGTTCCCTGGAGAAGGTTTTGCCTTCGCTGGAGCGTGAGGCAATGTAGCGTTAGTGATTTGTGGCGCTGTAGGTTGTCGGAACACGGACACTGATGCCTAGAGCGAAGGCCCCCCTCCAGAAGTTGGTAGTCGAAGGTGACGGAGGACTGCCAGCACAGGGTGGAGGAGTGGAGCCCGCAGCCGCACCATACTGGCACCATATCTGTCCAACTTGTTCTCCTTGGGTGAGGTGGATGCCGTGTCCCAGGTGATACAGCGGACTGAACATGAGGTATCGCCAGGAGAAACTGAAACCTGAGGCATATTCGACCTGGGTGTTGTAGGGATTAAGGCCGATGCCGAGAGTAGCGTAGAACGCGCTTCTGCGCCCGCCGATCCAGTCGTACTCTCGGCTAATGCGATAGTTGGCAGCGGTAAAGGGAATGATGAGGGGGCCAACGGTCTTGGTCATGTCAATCTTGACATTGACCGGAGCAGGAACGCCGTTGGTGATGGCGACGTCGGTTTTATTGGAGAAGGTTGGGTTGGGGAGCCAGGAAAAAAAGGCACCGGCCGAGACTTCAAAGTGAGGATTGGCAAAAAGTGCCGTGATCGTTGCAACAGCCTGTTTTTGGGAGGCGCTGGGTAATCCGAAAAGTGAGTTGGCAATTTCGTTTTGAGCATTCACGGTGAAAGTGATCTGGGGACCAAGCGCTTTGAATGGAGTGAGGACCCTTTTCTCTTCGCGATTGGGATAGTGGAGTGAGTTTGGAGGAGGGATTACGCCGACCAGGACGGGACTCTGAACCGGATCACGGGCGAGGACAATGTTAGTGTAGGCACCCTGCATATCGGTACTGATTTTTGTAATCAGTGCAGGGAGGAGATCTATGGCAGTGGTGATAGCATCAGAGACCCGGCCGTACCGTGCCTCCAGCTCCGCCTTGAACGCCACGATCTTGTTATAGGTCTCCGCATCGGGCCTGCCGTCATGGAGTTTTCCCAGGTTATCTTGGAGTTTTTTGTGAAGATCGTCGTAAGCCGGCGGAATTTTCAAAGGGTCTCCGGAAGGCATGGTAGCGGCGTTGACGGGTTTGCAGGTGCGAGCAGTGGGTGCCCACGGGCCAGGGGAAACGGGTTCGCCCTCTTTTTGGCAAGGCCCCGGAAGGTGCGCGAGAAGCGCGGTGGTTTCGTTTCCTTGCTCGGTCAGCTTCTTCATCATGTAGGTTCGCCACTCTGTATAGTGCTCCCACGGTTCAGGGGTGTCCGCTGGGACGCCAGAAAGGCGAAGGATGGTGTTTTTCAGGTTAGCTGACGGGCGAGGCGCTGCCAGTTCGATCTCGCGCACTTGGGCGTAGATTTTTTTCGTATCACCGAAATACGTTACAACTGGAGCGAGGGCTTGGTCGAGGAGTTTGTTCAGCTGCCCTATCTGGTCGAGGATTTCGTGAGCGAGTTGTACGTCGTCGACCTGCGAAGGACGCTCCGCTAAATCGATTCTTAACTTATCCATAGCCGCCAGATAATGTTGACTGGTGCCAGCGGCCAGCGCATTCTCGGTGGTACCAAAGGTCACATTCTTGCCTAGAGTGGGGGAGAGTGCATTAAGGAGTCCAGCCACCTGATCGGTTGCCTCAAAGGCTTGCGCCGCGCCGGGATCGAGCGTGAGAGACTCGAATGCGAAGGGATGAAATACGTACACTGTGATATGTCCACCACGGTGCATCTGGAATGTGGGCATCGAGATGGGATAGCGGCGATCGATGTTAACGAAACAGTTGCCGTTCACCTTCTCGGTGGAGCAGGCGGGGAGATAGTTTCTCTTGTCAAATGCCTGAGTAGGCGCTGCCGGAGGTGCGGCGGGCACCGGAGTGGCGGATTGAGGACTTGCAGGCTGAGAAGTTTGTGCTTTCGAACCTGCAGTGAGTCCAAGGAATAGTGTCGCTGCGGTCAAAACGGTTCTGCAAGCAAACAAGCGCATGAGAAAACACTCCTAGCGTGAAGTGAGGCAGAATGATTATGTTTCGGGGAAAGTCGGTAGTTTAGCAGAGGAGGCTGGTCGGGGGATACACGATTGTAAGTTTGTTCGGTTTTCGTAACAAAAAGCAGGCTCGGAAGGTGGGGCAGCCTCAGTCGTGATGGACAGACAATAAAATCAAAGGTGGGCCAGCCCCCAATGAAAAATCAAAGGTGGACCAGCCCCCCCGACTAATTGACAATGTGCCCCTTCGTGACTAGGCTTTGGTCCGGGGACGAGCGGCGCAAATCCTCAGTAATAGGGCACTGGACAGAAAAAATGAAGGCAATGGTGAACCGTCGCTTGAGCGGTGGATACTATCACGTCAATTTTCTGATTGGCGAATTCACTACCGACGACGTACAAAAGATGGCGGCTTTCGGCGCCCCGGCGATCCAGATACAGTTTGGCGGAGCGCCCGGGACTGCCCGCAGTAGCACCCAGGTGGCGCTCAACCAACTTAGCCCACAGTGGGATGCCGCCTTTCCGACTGAAGAGGAGGCCAAGAAATATGAAGAAGCCGTACTAAGCCAAATCCGCGATGCTGTCAAACGTCTACGGGAGAGCCAAGACAAATTCAGTTCCTCCGAAGAGGTCCCTCTCTGATGCCTTCGACAAGGGCAATGCGGCTTGCCTCGGTCATCCTCCTACTCGTCTGCGCTCTCGTCTGGGTTTGGCGTACTAAGGCGGACGCGAGCAGAATAAGCCTATTTGTAACGGCTGTAATCGGGGCAGTCACTACAATCTACGCATTATTTACCTACGAGATGCTTCTTCAAAATCAGGCCATGGCGAAGGCGGCCGTTAACTCTTCGGTTCTCATGGAACGAAGTCTTCGATTCTCCCATACTCCGAACCTACTCTTCCAGACGATCAATACGAAGGATCCCACCTTTCCAACCAGGAAGGAATCATTGACTACCGTCGACAACGACGACTACAAGCGCGCGCTATCTGAATTCAGCGCCGGCCAACAAAAGGAATTTGTGTTCGCCGTTGTGGAGAACAAGGGCCAAGGTGCCGCGACAAACCTCACCATCGACGTGGTGTATAACATTACCGACAGCAGTAACCCCAACAGAAACACCTCGGTGACAAAGCAAGCTTCACCCCAGATTCTGGAACCAGGAAAGGCCGTCGCACTCTGCATCTTTATATCGAAAGTTCCCACGGCAGACGACCGAGTGGCGCTCGTGTCCGCGCACCTAACCACAAGCGACTTCTATCGCGACGCTATCGGTGAGTCAGCGCAGCAAATTAATATCGACGTAAGCAAGCATCACGTCGAAACAGAACAGGGCTGCGTGGTGCGAGTGTCGTAGTCGCTTCCCCGAACCCAAGGTTGGTCTTCACAATCACCATCCCCGCGTCTGCAGCATCTGCGCCTCGTCCAGTCCAGCCACGGCCAACCCCTTCATCGCTCCTGCCAGGTCTTCGCTGACTTCAAGTAACACTTTAGGGTCGTTGAAGTGGGTGGCGGCTTTGACGATGGCGCGGGCTCGCTTTTCGGCTTCGGCGGGGTCGGCGAAGGTGGTGGAATCCTGCATGAAGATGCCGCTGCCGACGAAGACGGCTTCGGCGCCGAGCTGCATGACGAGCGAGGCGTCGGCGGGCGTGGCGATGCCTCCGGCGGAGAAATTTGGGACGGGGAGCTTGCCGGTTTTGGCGACCATCCTTACGAGTTCGTAGGGCGCGCCGTGCTCTTTGGCTTTGGCGTAGAGTTCTTCTTCGCCGAGGACGGTTAGGATTTTCATCTCCTGCACGATCTGGCGGATGTGCTTGACGGCGTGGACGACGTCGCCGGTGCCGGCCTCACCCTTGGTGCGGATCAGGGCCGCGCCTTCGGCGATGCGGCGCAGGGCCTCACCCAGATTGCGCGCGCCGCAGACGAATGGGACTTTGAAGGCGTGCTTATCGACGTGGTGGGCTTCGTCGGCGGGGGTGAGGACTTCGGACTCGTCGATGTAGTCGACGCCAAGCTCCTGCAGAATCTGGGCTTCGGCAAAATGTCCGATGCGGCACTTGGCCATCACAGGGATGGAAACGGTGGCCATGATCTCGCGAATCTTCTTGGGCGAGGCCATGCGGGCAACGCCGCCCTCGGCGCGGATCTGCGCGGGGACGCGCTCGAGGGCCATCACGGCGACGGCGCCGGCTTTTTCGGCGATGGAGGCCTGCTCGGCATTGGTGACGTCCATGATGACGCCGCCTTTGAGCATTTCGGCGAGGCCGGTCTTGAGGCGGAGGCTGGTGCTTCCATTATTCTGAGAACTGCCGTTGTTCTGGGACATGGGTGGACTCTTTTCTGGAGCGGGCTTCGGGCTTCGGCTGTCGGGCTTCGGCGAAGCTATGTTTATTTTACAGTGGGTACACGATTCGCGGTACCCCTGGAGAGCAGTTGCCAGCCGCCAGTTGCCAGTTGTCAGTAAAACCTTAACCACAGAGGGCACAGGGGAGCCCAGGGCGAGGATCGTCTTTGAATCTTTATCGTTCTGCGAACTTCGCGAACATCTTCTTGGGATCGATGGCGATGAAAATTCCTCGGCTGCGGGCCAGCACTTCGTCCTTTTCGTTGAGGATCTCGGCAACGTTGACGTGGGTTCGTCCGCGTACCTTGATCTCGCGGCCCTCGACACGCAGGGGCTTGTGCAAAGGCACGGGCTTGAGATACTCGACCGTCATTTCGCGGGTCAGGGCGATGACATGATGCAGCTTGTTCACCTTACCCATGGCGTCGTCGAGAATGGTGGCGATGATGCCGCCATGACAGTGGCCGGGCGGGCCGGTGTAGCGCTTGCTCAGGCGGAAGCGGCAGACGAAGGTTTGGCGCTCTTCGTCGAGGATGAACTTGAGCCGCATGCCGTCAGGATTGTTCATGCCGCAGACGAAACAGTAGTTCTTCTGCAGTTTGACGTAGCGAGTGTCGTGGCCATGAGCCTTCGGTGGCATGGGAATGATTCTAACCTGCAGACAGAAAGTCCTGCTTCTAACTTGCGGCGGAATCCTGTATACATATCGGTTTTGGAAATGTTGCACCGCCGAGACCGCAGAGGACGCCGAGTTCAGTAGGCGCTGCTCTCCGACTTGCCGTGAATTGGATTGGAGCCCTTCGTGAAATCGAATCGACAGACTGCCGAGAGTTTTGCTCTGAGTTCCTCAGGGGCTAAAGCCCGCGGTAAGAGCGAAGCACTTATCGGAGCGCTGAAGCGCCGCGCCACCCAAAATCATTCCTTTTTCGCAGCCTGTCTAGCCGTCCTCCTCGCTCTTTTGCTGTTGGGATCCGCTGTAGCCGCGCAGAAGCCACAGGATAAGGATGCGGACAAGAAGCCGATGGCCACCGCGTCGGCGCAGCCGGCCAAGAAAGACCAGAAGAAGGATCAAAAGAAGGACGAGAAAAAGGACGAGCCCAAGGACAAAGACAAAGAGGAGAAGAAGGGCGGAATGACGGCCGACACTTTTTCGGGGTTGAAGTTCCGCTCGATTGGGCCGGCGGTGGCTTCCGGGCGGGTGATGGCGATCGCGGTGAATCCGAAGAATAGGTTTGAGTATTACGTGGGCGTGGCCTCGGGCGGAGTTTGGAAAACGGTGAACGATGGCACGACGTGGACTCCGGTGTTCGACAAGGAAGGATCGTATTCGATCGGATGGGTCACGCTTGATCCGAATGATCCGGCGGTGGTGTGGGTCGGCACCGGCGAAAGCAACAGCCAGCGCAGCGTGGCTTACGGCGACGGGATCTACCGTACGGATGATGGGGGCAAGAACTGGCAGAACCTGGGATTGAAGAAGTCCGAGCACATCGGGCGCGTGGTGATCGATCCGCGGGACTCGAAAGTGGTGTACGTCGCGGCGGAGGGGCCGCTGTGGGGGCCGGGTGGAGATCGTGGGCTCTACAAGACGACGGACGGCGGGAAGAACTGGAAGGCCGTGCTGACCATCAGTGAAAACACGGGCGTGGTGGATGTGGCGATTGATCGGTCGAACCCTGACATTGTGTATGCGGCGGCTTACCAGCGCCGCCGGCATGTTTTTACTTTGATCGATGGCGGTCCCGAGAGTGCGATCTACAAATCTACGGACGCTGGGGTCACGTGGAACAAACTGAAGTCAGGCCTGCCTACGGTTGATATGGGACGCATTGGGCTGGCGGTTTCTCCGGTTGATCCTAGTGTGGTGTATGCCACGATTGAGGCGGCCGATGGCAAGGGTGGTATTTTTCGTTCGGATGACAGAGGTGCGACGTGGGATCGCAAGAATGAATTCGATGTAGGCGCAATGTATTACGCGCGGGTTGTCGCCGATCCGAAAAACGTGGATCGCATCCTCGTAATGAATGTGAGCCTGCGCGAATCGCTGGACGGCGGGAAGACGCTACACAAGGTCGAGGAGAACAATCATCACGGTGACAACCATGCCATCTGGATCGATCCGGACAATACCAAGCACTGGCTGCTGGGGTCGGATGGCGGGATGGCCGAGACCTATGATGACGCCAAGAGCTGGGAATTCAAGGCGAACCTGCCAACGGTGCAGTTCTACGACGTGGCCCTGGACAACGCGCTTCCCTTCTACAACGTGTGCGGCGGAACGCAGGATAATTTCTCGTGGTGCGGTCCGGCGCGAACGCGCAACCTCAACGGCATCATGAATTCTGACTGGTACGTCACCACCGGGGGAGACGGTTTCCGCTCGCAAGTGGATCCAGTAGATGCGAACACGATTTATTCGGAATCGCAATACGGCGTGCTGGTGCGCTACGACAAGCCGACGGGTCAGGAACTGGTGCTGCAGCCGCAGGAAGGCAAAGGTGAACCCCCGCTGCGCTGGAATTGG
>CABDYC010000037.1_pt1 | contig 11346 bp, 11 predicted proteins | sample 3421511 | NCBI WGS metagenome assembly CABDYC01 (sample SAMEA5534336, study PRJEB31848) | metagenome | biome: tundra; feature: field; material: soil | place: USA | collected 2013-05 | depth 0.15 m | reverse complement strand
CATCTTTCGCGCTACACTGAAGACGCACCGTGGTCTATCGCAATATGATCTAACGCAACCTGCTCGAACGGAATATGATCGTCCTCTGCGCTAATCGTCTCTATACGCCGCAGGAAGAGATCCAGGATCCACTCCTGTTTATTGAGGACGGCCTCATCGCCGCCGTTTCTTCGCGGGCTCAACAGGAAGTCCCGAACAACGCAACGGTCATTGATTTTACCAGCGACGATCTTGCCGACGCCATCCTGGCGCCCGGTTTCGTCGACATTCACATGCACGGCAGCGCCGGCCTCGATGTCATGCGGGCCGCGCCCGCCGAATTGCCGCACCTGAACAAGTTCCTGGCGGCGCACGGCGTCACCGGCTACTTCCCTACCACCGTCGCGGCGCCCCTCGACCAGACCTACCGGGCATTGGAAAGGCTGGCCGACGCCATCGAAGCGTCTCAGGGCTCCCACGCCGGCAACGGTGACGCGGTGCAGGCACGGCCGCTCGGCATCCATCTGGAAGGTCCGTTTCTCAGTCACAAGCGCCGCGGCGTGCATCCCCCGGAATACCTCGTCGAACCCACGCTGCAAATCTTTGAACGTCTCTGGCAGGCCGCGCGCGGGCACGTGCGCATGATGACCATCGCGCCGGAACTTCCCGGAGCGCTAGAAGTGATCGCGGAAGCGGCGCGGCGCAATGTTCTCGTGAGCATGGGCCACTCCGACGCCGTGCTGGAAGCCGCCCGAGCCGGCGTCCGGGCCGGCGCCCGCCACGCTACCCACACCTTCAACGCCATGCGGCCGCTGGATCATCGCGATCCTGGCATCCTCGCCGAAGTGCTTACCGACCGGCAGCTCACTGCCGACATTATCGTGGATGGAATTCACGTCGCGCCCGAAGTCGTGCAGCTTTTCCTGCTGGCGAAAGGTATCGAACGCGCGGTGCTGATCACCGACGCCACAGCCGCCGCCGGCATGCCGGACGGCACTTACCAGCTCGGCTCCATCCAGGTCGAGGTGAAAGACGGCAGGTGCACGATGGATGGAAAACTCGCCGGCAGCGTCCTCACCATGGACCGCGCCGTTCGCAACGTGACCCAATTCGCCGGCTGGAGCCTGCAGCAGGCAATACGCGCCGCGACGCTGAATCCCACACGCGCCGTCGGCCTCGCGCAACACGGACAGCTTGCCCCAGGCGCGGAAGCCAACATTGTTGCCCTGAACCCAGACGGAGAAGTGCGCAACACGATCGTCCGCGGCCGCGCGGCTTCTAACTGAAATCTGCTCCCCGAAATGACAAGAGGTCTGGACTAGTTCGGCTTGCGTTCTTTCGCGTCCGTCAGGTAGCGCAACAGAACGGCTTCGTCCGCCCGCGTGAGTTGATCGAGGAAAGAGGTGTCCACGTTGCCGTCTTCCACGGTCTTCGACCCATTCGACTGGCGGAGCTTGTCGCCCAGTTCGGGCTCGTTGCTCATCACCTGGGTGTAGAACCACAGGAAGTGGCGCATCTGGTCGAGCGACTTGCACAGAGTCTGGATGGCTTCCGTCTCCGGGAGGGCGCTCAAGGCTTCCAGCAATTCCGGGTCGCTGGGCGCTTGCATGGCGGCGCAGTTCAGCTCGCGCTGAATCACGCGCAGGTCTTCGGTAACTCGCACCATCCGCGTGTGAAGGTCGTCCATCTGAGTATCGTTCCCCATGGTCAGCGTGCCGTTTCAACATCTCATCGGCAGCCCGAAGCGGATAGATGTCCCACGATCATGCGCTTTGGTAATTCAAGCGATTACTTTGGTCGGGCGACTCATGCCCGGTGACCGATGGCGCTGAACTCCGCCACTGGCAAGGCTTTTCACGCGGTCGCCGGGCGGATCTCCGGCATGCTCACAACCTTCATCCCGTGCACCGGATTCTCCACCGCAGCCAATAGTGCAGGCGCCATTTGTTCCAAGGTCACCAGCCCAAGTTACGGAACAACGTTACGGAAGCCGACGTTACCAGGAAGAGAGTCCGCTTTTAGGAAATCCTCGATCTGTGATACAAACGCGCGGGGATGGAACCTTCTTCGGCAATCCCGCCCAGCCACGAACTCGTCCGCGCCATCGGCCGCTGGAGCCTGGTCGCGCTGGTGGTGAACTCCATCATCGGTAGCGGAGTCTTTGGCCTGCCCTCTACCGTTGCAGCTCTCATCGGCAACTACAGTCCCTACGCCGTGCTAGCGGCGGGCGCCGGAATGAGCGTGATCATAGGCTGCTTCGCCGAGGTTGCGTCGCGCTTTCAGGAGGCCGGTGGCCCCTATCTCTACGCCCGCGTCGCTTTCGGACGCCTGATGGGCATTCAAACCGCCTGGATGCTCTGGCTGGGGCAAGTGTCTGCGCCCGCCGCGAACGCCAACCTGTTTGTGATTTACCTGGGCGAATTCTTCCCGCACGCCAAAGATCCCCTGCCCCGGGCCATCATTCTCACCGTGCTGGTGGGCCTTCTGGCTTTCATCAACGTTCGCGGCGTGCGCGCCGGAACGCAAGTGAGCAATTTGTTCACAGCCGCCAAGCTTGTCCCGCTCTTCGCTGTGATCGTGTTAGGTCTGTTCGTGCTTCAGCACCACCACTGGACCATTGCGACCGCACCCATCGCGTCCCCCAACACCAGCCAATGGCTGAAAGCCATGCTACTTCTAGTCTTCGCCTACGGCGGATTCGAGACCGCCCTCGCTCCCATGAGCGAGGCAAAGAATCCTCGTCGCGACGCTCCCTTCGCGCTCTTCACGGCGCTCGTGGTCTGCACCGTGATCTACGCGCTAATCCAGTGGGTCGTCGTCGGAGTCTTGCCCGATGCCATGCACAGCCAGCGCCCTCTGGCTGACGTGGCGCGGCTCGCGGTTGGTCCCGTAGGCGCCGCCCTGGTTGCCGTCGGCGCGCTGATCTCTTTCTACGGATATCTCAGCGCGAAAATCCTCGCCATGCCGCGAGTCCCCTTCGCCCTCGCCGAGCAAGGAGACTTCCCCAAAGCCTTCGCCACTGTCCATCGCCGCTTTCACACACCCTATGTCTCGATTCTCGTCTTCGCGGCCATGATCTGGGGATTAGCGCTGATCGGCGACTTCAAGTGGAACGTAACTCTCTCCGCCGTGGCCCGCCTCCTCTACTACGGCGTAGGCTGCGCAGCCCTACCCATCCTGCGCCGCAAGCAGCCCGAAGGCGCAAACCCGATGTTCCGCCTGCCCGCAGGAAATTTCTTGGCTGTATTGGGGGTAATCCTATGCGCAATCCTCGTGACGCGGGTTGATTTCGGCCAGTCCCTGATCCTGATCGCGACGATCGCACTGGCATTCGTCAACTGGGCCCTGGTAGTCCGCAGAAGAGCGGCAGGTTGATGGGAACATGGCCCAGCCTGTCCAGTTCTGTGCTATAGTGTCAAGAGGTAACACCTTATAGCACCGCTATGCCGAATCCTTCCACGACCAGTCTGAAGCTCGATGTCGAAATCAAAGAGCGCGTGCGGCGGCTCGCCTCCGCCCGCCGCCGGTCGCCGCACTGGCTTATGCGCGAGGCCATTGAAGAGTATGTGGAACGCGAAGAGAAGCGCGAGCAGTTCCGGCAGGACGCTCTAACCGCATGGGCCCATTATCAGACAACTGGCCTATACGCCACCGCCGAAGAAGCCGACGCCTGGTTGGCCAAGCTGGAAGCGGGTAAAGACGCCGCGCCGCCTAAATGCCGCGCCTGAGGTGGTCTCAACCGGCCCTGCTGGACGTGGCCCGTCTCCATGATTTTCTCGCTCCCAAGAGCCGGGACGCCGCCAAGCGTGCGGTCAAGGCGATCCGGCAGGGCATGAAAGCCCTCGGCAAGCACCCGGAGATTGGCCGCCCGGTCGAAGAAATGCCGCCGGAATTCCGCGAGTGGGTGATTGAATTCGGACATGGAGCTTATGTCGCCCTATACCATTACGACGGGAAACAGATCGTGATACTGGCGGTCCGCCACGGACGCGAAGCCGGTTACTGAATTAAATCCGCGCCAGCGTCCAAACAACTCGCCACAATTCCCTTGACTTCGATTCTCAAACCTGAGACCCTATCTCTATACGCATTGGATCTTTGACATATCAATAGCAACGAGATATAAGTCCCATGGATGCAATATTTTGCTGCCCGGCCGCTGATTCCAAAGCGTTTAAGCCAAGCCGGAATCGGCTAAGTCCTTTGATTGGAATATTTTGCGGGTAAGTTATTTGCTTTCAAGATTTTAGCCACATCAGCGCCAGATCACAAGATCGTAACCGACTGATTCAAAAGATTTTAACTTGTTCGATCTGTGAAATTTTCTCGATCTGGATCTGACTAATTCACCGACCGCTACAGTCCCCGCTGCTCCATCTCCAGCAGCGTCTTCTTCCGCTCCACGCCCCAGCGATAGCCGCTGATGCTGCCATCTTCCCGGACCACACGATGGCACGGAATCGCCACTGCGACTGGATTCGTAGCGCAGGCCCGCGCAACGGCCCGGCTCGCGCTGGGCTGGCCAATCGCCTTCGCCACCTGGCTGTAAGACCGCGTCGCGCCGAACGGGATCGACTGCAAGTACGTCCACACACGCCGCTGAAATGCCGTCGCGCGGATATCCAGAGGCAGCGCGGCATTCAATTCCTTGCCGGCCATCTTCGAGAGCAAAGCCTCGACCCAGGCTTGCAATCCGCCTTCGTCGGGCTTGCGCACGGCAAAAGGAAATTCGCGCTTCAAGCCCTCGATCAACTCGCCATCGGAACGCGCGAACTGGATGGCGCAAACGCCCCGGTCGGTAGCCGCGATCAACATGCGTCCGAGCGGCGAATCGGCGCAGGCGTAGCGGACAGTGGCAGCGATGGCGCCGCGGCGGTATTTGTCGGGCGTCATGCCGAGCTGCGACGCGGTCTTCTCGTAAAGACGGCTGCTGGAGCCGTAACCGGCGTCGTACATGGCACGGGTCACATTGTCTCCCGCCTGCAGGTTGCGCTTGAGCAGGCGCAGGCGGCAGGAGTCGGCATATTCCCGCGGCGTGATTCCTAGCGCCGCCTTGAAGCGGCGCTGCAAATGAAAGGGGCTTTGCCGGAAGGTCTTGCCCAGGCGCTCAAGCGTGATCGGCTCATCGAGATGTTGCTCGATGTAGCGGCAGATCGCTTTCGCTGAGTCGGATTGCGGGTTGCCGCTGAGCGACCTCGGCCGGCAACGCAGGCAGGCGCGAAAACCAGCTTTCTCCGCCTGCTCGGGACGCGAGAAGAATGCCACGTTCTCGCGCCGCGGCCGGCGCGCCGGACACGAAGGCCGGCAATACACGCCGGTAGTGGCGACGGCAAAGACGAACTCTCCGTCGTGGCCGGAATCGCGCGCGATAACCGCGTTCCAGCGTTGGACATCATTAGGCTCGGCGTCGCTGGGCTCAAGGCCGGCGGGCTTCATCGAGTTGGAGCGTGCTGCGGACATTGGGCTTGTTAAGTCCTCAACGAGTATGGCATCGCCAGTAGAGTCAGGGGAAGTCATGTTAGTGGAAGTCATGATAGCAACAGCGTAAGGTGCCGACCCACCAGTGGACTATCCGAATCTTGCGGGCAAAGCAAATCAGGGGTTACTTCTCGGTACTCGGTACTAAGTACTCGGTACTCAGCCCTAGTTGCCCAGCGGCTGGAAGGGGCCAAGCAGGCTGGAGACTCCGGAGCGCTTGCGCAATTCGGTGAGCAGAGCACTGGCCGCGTTGGTGTAGGTCTTGCTGGGATCGGAGGGATCGGCCCAGACAGCGTCGTAGACTATCTGCGCCGCTTCTTTCAGGTCGATGTGCAGGGCGGCTTCGCAGACATCCACGCGCTCCTGCAGGCGGTCGTAACAGGGCTTGCAGATCGCAGCCGCCTCTGCACCTTGAACGTGGTGTTCTCCAAGAGTGCAAACCGCAGGCGCGCTGGCGACTTCCGCATGGGCCGCGAAAAGCTGGGACTTGAACTCTTTCAGGAAGGCTTCTCTCTCTTGCTCCACAACGGCGGCGTCGGGCACGGGCACGGGCTCGGCCGCGGCCTGCGACTTCGGAATGGCCGGGACAACGTTGGGAGAAATCCGCTCCTTGCTGCTGCAGGCAGGGCAGATGTCGAGGTTGGCGGGATAGTAGAGACGGCATTTGGCGCAAGGCATGCCGTAGCCTGAGGATTTGTGCGGGGCCTCGCCGGGAGCGGCGGCATTCCTCTGCTCCGTGCGCCGGACAGAGTTCCGAAGATCACTCCGAACGTCGTTTTCGGGCGGCACGACGGACTGTGCTGGTTTGGCGGCTGCGGCTTGTGTGGATCGCGTCAAGTCCATGATCAATCTCCCCAAGAATGCGTGGCGCGCGAATCTCTTAGTGTAAGCAGGCCCGCGGCCCGGTCGAAAATACCGGGAGTACACTGCCTGGTACTGTCCCGGCGGCGCTCCGTTACCGCGAGTTCGTTTCTTTCATCAGCATCAGTTTGAGGAGTTCGTCGCGGCGGGCACGATAGAGCTTGCGCTCGGGATCGAGCCGCGCGGCGGTCTCCAGTTCGGACAAAGCTTCCTCATAGCGGTCCATGGTCATCAGGCAGGCCGCTAGAGAGTAGTGGTTGTCGGGGGAAGCATTCAGGCGAATCGCCTCGCGGAATTCCTTTTCCGCTGCCGGCAGTTGCCGCTGCTGGAACAGCGCCGTACCGAGAAGTCGGTGAGCAGTGTCGGAGTCGGGATTGAGCGCAACGGCGAGGCGCAACTCGCGCACGCCTTGCTCCAGTTTGTCATCCAGCAACAGGGCTTCGCCGAGGACGCGGTGCTCGGCGGAACCGGTGGGATTTTGGCGAACCGCCAGTTGCAACTCGTTGATTGCGCTGCCGTAGTCCTTCTTCGACATGTAGGCGCGGGCCAGGCAGGTGTGCCCCTGCTCCCACTCGGGATGCTGGCGGTAAAGCTCGCGCAGTTCGAGCATGGCGGCGTCGAAGTTGCCCTTGTCGCAATAGGTGTTGCCCAGGTTGTTGCGCACGGAAGCTTCCTGGGGGGCAAGCCGCTTGGCTTCGCGATATTCGGCGATGGCATCATCGAGCTTGCCTTGTTCGTGCAAAATCAGCGCCAGGTTGGAGTGGGCCTGCCAGAAAGCCTGGTTTAAATGAATGGCCTGGCGATAGGCGGCGAGGGCGGCGGGCAGGTTTCCATCGGCGTGCAGAGTGATGCCCAGGTCGTAATACGTATCCGGATTATCGGCATCGCGGGCGAGCGACTCGACCAAAGCATGAATTGCAGCGCCGTATTGTCCGTTGGAGAACAGACCGAGACCGAGGAACTGGTAAGCCTCCGCGTTCTGCGGATCCATGCTGAGGGCAGTGCGCGCTTCCGCGATCGAGTCAGAAGGGTCATCCAGAAGATAGAAAGTGTAGGCCAGGGCGCTGTGGTTCTCGGGGAAATCCGGCATCAGCTGCGCGGAGCGTGTGATCTCGTCGATGGCGTCGTCCCAGCGCTCCTGCTGGCGGAGCATCGTGCCGAGGGCGAAGTGCAGCGCGGCATTTTTGGGATCGGAGTCTAAGCCCTGGCGCAGGGCGAGTTCGGCTTCGTGGAAGCGCTGATCACGGGCAGCGGCGTCGGCCCGAATCAGGACTGCGGGAATCTCGGAGGTTGAGGAATTGGCAGCGGCGGACGGCTTCAAGTTGGTCAGCGTGCGGACCAGATTGGCATCGGCGCCGGCAGCTTCAAGTTGACGAATCTGTTCCTTGCCGGGGACGCTGGCGATTCCGCGCTCCTGAATGATGCGGACGAGGCGATTGCTGGGCACACCGGCCGTCAGCCAAGCCATCAGTTGGGCTGAATTCACTGGCTGGCTTTCGCTGGAATGGGCAGCCAGCGCCACCCCAAGAAGAAACAGAACAACTGACAGGCCCTTGCGCTTCACTCGACTCTCCGGCGACGGTTTGGCTTGCTGGTGGCGCTGATTGTGGCGCGGTTTCGGTGGTTTGGAACCGCCAATCCCACATTAGCCCGCCAACGTAGCCGGGGGTAAGGTCACGGAAGTAACGGGCTGGGATGACGGGGCTGGGATAGCGTCAGCACAGCTGCGTTGGCGGTCACAACGCGCTGTGATCTTAATCACGGCAGCCATCCTCCTCGGATGGCAGACTGCCAGAGTAGAGATGGAGCCAAGCCCAACGATGGCCGGGTATCCGTCAAGTTTGGCAGAAGGCTGAAACCCAGATTTCAGACACCGCCCGGAGGCGAGGTTTGACTTCCCCATACTCGTCCAGTACCGTATGAAGAAGCAGTAGTGTCGTCCTTGGAGGTTTCCATGTTTGAGGGTCTGTTCGCACCGCAGCACCTGATCATCATTTTTGCCATTGCCCTGCTGATCTTCGGTCCCAAGAAATTGCCTGAACTCGGCAAGGGTCTGGGCGAGGGGATTCGTGCCTTGAAAGAAGGCATGAAGGATAATCCTCCGGCTTCGACCGAGCAGAGCAAGAACACCGAATCCAAGGAAACCAAGGGCTGACCGAGTTCTCCGCGGGCAGTAATCTTCTTTGCTTCCAGTGCCGCTTTGTCGCCGTTCCCTGTTCCGTTCGAAGTCGTTCCGGGCCCCCCCTGTATATAGCGTTTGAGTTTGAAACTGACTCTAAAATCTGGAGGTAGGCAGCGTTGCGTAAGCTCGAGTTTGTTGCCCTCATTGTGTTTTTGGGACTAGCGCCGGCAGCTTTCGCCGATCAGATCACATTGAAGAATGGTGACCACCTGAGCGGGATGATCGTGAAGTCCGACGGCAAGACTCTGGTGCTGCACACCGAGTTCGCGGGAGACGTCACGCTGCAGTTTGCGGCGATCACGCAGATCACGACCGATCAGCCGCTGCACGTGGCTTTGTCGAATGGCCAGACCGTGGTTGGACCGATCACCACCAGTGACGGGAAGCTGGAGGTTGCCAGCAAGAGCGGCGCTCCGGTGGAGGCGCCGAAGGAAAGCGTGGTGGCGATCCGCAACGATGCCGACCAGTTAGCTTACGAGAAGTCGCTGCATCCGGGGCTGTTGCAGGGGTGGAATGGCGGGGCGAACGTGGGCTTTTCGTTGACCCGCGGCAACAGCCAGACGGAAAACCTGTCGCTCGCTTTCAACGCCGCACGCGCCACCAAGAACGACAAACTCAGCCTGTATACGAATGCGGTCTATGGGACGAACCAACTGGCCACTCCCAGCACGACCGCCAACACTGAGGCGGGTGGCATTCGTTACGACCGCAACATCAATCCGCGAATGTTTGGGTTCGTGGGAGCCGACCTCATGAGCAATGGGTTGCAGGACCTGAATCTGCGCTCAGTGGGCAGCGTAGGTCTTGGATACCACGCCACCAAGAGCGACAAGACCGTGTTGGACTTCCTGGCGGGCGGCAACTTCACCGATGAAAACTATACGGAGACGGTGCCAAATCCAAATCCGCCTCCGGCAACTCTTACGACTAAAGTGGTGCACAATTTCGCTGGCCTGACTCTGGGCGAGGAGTTAATGCACAAGCTGGGCAAGAGCACCGTGCTCACGGAGAAACTGTATTTCTATCCGAACCTGACGCAGACTGGCGAGTATCGCGGAACGTTTGACCTGGGGCTGGTGACGAAGATCAGTAAATGGCTGGGCTGGCAGAACCAGTTCAGTGATATCTACGTGTCCAACCCGCCTGAGGGCGCAAGGAAGAATGACGTAGTCCTGACGACCGGGCTGAACTTCTCGTTCACCCACTGAGGGCGACTCGGGCGATGGTGCCGGTGTTCACGATTCCCAGATTCGAGATCGTGCCCGCACCCTTAATGGTGTTGGCAGTGGTTCGAGCCTTCATATCTGTTCAATCCGTACCCGCCAGCAAGGATGGCGCCCGAGTGTGCCCCGCGTGTCTCCCATCCCCGGCACGAGGATATGGCTGCGGCCTTTCGGCATCCCGCCAATCCTATGCCGCAGGTTGCCGCAGCAGCCAGAGCGTACCCCAATCCAACAATTGGGATGGTCCGGCGCGTGGCGTTTCGTCGCTGCGTATGCCGGTCTTAGGGACGTTGATGCGGCGCACGCCGGTAAAGAATTCGCCGCCGATGTTGCCGCGGGCGGCGCGATAAGCGGAGACGCAGCTCGACCCGCAGGATCTTTTCGTGGGAGTTTTGTTAAGACTCGAAGACTCTGGGATGCCGTCGACATTCCAGAGTCTTTTTTGTTTCCCGGGCAGCGTCCGAACCGTCGGCGAATTCTAGAAGTAAAACTTCAGAGCAACTTGCAGTTGCCGCGGCGGACGCGCGGCCGCCGCGTAACCAAACTGCGAGGTTCCGTTTTCGAGCGTGGTCGGCTCCGCGCCAATCTCTCCGGGAATTCCGAACAGCGGGTTCACGTGGTTGAAGGTGTTGAAGGACTCAGCACGGAACTCGAAGCGCATCTGCTCGCGCACCGGGATGATCTTGAACAATGAAATGTCCCACTCCTGAAGACCGGGTCCACGGACGATGTTGCGTCCGGCATTGCCGAATGTCCCCGGGATCGTGTTGGTTGCGAACGCGCAAGTGTTGAATATCTGTCCCGGTATGCAGGGCGCGGCATTCGGATTCCCTACCACATTCGGCCGCGCACAATATATGCCCACCGTTCCGCCGCAGTCGGAATTCGACAAGTTGGTGGCCGAATCCGTAACCGTAAACCAGTTTCCCGTGGAAGCGCTGGTGATGCCCGCCAGTTGCCAGTTTCCGATGACCTGATTCAGAAAGCCCGACGCGTTGCCGCCGAATGCTTTGCCGTGGCCGAACGGCAGGTCGTAGACATAGCTGGCGACGAAGCGATGACGAACATCGAAGTCGGCGTTGCCGTATTCCAGCATCGGATAACGCTGATCGCGGAAGTCGCCATTGTTGAGAGAGCCCAGGTCGGCACTGGAGGCGTCATCGAGGGAATGGCCGTACGTATAGGAAGCCTGAAATTGCAAACCATGCGAGAGGCGCTTCTCGAGGTGGACCTGCAGAGCGTTGTAGTTGGAAATGATGTTGGAACGAAGCGTGTCGATGGTGGCATCAATGGTCGTCACCGGCCGGCGAACGTTGGTGGGAATGGTGGAGTCCGTGGTCGGAACCGCCTGATTGCCGTTGTAGAAACCATAAAGTCGCGAGCCTTTGGACCCGGCATAGGACACTTCCACAAGAACTTCGGAAGGAAGCTGGCGTTGCAGGCCGAGATGCCACTGCTCGGTGTACGGCGTTTTCAGATGAGGATCCAGCGAAAACAGTAGGGGAGTGTTGGGGTCAATCAGTGAGCTGCTGGGAAATCCTTGCGAGAGAGGATTGAGCCCCGGTATCGAACAGTCTGAACCCGGAACGCTGGGAAAATTTGGATTGGCCGACGCGTTGGTGC